>SMTZ1_10006579_pt1 | contig 11683 bp, 8 predicted proteins | sample DeeMarSWOR136_30_FD_25667 | JGI IMG/M metagenome (IMG submission 25667) | reverse complement strand
TTGATGTTTCGAAACTCTATGGACTCACAGTCCAGCTTCGTGGCAAGCTCGACGGCGTGGTTAAAGAGGGCGTTGCGGGCCTGGTCGGACTCCGCGAGCAAACCGCCGTAAGTGCTGAAGGCCTGAGATATCATACGATTGCCGAATAAAAAGTTTCTGACCTGCGTCAGCGGTAGCACGCCGCGTACCTGGCCGCTGTCACGTGCCACAAGATAAAACGTCCGATGCCCGGCTGCACGCACAACTACACTGGCCCAGGCGGGCAGATGGCAGATTCTACCCTCGGGACTTTGGGTAATAAACTCATCACAAGCAGGGTCAGGGGAATTAAGAATTGAAACTTCCATTTACAGGTTCCTGAATAACACGTTCTCTTTTGGGAAAATTATTGACTATCTCAGACAGGTACTTCCAAGCGACCCTGTCGAAGATGCTTACATCGTAGTTGATGGTCGAAAATATTTTCTTCATACGAATGAGCACTATAAGGTTGAAACCGGCTTTTTTAAGACCGCGGATAGAAGCAATATTACCCGGGTCAATGTCAACGAGGGCCTCGTGGATATCAGATTTTAACAGGGCCTTTGCCATATAACGGATGATGTTCGGGTACAGTCCTCGCCCACGAGCGGCTTTGACAGTGATGGCGTTGTACATCCAGACCTGATTTGGGTGCAGATTAAATTTCAGGTAGAGTTCGCGGAGATTTTTTAGGCCGAACTGAGCCCAGAAGTAACTGACGATTTTGCCGTTATCGAGCACAGCGAAGCAGCGGTCGCCCCGAAAAAATCTTTCCTGTAAACCGGCACGGCTTACATACATAACCTCCAGCATTTTGCTTATATCATCAACGGCCAGCTCCCTGATGTCGAGGTTGGGGTCGTGCTCGGCAGCAGAGTGCATATCGAGTCTGACTATGTAGCGGGCGGTACTTTCGTATAAAGGCTTGACCGCAACGCGCCACAATCTGCTAAGAAATTCACGGCAAGTATGGTGGCGAAGAAATTTCAAGACGTTTCTGATAAACTCCAGCATATCCTAATACGTGAATACGTTTCAAAGGTCCTGCTGTCGGCCGCTTACTTTTCCGGTCTTGTATTGCTCACAGGCCTGCTCAAACGTATCAGATAACTGCTTTGCAATCCTACGACGGTCGTATTTGGCATAGGCAATCTCTCGGGCACGACTGCCGATAGCTTTTGCTTCTTCGGGATGGTCGGCCCAATAAACAACTTTGTCGGCCAAGTTTTCCGGCTTATTTGGGTCCGCAAAAGTGCCGGTCTGGTCATTTCTGACCATTTCAATGGTTGTGCCGTCGAAGTTGACAATGGTGGGCAGGCCTGTAAACATATAATCAAATATCTTATTGGGTGTAACCAGTCTTTTGCGACCGACATTTCGCAGTAACATCAGGCCAATATTACAAACCGCTAAAATGGACGGCAGCTCGGTCTTGGAAACAGAGTCTATAAACCGGACATTCGACAGCTTCATCTCCTCGGCTCGTTGTTTTAGCCTGGGTTTTTCCCTGCCTTCACCAATCATCATAAACACTATATTGTCCCGGCTTCTCAGACAATCGGCCGCATCCAGAATGTAATCCAGACCGTTGCCCCATCCGTGCGCTCCCGTGTAGACGGCCACGGTCTTGTTTTCCAGATCGTATCTTCGACGAAATTCTTCATTGGGATTAAGCCGGCGGAAAAGGTCACCATCAGCACCCAAAAGTATTGTCCCCAGTTTCTCTTGCGGATATCCCCGCTCAATAAGCCTGTCTTCAAACCCTTTTGAAACCAGAAGGATTTTTGCGGCATGCTTGTATAGAAATGACTCCAAAACCGCCATCATTCTGATGGAAACGGATTTTTCCGTAGCCAGGCCGATAGTGATCCAGCCCTCCGGCCAAATGTCCCTGACCTCGAAAACAAACGGCACATTCCTGATTCGGGAGGCGATGTAACCCGGAATACCGACCGTCAGAGGTGTGTGCGTGGCGAAAATCAAATCCGGTTTACCGACCATCAGAGCGGCAAACGTGGCCAAGAAGGCAAACCAGAGAAAGGCCCACATCCGGCCCCAATATCCCTGGTAATTGGAATACGCAACGTTACAGACAATCACATCAAAACCATCCATACGGTACTTTCTAAACGGTTTGTACCAGGGTGGCTTCTCGAAGCCGCCTACATCAAGCACGCCGCAAACCATAGTCACCTCGTGCCCCATTTCCGCAAGGTGGTGACTTACATCATAGCTGCGAGTTCCGCTGGAACCCCTGGGTGTGCAAAAGTGTTGGTGAATGTACACTAACCTCACGGCGTACCTTCCTTCCAGATAGTAGTTTTAAACGCTATCGGCAATTGACCGTGTTTTGTTACTGACAGTGTGCATACAGGCTGTTTGCGACCGTAATAAAGTGATTCATAGCCTGCGTTCGGCTGTGATTTTAGGAGTTCAGATTTGCTCTCTTCACTATCACTTACTTCCAGGTACCATTGTCCCGCCAGTCGCAGCCGAAGTACGTTCGGGACCTTGTAAATCACCTCGGCTTCGCAAGGGAGGTGCCATCTTAATTCCAGTTTGTGCTGGTTTCGTCCGCTGAGTCGGTCAATAATTTCCCACCTGTCCTGCACGGCCACAACGCTTCGGGAGTGAATAACCCGCCAAGGAGAACGATTATAGGCCAGATGTGCGCCTTTGGATTCGGAGTGATTGACTTTGGTCTCGAATTTCAGGAGCTGTGCTGTGGGCCTGGGCAGCCACATAAATCGTGAAATCAGCCTTAATGGTGAAGCGTCATCGACTATGATTGTGTTGTGGGCCCAGATGGATTTGAAATAACCCTCAAGTTCCGGCTCATCCGGTGCGAAGTATTTATATGACCCACAATCCCTAAGGATGTTAATACCGTCGGCCCACAGGTCCAGATGCAGCGGGTCAATGTGGGCCACACGACTGCGATAAGAGTGGCAGCGGCTCATCGCCCAGGAATTTTTGCTTCTGATTGTGTAATAGCCTCCAGCGGTAAATTTTGTTGAAGTCCTTTCCCTGCTGACAACGGCGGCCTCGGATATCTGAGGACCAAACAGCCAGAGCAGGTCTTCGTCCCAAGGCCCCGGTTCATACAGTCTGGTGCCGTTTAATAAATAATGTACCGACTGAATGACAGGCCGATAATCAAGATAATCACAATTGTTAAGTGGTATAATCAGTGCCCCGTCATTCGCACCGTAATTGGGGACCCTGCCACCGGCTTCGTCCTGCATCTGATAAAGAAAATCAACGGCTCTGCCAGTGCGGGAAAGTAATTCGGCGCAGAACGAATCGCCGTTCAGTTGTGCCAGCCGAATGGTCCAAAGCAAATCCTGCAGCATCAAACGGTGATAATTCATCGAATGCTGAATATAGGAGCCGTCAGGATAAATTTGCTTTAATCCTTCATTGGTAAGTACCTTTTTGCCCAGTTTCACCCAGTGCCGCGAACGCTGAAATTTGGGAAACAGCACACCCGTAGTGTATAGTCCTGCGGCCTCGGTCAGTGAATGATTCGTGCGTGTGGAGACGGCATAATCGATGTTTTTTTCAATCCTGTCTGCGTGCACAGCAATTGCGGTGATAAGTTCTGTTTTTCTCTCAACGCTGCTGCCTTCGGCATCGGCCAATCCGTACAATGCGAAACACATTGCCATAAGACGGATAGCGCATTCCTGTCCGCAGGCATAATTCGGGCCGGTATTGGGCTGGTTGGCGTCCAGCCAGGATTCAAACAGCGACCAGAACTTGTCCACGTATTTATTATCGCCCGTGGCCGCGTAAGCCCGCACCAGTGTATATACCCAGGCAAAACGTGACGGTTCCCAGACGAACTTTATATCTCCGAGGTCGGGGTCGAATATATTAATGTCGCACCAGTGCCTGTCGGCGTCGGCACGTCTGCCAGTCGCCGGGTTTAAGAACCAGTCCGGCCCCGGGCCTAGGTCATAACTTTTATCGAAGAAGTATTGAAATTTATTTTGGCAAATTTCATCAGCCAGCAGAATAATTTTTTCTCTGTACCGATTATTAAGTCCCGGCAAATCACCGCTGTCAAAAAAGAACCGTCTGCCGTTTGCCCTGTGGTCCTGCAGGAAACATTGGGGCCTACGGTCAACATCGGGCCCGAGGCAATCGGCAAGGGATATTTGTGACCACCTCCGGGCGGGAAATTTGCGTTTTAACAACCCTGTTTTTTCGTGCAGAGCATATCGCGCACGAAACGCGCAGAAACCGAGGCCGTTACAGCGAATAATTTGGTATGCTTTTAATATCTTTTTCAGTTCCAATTTTCAAATATTAACAACACCCGCACCTTCAGCTGACTCAATAGCTGCAAAAGCGGCAAGGGTGACGTTTGCGATTTGTTCAAACGGTATTAAAGGCTGGCCGCCTTTTGCAATGCGCTCGACAAAACAGCGGAATTGAGCTTTATGACCTTTATCCTGGGTAAATAAATTCTTTTTCTTGAAGTTGTTCCAGCCATATCCTCGAAGTTTTCTGAAATTGTCCAGTTTCAGTATTTTTCTATCGCAGAAAAGCTCAAAGCTTTCCTTCGGATAACTCTTATGACCGTTTGCAAAGTAATGTAAAGTTCCGATTGACCCATCTGCAAAACTGACTGTGATGCTGATTTTATCGTCGCGAACCTCTACGGCCGGTGTCTTCTCGATCATAGTTGCGGCCACGGAGATGATCGGACTGCCCGCAACATACTGCATAAAGTCGAGCCAGTGACATCCCTCACCGATAATCCGCCCTCCACCAATTGATTTGTCCTGAACCCACATATCCGGCGGTATGTAGCCGGCATTGATTAAGCAACTCATACACAGCGGCGTAGCTCTTGAAGCGGCCAGTGAGTGAATCTTTTCTGCATGTGGTGAAAATCGGCGGTTGAAACCAACCAGTAATTGTTGCGGTCTCGATTTTTCATAGGCTGCCTTGATTTTTGTAAGCTCTTGGCGGGTTAAGCATAACGGCTTTTCAACGTGTACATGTTTTCCTGTGTTTAAGGCCTCAATTGTCATACCGGCGTGAAGATCATGACGAGTGGTTATGAAAACAGTGTTTATCTGTGGGTCATTGAGTATTTCATGATAATCATTAGTGGCCTGTTCAAAACCGAACTTGCGAGCTGTACACATCGCAGTTACACCGTCAATATCAGCCACTGTTTTCAATTTAATGTCGATATTTTTGAGAGAAGGCAGCAGTGTCAGCTTTGCGAAATTTCCCGCTCCTATCAAGCCGGCGACAACCTTGCCGGCAGACGGTGATTTTATGTGTTTTGTATTTGTCTTGACAATTTTTTGTATTTCAGGCATCTGGTGAGGGTATTGTAGTATCAGTGCCATTTTGCCGGGTTCGTTAGCGAGTATATCATATGCTTTTTCGGCTTGTTCGACTGGGATACGCTCACTGATAAGCTCATCCACTTTCAAAGCCCCACACGACAAGCTTTCTAAAACAGCTTTGAAATTTCGCTGTTCAGTACACCGCACGAAACCGAATGGATAATCGTGTCCGCCCTGTTCATAGTAGCTGTCATAGCGACCTGGTCCATAGGAGCAGGAGACCTGAAATGTCAGTTCCTTCTCATAAAAATCGGCTCTGTTTAAGTTTAAATTAACCACACCGATAAGGACTATCCGTCCGCGTTTTCTACACATTTGTGTGGATTGATGAACTATAGTATCTTCTTTGGCCGAGGCGGTGATTAGAACACCGTCGACCCCCTTCCCATGGGATAAAGCTGTTGCCGCTTGTACGGGATCAAGCCCTGAATTTGGGTCGATTGTATCCACACCATATTTGCGGGCCTGTTCTAACTTGTTCCTGTCAATGTCAATACCTATGACTTTGCAGCCGCTGCTTCTTAACAATTGCACACACATCAATCCAATCAATCCAAGCCCGACAACAACAAAGGTCTCACCAAATGTCGGCTGCAATAACCTTATCCCCTGCAAACCGATTGAGCCGAGGACAGTAAATACAGCCTGCTCATCACGGACTTCATCCGGCACTTTGGCACACAGATTTTTTGGCACGCAAACAATCTGGGCGTGCGGACCGTTGCTGACCACCCTGTCACCAGCCTGAAATCCTTCGACATCGGCACCTACTTCCAATACACTTCCGCAATTGCAGTATCCCAGCGGCAGCGGTTCGTCTAACCGGGCAAAAACGCTCTGGACGGTGGGCAGGAGACCGTCGGTTTTTATCTTGTCTACAACCTGTTTTACTTTCTCGGGCTGCTGTTTTGCCTTGCCTAAGAGTGAACTTTTGGCAAACGAAACCAGCATCCGCTCGGTTCCTGATGAAATGAGTGAGACGCCGGTCTTTATCAACAAGCGTCCCGGCTGAAGCGCCGGCGCCGGTACTTCAACCACTTCAAGCTGGCCTGTTTTAAGATTTTGCAAAACCTGTTTCATAACTACTTGCCTTTACCTTTCGTTTAATTTCGAAATTACCGTGCGCAACTTCCCGTTTTTCTCACGCGGGATGCTACTGACATATTCGAAAGTTATTTTCACATCACTTCCTACAATATCCAGAATCCTTTTTTCAAACATCTTCTCGTCTCTATCAGTATAAGCTGCGGCTTTAACTACTAACAATCTCAAGTGGTCGGTGCTTTCTTGAACGATTTGACTTTCATAGACACTTACCATATCTGCAAAGACATAAGCCAATCTACCAATGCGTCTTCCATCCTGTGTCGGAATACAGTCTTCTATGCGGCCATCTATTCGACCAACCGTTCGTGCTGCTCTGCCACACGGGCATTTCTCATCTTTATCTGCAAGGGTGACAACATCTCCTATTTTGTAGCGTAGCAGAGGCATTGCCTGGTCAATTAGACCCGTTGCAATAATATTTTCACCGATTTCTATAGCTCTGTTTTCAATCGGTTCATACTCTATAATACCAATCTCCATATCTTCATAATATCGTCCATCAGGACACCGGGATATATTGCAAATATGTTCGCCTGCGCCGTACGTATCAACCAAAGGATGTCCGAAGGCGCCCTTTGTAAAGCTTTGTATTTATTTCTATTTTATTCTTCATACCCCAAATCCGTTAAATCGGAAACGTTGTCAGCGCCGCGCACGTAAGCCACAAAATGTTTTTCCCACGCAGGCGTTCTCTTATAAAAAGGTGCTGGCGATAAAACCACTACCTTCGCCCTGTTGTATGGGGCGTATCTTACCGGCCTCTGTGCGTACCAGGGATTATTCAGTTCGGCGCCCAACATCCACGAATATACCAGATCGTAATCCCAGTCGCGGCTCCATTTTTGGCCCTTCACCGGATGACGACGATAACCTGAGGCCAGCGCAACGTAAGGAGTAACATCTTCGATTTCCATCTTGTCGGCCAATGCACAGGTCCTGCGAAAGGTTTCTCGCATGCGCTCGATTTCAGGAACGGTATAAAGCGAGCAGGACAGAGGCGCTTTTATCTCTTTGCCGGTAAAGTATAATGTTTGTTCCCAGCCGTCACCGTCCCAGGTCCGATGTATTCCTCGACAGGCCCATTCTATTCTCGCCCGTTCGAAGACCGACTTTGCCGTTGAGTGAATGGCGTCAAGGGCGCCGCGCATACCTTCATTCCACTGATTGTCACCGGCCTTTTTATGAAAGCGCTCGCTGTCTAACAGCAGTGCCGTCACCTGAACATCCGTTTTGTATTTTTCGTTCGCCTTTGTGAGCCACTGTTTAATTTTCGACAGGCGCTCTTTGAAATGACTGATTTCGGCATAATAGGTTGGGCCCCTGTTGGTAGGAGGAAGGTCTTTGCCGAACTTTCGGTGCCAGGGACTGTAGTTGATTCCTATTGAACAGGGTATTTTGGGTTTGGTTTTATTAACTCTGGCACAATTATAAACGCACTTGTCGATTTGCTCTTCGGTCACTGCTTCGCCACAAACGCTCAGGGCGTGTGTAATCCTGGCATACTCGTAAAGCAATCGGCTGTTACCCTCATCCAGCAGGCCGCCGCTCTCAATCTTCCAGGAATAATGCACCTTGCGCAGCGGTTTAAGTTTGAGCAGTTTGGACTCAATATCGCGATATGGCAGCGCCAGTTCAGAACTGTGACCACTCTCCGGACTGAGCACTAAAATCACTATGCTCAAAAACTTCAAAAATCTTAAACTAATCATTTTTGCCACCTTTGTTTTTTATTTGCCAGTATCCTGCGATAAAATTTGCGCAGTTTTTTTTGTTCGTTTTCACAATTCCACTTAAGTTCAACGTCCTTTCTCCCTGCTTCCCCCATCGCCTGGGCGTGCCGGATATTGTCCAGCAGAAATGTAATTGCCTTTGCCAGGGCGTCGGCATCGCCGGGTTTAAAGAAAATGCCCGTTTCCGACTCTCTGATGAACAATCTTTCAGGAGGCAGGTCGGAACTTACCACCGGCATACCGCAGGCCATATATTCAAACGCCTTGCATGAGATATTATTACGAAATTTCGGTATATCAAGCAATAGCACTAAGCCGATTTTCGCCGTCTTCAGGATTTCGGGAATTTCCATATGTGGTCTGAATCCCGCAACAGTCACCTGGTCTGTCAGCTTTGATTCGCCTAAAGTTTTTTCTAAAATCTTCAATTCTTCTTTTAGCAGACGGCCAATCAGGAGTGTCTTTATGGCACGACCCTGATTTGCGAGAATCCGCAGCGCTTCAGTCAACACAAAAAGGCCATACATTCGTACTAACGTTCCGCACATTAGTACCACATCATACGGCCTTTCGGCAAGTGGCAGATAATCCTTTTTAAATCGGGCTAATAAAGCCACGTTGTAAAACACAATTTTTCGGCTTTCCGGCATGGCTTTGTGCATTCGAAATATTGCCGGGTCCGACGTGATAAGTCCGTCAAGTATTTTGTCGGCCAGGAACTGTAAAATCAAAGTGCAGCACGCAAATATCCTTCTCAACCACATCGGGAACCAGAACTTGCTAAGCATACTGTGATACATATCCTCCCTGCAGTCATAAACGACCTTTATCCGCGTGAACAACTTTAGCACCAGGGCTAAAGGCAGTTGTTCAACACAGACTACTTCTAACACATCGGGCGCTACCTTGAGGATGTCTATTAACAGATTAAGCGAACCGGTGGGTCTTGCCATTTTTCGCTGGCGCACGGACAGGGGGTAAAATTGAAACTTGTCCGTGGACGTTGTGTCAGGTTCGACGGCCATATAGATGACTTCGTGACCATCTTCGGCCAATGCGGGTGCCTGTCTGAAGAACAGCCGAAAATCCGACCAGAGACCGTTCGTGATTAATATACAAATCTTCGCCATTAAATGTCGTTAGTGCCTAATAATGTACGAGATGTTCACTATACTCGTCCCAGACAGGCTCATTTAGTCCTACATCCTCATATTGAGTAAATTGAATCTCTTGTTCTGTCATTTGACTGAGCCTGTCAATCATCGCTGTAACAATCATCAGCATACATACCGCTATGCCGCCAGCACCGGCAAAGGTGCCCTCGAACATCCCAATAGCTGTTATGCCGATCATATAACCGAAAGCAACTCGCGAGAAATCTGTCATTTCTTCTGTCTGGCTTTTAGCAATGAGGCGGAAACTTTTGATATTGTAAATAGCAAGAAAAAGCAATACTGCCAAGAGGCCCAATAGACCGGTGCTGTACCAGATTTGCAGGTATGCATTGTGGAAAAGTAAGCCGAATTCGAGTCGCGCGATAGCAGAACTTCCGGTGCCGTGTCCTAAAAAAAGTGCTCTGTCGATACACCACTGCAGTGCTTTTAGCCATACTGCAAACCTTCCAGTCGTGTATGTCGACAAAAGTCTACGGGTAAGGAATTCAGCCCTGTCCGGCAGAACAACGAACAGCGCATATATACTTAGCATTACAAGTGAACCTATCACAAACAACATAACAATAGACCTGAGGGGTTTGCCTCTCAGGAATAGCAGCGGAACCGAACCAATCACCAGCATACCCAGTATTGCCGTCCGTGACGCCCCAAGCAACAGAATAAAAACGAACGGTGCAATCAGAAAAATACTGAAAATGCGCCAGAATTTGTATCTTCTTTGAACGATTCCCCAGACAATCATTGGCGCAAAAAAAGCTCCGGCATAAGCCACAGCTCCTCCCAAGCCCTCGCCGATGGTAAATCTCAACCGAGCTGACCGCACAAATTCCTGGACGAATATCATGCAGGTTGCCACCCAGACTGCCGCCGCAACGATGCCCATCTTGAATAGCGTCGCGATTTTCTCAGGGGAGGTGATGTAGCCGCTAACGGCAACGGAAACGGTTATAACAACCATTAACAGCAGGACAGCTCGCTGCGCCGACCAGAAGAGAATCGGGGAGCGACTGACGAACAAGAAGCCCAAGAGGGCGTAAAAAACAAACAGAAGCATTGAAGCTTTTGGAGGGTGGAACGCTTTGAAAAAGCCGATAGCCAGCAAAGCCAGACACCCCCAGCGGACAATGGTCGACAGAAATACGACACCTCCATAAGTGATTGCACCTATAGAGTAGGTAATAAAGAGAACAAAAAGTATCAGTCCCGTGCCTCGCCACAGTGCTATCGCAGCCATTACTATGGCCACTGTAATCACGATAAGCAGGCCTCCCGTACCGAACACATCTATGAAGCTGCGCAGCCTGCCCAAGAAATCAGTTTCAGAGGCGTACATATATTATCTCCACCGACGTTTTCTATCTATCATAAGTATTTTTTGAGCCGGGGTCGATGCTATCCACAGAGGTACCTTTGTTATCTGTGTTTATCCGCCAGGCAAATTTTGCAACAAAAACACCGAACCAGTTCAAGGCTACTATGCTATTTCCGATGCAATAAGCCCACGCCGCACCTCGAAGACCCCATTTGGGTACAAGTATTATTGCCGACCCACAGTGAGAAATCAGAGATACAATTCCTATAAGCAAAAGTGTCCGCGAAGATGCGAACTTTATTACAAACGGCCGTACCGCATGTACGAGAACCGTCATACTGATACCAACTCCCATAAGAGGGATCAGTTTTGTGGCACTGTGTGCAACGGCAGGATAAAGCAAGTATAAAGGCCAGCGAGCTACCAGAATGACTAAAGCATAAAAGAGTGCTCCTCCCACAACGGTAGCGACCGAATACAATCTGCAGAACCGCGGCGAAAATCGCTCTATTGAATTATGGGCGGACAGAATGGGAATCCCGAAAAGCCCCAAAAGGCCTATTGGCATAATGCATATTGCAAGCGTAGCAGAAGCAGCAAAAAATACACTCACCATCTTGTAAGAAGCACACAAACCCAACATCGTCCGATGTATGTAGTGGCTGGACAGCAGAAACAACACGCTGACAGAAAGCACAAACCAAGTGGCGCCTATACGCTTGGCCATTGCCTTGTCAAAATAGGGCCTACCGACAAAATTATTGCCCCTGACTGCCAAAAGTAGCACAAACGCCAAAATGTGGCCTGTACTGAAACCAATCGGCACGCCCCAGTTGCCTATCAAAAACAGGGCCGGCAATGCAAGAAAGGCCAAAGCACTGCCTATACTTTGCCAGAACGCGGCCACTTTAAACTGCCTTTTGAATCGAAGATCTACAATCCCAACGTCAATCATGTTCTGAGCGGCGA
>SMTZ1_10027181_pt1 | contig 11684 bp, 10 predicted proteins | sample DeeMarSWOR136_30_FD_25667 | JGI IMG/M metagenome (IMG submission 25667) | reverse complement strand
AGTGCGACGACGATCCTTTTGACCAAAGCCAAGCCCAAACCGCAGTGGGCGCCGGTGTCAGTGCGCGAAGAATCGCCTCGCCAGAAGGAGTCGAATGCTTGTGAGGCCTGCTCGGGAGTCAGTCGGCAGCCAGTATTGGAGACGGTCAGTTCTATAGAATCGTCTTGACGGTGAGCCGTTGTCCAGATTTGTCCGCCATCATCGGCGTATTCCGCTGCGTTCTCAAGAAGGTTCGATAGGACTATGAAGAGACTGTGGCGGTCGGATTCGGCGGTGATCTTCGGATCGATGCGGTTGTCAAACGTGATTTCGCGCTCGCGCGCCCTATGTGAAAATGGCTGCCAGCACATATTCACGAATTCGGCCATTGGAATCTGCTCGGTGTGCAAGCTGGTTTGTTGAGTGTCGAGGCGGGCGAGTGCCAGCAAATCACTGACCATTGTCTGCATGTTCTCAACGATAGCATGACAATCGGCCAGGACCCTCTTGTACTCGTTCTGGTCACGGGCGCGCGATTGCGCCACTTCAATCGTGGAACGTATTCCCGCCAGGGGCGTTCGTAGTTCGTGGGCGACATCGGCAGTGAAACGTCGTTCTTTTTTGAATGCAGCTTCCAGCCGGGACAGAAGATCGTTCAATCGGTTCTTGACGGGCAAGAGTTCGCTGGGTACACGCTCAGTGCCAATGCGAGTCGCCAAGTCGTTTTCTCTTATAGCCCCAATCTCACCGGCGATCGCAGTCAGTGGACGAAGGCCTTGACGGACTATCAGGGCCGCGACAGCGACAGACAACAGCGCCACGGCCACCGACGCGAGCAAGAGCACCCATCGAAGGAAACGCAATTGGCTCAATATCGCAGTGCTATCTCGCGCGACAGCCAGCGTTAGCGATTGTCTGTCTGTCAGCTTGCTGTTACTGTCGGATAGCCTGGGTGAGAAGCTAAAGCCCACCGCCCGTACGACTCGGCCGGCTCTGGGCCTGATTGTTCTGAAGGCGGGTTTCTCAAGAGAGCCGGCCAGATGCGGCAGATCACCGCTGTCCATCAATGGGGACTCCGCAACTACCGTGCCGTCATCACGCCACAACTGATAATATGTGGGTCGGTTACGGTCCTGGAACTCGGGCATCTGCTGGACCTCGAACTCCAGCTCGATCTGATCGCCGTCCCACTCCACCGAAGCGGCGAGAATCTGTGCTATCGATACGAGTGAGGCGTCGAATTGTCTGAGCAATGCCCGCCGGATAACGCTGTAGATGCCCACGCTGAAGATGGTCAACAGCAACAACACGGCGCCCACTACCCCGATAAGCAGACGTGTTCGCAGTGAGGATTTCACGGTCGTGCCTCCAGTTGGTAGCCGCGGCCCCGGACGGTATGGATGAGCAGAGGCTTGCCCGGTCGTTCGATTTTCTTCCGCAGGTAGCCGACGTAAACATCGACTACATTGCTCGATGCAGTCGATCTGAACTCATAGACGTGCTCCCATATATCGCTACGGGATACAGTCTCGCCGGCCCGCATGGCCAGGTATTCCAAAAGGGCATATTCTCTGGGCGTGAGGTCGATTTGCTGCCTGCCTCGGCAGACTTTCTGGGTGGTCAGGTCGATCTGCAGATCTTTGATCTTGATTAGTGGATTCTTGCGGCGATAACCACGACGCAGGAGTGCCCGAACACGTGCCAGCAATTCTTCAAACGCGAAGGGCTTCACCAGATAGTCATCGGCGCCAAGGTCCAGGCCGGCTACGCGATCTTCTACGGTGTCTTTGGCGGTCAAGATCAGGACATGGGATTCTCGACCTTGACTGCGAATCTTCTTGAGGACTTCGAGGCCGTCCATGCCAGGCAGCATGAGATCAAGGATGACTACATCGTATTCGTTGCCCATTGCGTACCACAGGCCTTCTTGCCCGTCGCGCGTGCTATCCACGGCAATGCCGGCCTCGCGCAGGCCCTGTGTGAGGGACTGCTGTAAAGGGCGATAGTCTTCCACGAGCAAGATACGCATTTGAACCTGATATTAACTATGCTACTCCCGTGCGTTTTCTATCCAGGTGCGCGTCACGCCAATACCGATCCGCGCAGGCCTACAGGGAAACTTGTCTTGCCGGCCTGTATATGAGCAGACGCCTGCCATGCGCCAGAGCTACCTCTTCGAAGTGTAGGCCTTGTCTACTTAGCATACTTCTGATTTCAAGCGCATGGTCCTCATCTTTGATGAGGAACAGGAATGAATGATTGTCAAGTGGAAGTTCTCTTAGTTCCTTCAGGATGTGTTCAGGCACGCTAAAAGTTGGATATGGGTTCTCTCTCACCGTAATATTTTCCACTTCCGTCGCGCCGTAGAAAATCAACCCATCAGCGTGCTCATCTATTGTCACAATCTCATAGGGCCCTGTGTTAATATAGCTTTCAACCTCCGCCCATAATGCCCTTGCGTCTTTTCTCGTGGGATAATGAGCCAGGGCCAGTTTCCCGCCTGGCAATAGCAGTAGCCAGCATCCTATTAGAATGGCAGGTCGCGCGAGATATCTAAGGTTTTTTGCGGTCAAGGGCGAGGGTAGCTGACCTATTTTGCCGCTCCATAGGCGTGCCGTTGCGAGCGCGAAAGGCGCAAAAATAGGGAGGCTATACAGGCCAAGTTTAGAGCTGGCCAAGCAGAGGACTAAGAGGGGGACGAGAAACCAGGTCAGCAAGAAGAGGGCCACGGGCCGATGCCGCAAACTCGCCCACCATGCTTTTTTCAGTACGGTAGTCTGTATCCGCCTCCTCTTCTCCCACCAGATTAGGGACCATGGCAGCGAGCCGAAAGCTATTACCGGGGGGTAGATCAGCGCCCCTGTAGCACTGGGATTTCGGTGGTATTTGGCGGAGATTAGACGGCCCCAAATCTCATTGTCCACAAAGTAGGATGCTGCACCTGGGACATTTACAGCCACGTAGAAGTACCATCCGAGCCCAATGATGCAGAAAATCAGCATACCCAATATCGCCCAAGGCGTGAAGAAGTACTTGGCCACTTGCCCCCTGACAACCAGGAAGGCAAACATTCCTGCGCAAGGGATCAGAGCAGCAGGTCCTTTTGCCAGAAAGCCCAGCCCAACGGCAAGAGACAACAAGAGTCTCCAAAGCGTTGGGCGGCGTGCATTTGGCTCAATGCTCTTGTAAAAGAAGAAACCTGCCAGGGTGGTCCACAACGTAAGGGGGGTATCCGGTGTTACAAAATTTGCTGCCATGAAGGGGACTACCATCGTGCCGTACACAAGACTCGCTGTCACTGCTTCGCGTTTTCTGCCGAATAGATGAAACGCGAGAAGCCCCACCAGTAAAACCGTGGCGGCGTAGCAGAGCGCATGGAAGACTCGGGCGCCGAACTCGTTGTGGCCAAACAATTTCATTCCCGCTATAAGGCCCCAATAGATCATAGGGGGCTTCTCCAGGAAGATTTCTTGGCCCAGGTGGGGGATAAAAAGGTTACCTGTTTTGAGCATACTAAGTGCGGCACCAACGTAGTAGCCTTCATCGGGCTGCCAAATTCCTCGCGCACCCTGGAAGGCGAAGGCGAGAACAAACAAACATACCGCCAAAAGCAGTATAAGAATGACGTATGCGTACCTGTACTTCATTGTGGGTCTATGTGCCACCGTTGAGTGGTTCCGTAGAAAGTTGGTTTAGGCAACAAAGACGCAACAACTTCGCAGCGGCAGACGTTCATGTTTGATGCACCCTGCCACTTCTAGCGTTCCTTCACAAATACCCTAAAAATGCACCGCTGAGTGATGATGCCCTATAGCTCAGCAGTGTGCATTTTAACCTCGAAGAGTTGGTCTGTCAGTACCTTTGTTGATCGTAATCATCGAGCCAATTCGCATTCGGGTTACTCTTAAAAGCCATAAGACGACCGCTGTCAGCGTCGTGACGGGCACTATGATACCTGAAATAGGCCAGGTCACACGTTTTGCCCATGATCTCTATTTTGCCGCTTGCGTGCGACATTACAAATCGAGCTCGCTTTGCCAGCCCGGATACTCTGGCTTTGGCCTGCTCTACAATGTCATATCCTTGTTCGATAGGCACCGTATAAGCTTTGTTGCCTACAGCCGGCCTACACTGGAAGATGTAGTAAGGAACTGCACCAACAAAGGACAACTTACGGAGTAGCTCTGCCATAACTTCGGGGTCATCGTTAAGATCCCTTATCAGCGGGGCTTGATTTGCCACAACGGCACCAGCTCTCTGCAGCAGATGCACCGCCTTGACCGCCATATCCGTCAATTCTCTCGGATGAACAAAGTGGGTCATTACGTATATTTTCTTTCGCTCGGTGCTGTAGGTCCTGATCATATCCAGCAAATCCGGGTCGTTAACGACCCGATGAGGATTGAAAGCAGGAATCTTTGTCCCGATACGAATTATCTGGACGTGGTCAATTTCTCTGAGCTTACATAGGATATTCCCAAGTTTCGAGTTCGTCAGTACAAGCGGGTCGCCTCCGGTAAGCAGTACATTGGTTATCTCTCGGTGCTCTTTTATGTATCGAAGCGCCGCCGGCAGGTCTTCAATATAGTTTCTTTGCGATTTGAGGAAAAAACGCTTGCGGAAGCAGAACCGGCAGATGCCGTCACAAAGACTGGTCACCAAAAGTAGCACGGTCGCGTCATATTTGTGCTGAAGCCCCGGCATAACCGTATAGGTTTTCTCGTCCGAAGGATCAAGCCGGCCCCATTCATCAAGCTCGCGCCTGTCAGGGATTACAATTTTACGTATTGGATCGTTTGCGTCATCCCAGTTAATAAGCGAGAGGAAATAGCGATTGCAGCGAACGGGGAATTTGCGCGTCACCTGCAGGAGCTCAGTCCGCTCTTGGTCGGTTAGCTGCTCCAAGTGAGTGACATCTGTAACGTACTGTGCGTGAGAAGCGTCACTGCTGTCCGTGTGATCCAATTGCTTACTTTGCTGTACCCGCATCTCTAACATATTCCTATTGTGTCCACAATCGCAAAAAACAATATGTCACGAACTTTTTGAGCGTCTCACAACAGTCGTCAACGATGACCTCCCGATGCTCTGCCACCGAGGCCACATGAGAGAGCACGCGATACGCCAACTCCGAAGTAACGTTCGTGAGCCACATCAAGAATCCGCGAAACCAGCGACGTGAAGCTGTATCCGGCTTTCTTGGCCGCCAGTACATAGGTTCCGCCGGGACCCAGCGAGGCCATAGAATTGATCTCAAGCACAAAAAGATTGCCGGCAGTATCGATCCTTATATCCACTCGTGCGTAGTCCCTGCAGTGGCATAAGCGGAAAACGGCGATGGCGATTTCGCGCAATCTTTGTGCACCGTGGAAATCTAATTCGACCAGCGGCAAGGACTCAATACGGTCGTTGCCAAGCAGAGCAACACAGATCTCACGCCCATCAACGTATTCTTCGACGAGCGCTTCTTGTTGATACTGTGTAACCACATTGAGTACCGCTGCTGCGAGCTCCTTGGGGTCCCGAACTAAATGCAGACCATAGCTGGTGGATTCGTGCCTCGGTTTGACAATCAGAGGAAATTCGAGAGCATCTACACTCTGTTCAGGCCGGGTCACGACGCGAAAGTTTGGCGTGGGTAAACCGGCATCCCGTATAAGGACCTTGGTGACAACCTTGTCAAGCGCCAAAGTATGGCCGAGCGGTCCGGAGCCGGTGTACGGAACACCGGCCATCTCCAGCATTGCGGGCACAGGACTGTACCGGCACTCGCCCTGGATGCCGTATGACATATTGAAGACCATGCCAGCCGGTCGTCCTGTGGACGTATCGGGATGCATGAATTTCTCCAGATTGGCAAGTAGCGTCATGTCACCTTCGAAGCAGCGAACTGTGTGACCGTTCACTCGTAGAGCGTCAATGACACGTTGCACTGTTCGTCTTCCATATACTTCCGGACAAGGCTGCCCGAAACGACTGACGATGCCGTTGTTATCACGATTCCGTACAACCGCCACTTTCATAGACTGTACCCTTTTTACCACAATTTTCCGCCGACACGACAACGGTCCGCGGCAGAACCAACATATCCGGAGCAACAACCATAGTTATCCATCCCGGGACTCGGAGAGCTGAACATCTGCTTCCGCACGGCGTGCCTTTCCAGAGTTCTCCCGCAGATGTGCTTCAGCGACAAGAGACTTGGCCTTCTTGGCGCGTCGGGAAGAACTCTTTCTCACCGCAGGCGGATTCAACCGTGTCAGCAGACGAAAATCAAAAAACTCCGCAACAACGATAATACAGCCGATCTCGAGGATCAGCAATTCGGGGAAGTACAAAAAGATCTTCCGAAATCCGTTGATTTGAAACAGGAAGGTGATTAGTACGGCCACAAAGGCTGTCATCGTTCCACGCCACAGAGCCGAACCCAGGCCTTCCTTGGAGAGGGTGCCGGCAAATCCCTCCCCCATCAAACAGAGCGCAATGATTGGAAAATAGGCCACCCGGCTCAGCGATTCAATACCCAGCCAGGTGCTCGAAAGGAGGGCCATGAGCATGATCAACGCCACGATACTGAGGATCACAGAGACGCGGGCAAAGTACGGTAGACGGATGGCTTTGATGAATGGCCGGGTAGCCAGCACGATACCTATCACTATGGCCAGGAAGGCCAGGCCGGGCAGAATGCCCGTGATCAGAAAAGCGACTGCGAGGAGAATCGAGCGGAATGGTCCGAGGAGCCGAATACCCAGGAAAAGCTGAAAAAACACGACCAAAGTAGCACCAAAAGGTACGGAGAGTATGTACTCAACGCGACGCTCTCTGTTTCCTGAGAGGCCGGCGAGAGAAAAGGCACGCATGAAGAAACCGGAAGTAGGCAGCGCCGGCCATTTACAGACCATTACCACCAATGGACTGACGATCAGCATCGCCAGAATCAACCTTTGTTTGCCTGACAGATTTCCTTTACCCAATTTCATAACGTAAACCTCGGAACAGCCCGTCAGCTCGGTACACATCAACGGTGCAATCAAAAGCCTGCCGCCGTACCATCGCGTCTGGGATCGGCCACACCGAGTAATGTCTTATTATCTCTGACATATATAGCCTGCACACAACCCATGGAGTAACTGTGGGGGGCTCTGATCTCGACCTCGCGAAAACGTTTCTCGAGTCGTTTCAGAAGCGTCTCAGTCGCTGCCGGCTTTTCGATATAGACTTTACGACTGAGCAACCCGTGGATGCGGGGTAAATCAACGGCCTCGTCCAGCGATACGCCACGATCAAGAGCACCGCTTATGATGTGCAGGATGGCCGATGTGATGCGCCGGCTTCCTGCCGCACCCAGCAGCAACAAAGGTTCGGTCGCTCTCACTGCGTCTGCCTGTACTCCGGCCTTACCCCACAAACCATTTCTCCAGACGAGAGTCGGTGCGATATTGGACTGTGGAATGCAAGCGTTGCCAAGCCGGTAAGGGTGTCGACGTCGCTTGCATGTGCAAAGATAGTTGTTGTAGAGGAAGCCAAGTTGGCCGTTGGCCACTTTGGCGCCAAAGAGCGATTGGATAGACTGCGTCAGCGCCACAGCGTTTCCGCAGCTATCAACGGTACATAGATGCGTGGTTTCACCAGACTCTTCCCGGCCCGTCTCGCCGGAGTCCTCGCCGAAGCCAGACCGGATATGCCCGGCGATCTCAGAGACACGTTCGTCGCTCAGGAGCCACTTCAGAAGTGAAGGCGTCAAATCTCGCGGATGCACCACGAAGCGATCACGTTCGCGGAAGACAGCATACGTCACCTCAGCCAGAAGCTCATACCATTTGTCCGGATCGCTCATAAGGTCTTGAGATGCCCATTTTTCGAGAATCTTCAGTCCCAACAGCACCTGCAGTCCTCCTCCGGGGGGAGGAACGCCGGCAACTTGATAATTTCGATAGGTAACCGCAAGGGCGTCACGTTCAATCGGCCCCTTGTAGTCTGCGAGGTCTTTTTCTGTGATGAGCCCACCGTTCCGTGCCATGTCTTCGGCAATGGCACGTGCGATCCGGCCCTGATAAAAGTCCTCCACGCCGAAATCTGCCAAGCGGCGAAGCGTCGCAGCCAACTCCTTCTGCTGAAAAACATCACCGACCTGAAACGGGCGACCCTTCTTCAGAAACAGCTTAGCTGTGGCGCCGGATGCAAGCAGATCAGTCAGGCACCAATTTAGCTGTTTACGCTGCAACCGAGTTACTTCATACCCGTGCTCGGCAAGGCGGATTGCTGGTTCCATTACCCTCGGACGGTCCAAAACTCCGTAGCGTCTCTGAGTAAAGCCCAAAGTAGCAGGGGTAGAAGGGATGGTACAGGCCCGATACCCGTTTTGTTGCTGTTTTCTGCTCACCCGCTCTTTGGAAACTGCCGCAGGCGCCCGGGAATAACCGTCCACAACCAGCGTTCTGCCGGTGGCAAAGCGGATGAGGATCGTTGTTTGTCCACCCAAGCCGGAACAACCTGGCTCACAAACAGCCAAGGCCCAAGCTGCTGCCACTGCTGCATCAATAGCATTGCCACCAGCCTGCAAAATCTGCACGGCCGCTTCCGTAGCAGCCGGAAAAGCCGTTGTAACCATGCCCTTGGTGCCCTCAGCCTGCTTCTGCCCAAGCCCCTTTGAGGCAGGACTTATGCGGCAAGAATTGACCTCCAACATCATTACCATTTCCTTCCGTTAGGCATTGAGGTTACCGTCACCTTCATCACCACCCCGGTTGCCTTTCTGAACTTCCACCTCAACGCGGCGACCATCTGGAGTCAAAAGGAGCTCGTGCCGCCGGCCACCCTCCAGAAATTCGACCTCGTAGTGAATCACAAGATTACTTGTTTACAAATCCATACTTCACCAGGAGCAGGTCTTCGTCCTGGATCAGGCCGATTCCGGGGGCATGTATCTTGAACTCTTTTTCATTATCCAGCGGATTCTCCTCTTGGACTTTCAGGCAGCCTTTGAATTTCCCGGCCGGCGTCGTAAGAGTTGTACTCAGGTCAACTATCCTGGCCCTGTCCATAGCCACCTTCGGAGCCACCTCCTGATAGTACCTCGCACCGAGAAGCGGTTCACCCGGCATCATCATGCCGGCTCGCGCATTGTTCTTGCCGTGTATCCACGCGCCTTCGTGGGCGATGATCTTGCCCTCCTTGTATATGTCCACCTCCTCCCCGAAATAGAAGATGCTTTTCGTCTGCTTGCATATGGCGAAGAAGTTTTTCGATATTTCGACGAGCTTTCCGTCTTTGATTTCTCTTTCCTCCATGACTCTGGTCTCTATGCCTGCGATTTTCTTCGTTTCACTAAGCACGGTGATTACGAGCTGGACCGAGTGTTCTCCTTCTTTCCCTTCAAGGACGAGCTGGTAGCCTGGCTCCAGGATGAAGTACTTGTTCCTTCCCGTGGAGGCGAAGTCGCGGCTCTCCAGGTCAAAAGAGTCCTGGAATACCTCGGTTTCCGTGCCGGTTTCCTTTTCTTCCTCCCCTTCTGTGGCCTTGAGGCCTTCAAATGTCTTTCTTAGGACCTTGCCGTCTGAGGAAAACAGGACGTCGAACTCCTTGCCATCTACGACCATTTCTATCTCGTAAAGCTTCTTTTCTCCTTCCGTAAGCTCCCCGATGTCAACCAGCTTGCCATCCCCGACTTCCTTCAGTATGGCGGATTTGACTTCTGCGGGCACCTGGTCAATGCCAACCTTCTTCTCCCCCTCTTGTGCTAAAGCAGGGATCAAAGAGAGCGTGAGCATTATAACGCTCAACGCCACAACAACCAGCCTACCTAACGGTCGTGTCATCGCGAAACTACTTTCAGCTGATTTGCACACTTTCGTTTTCATTTGTTCTCTCCTTATACAAAAAAGAACCACCATTTTTCAGCCTGCCACGGTGGTCAGGCCTGACAGCATGGACCGGTCGGTCCACACAGGCATCTTCGGGCACAATATTATTAGGCCAAATATGAGAAAATGATGAGAAGAGGAGTTTTTTTGGCACTCTTTTCTGGCTGATAAGTCCTTTATTTATTTTTTTCTTGAATTGCGGGCATTCTTGTCGGTATAGTAATATGCTTACCGGGGATATTCTCTCGTCTCTCGGGAATATTCTCTCCGAAGGTGTGAGAGACAGGTTGATTTACGGCCACTTACAAGCTTGTTTGTCCACCACTCGGAAATCAAGACCAGCGGGTACGCGAGCCTTGAGGAAGGCCAGCAGGTCGAGTTCGAGCGTGGAGAGGGCAAGAAAGGCCGTCCGTGTGCGACCAACGTAGTGCCAAAGTAGTGCAAGGCAAGACGCCGGCAGAGAAAGGCGCCGCGTGAGTGCGGCGCCTTTTCTTCATTTCTAAGTTAGCAGACAAATAGACTCAGCCACCCATCTGCTTATCCCAACGGTTCGTAGAATTTTCTTGGTTTCTCGCTGAGGGTGTTGGTGAGGGCGCCGAGTTTGTCGATGGTGCATTCGATGCGGTCGCCGCCTTGGAGGAATTTTCCGGTGGCCATGGCGACGCCGGCCGGCGTGCCGGTGGCGATGATGTCGCCCGGCTCAAGGGTCATTATGTGACTCAAGAACGAGACGATGTCGGCAACCGGATAAATCATCTGCGAGGTATTGGCTGTTTGCCGCATGTCATTATTCACCTTGAGCTGCATGTTGAGGTTTTGCACGTCCGGGACTTCGTCGCGGGTCAGTAGATAAGGTCCCATGGGCAAAAAGCCGTCGGCCCATTTGCCGTTAAGCCAGTCGTAGAACTCGTCCCAGGGGCGCTCTCTGCGGCCCTTCTTGAAGGTGACGCTGCGGGCGGAGACGTCGTTGGCGATGGTGTAGCCGCCTACGACATCGATGGCCCTTTCGGCGGAGATGCACTTGGCCTTTTGGCCGATGACCACCGCAAGCTCGATTTCGTAATCTATCTGTTCACTGTAAGTGGGCCAGGGTATGTCGTCATCGGGGCCGACGACGGCGGTGGCGGGCATAAGGAATGGTCGAGGGACGGTGGTGTTACGCGGTGAGTCGGATAGGCCCAGGGCAAGGCCGGCCTCTTTGATGTGCTCGCTGTAATTTCCCGCAAGAGCGAGCAGCTTGCCCGGACGAGGGATCGGGGCGCGGAGCCTAATCGAATCGAGCGGAGTAAGGATGTCGGTTGAGGCAGCCAGCTTAGTGAGTTTGGCCAGGCAGGATAGGCCGCGTTGGAGGATTTGTATTACGCTGCGGGGCTGGTTCGGCCCCGGCCAGACCGATGGAATATCGATTACACCGTCGTCCGTGAGTATTCCGCACGAAATCGCGTCATTTCGCGAATACGTTACCAACTTCATTTGCGCGTCCTCACTGTTAATCAGACAATTTGTGGCAGTTATGGTAACAAAACCGGCTTGAACATGCAGCGGAAAAACGGTAAAATGAACTTTCGTTAGAGGAGCCGTGCGAATGCACTACTCTCACATGGTGCCGCGGAAGTTGTCTTGCGCATGGACTGGGCTGGAGGAGGCGGCAACGAAATGCAAGCCTATGGTGCTAATTAGGTGGAATTTTGGGAAGGAACAGCGTTGGGCCGAGAGCACGCAGTGAAATACTGAATGTTTGTGAAAGGGTGAGAAGATGAGAACGAGACAGACCTTGTGAATGCTGGTTATGGCGGTGATTATGTTGGTGTGGCAGGGTGAGATAGGCGAGGCGGCGCCGAT
>SMTZ1_10012875_pt1 | contig 11684 bp, 8 predicted proteins | sample DeeMarSWOR136_30_FD_25667 | JGI IMG/M metagenome (IMG submission 25667) | reverse complement strand
TCATCTACCCGCTTTCAGTTAATCTCATGGGCATTCCCGGGATGAAGGTGATCCGTTCCAATTCCATGTTCTCCTTCGGAATGATCAACGTGATATTCAAGGAAGGAGTGGATTTTTACTGGTCGAGAACACGAATTCTGGAAAGGTTGAATCTCGCCCAGAAAGACCTCCCCGAGGGAGTCGTCCCCCAGCTGGGTCCGGACGCTACGGCTCTGGGTCAGATATACTGGTACACAGTTGAGAATGGCTACTCCTGTCCTGACCATCCAAAATTGAGGTTCGATGAGCCCGGTGAATGCCCTGAGGATGGCCAAGAGCTTGTTTTTTCAGATTACAATCTAGGCGAGCTGCGCTCAATTCAGGACTGGTACATCAGGTATCAGCTCAATTCGGCTGAAGGAGTTTCTGAAGTCGCTACTGTTGGCGGGTTTGTTAAACAGTATCAGATCGATGTTGACCCGAATAAGCTTTTATCCTTCAACGTAAACCTGCACAGCATGTTCGATGCGGTGAGCCAGAGCAACATCGATGTTGGCGCCAAGGTGATTGAGGAAGGGGGAACGGAATTCATTGTCCGGGGCCTTGGATTCATAAAATCAGTGGAGGACATCGAGAACATCGTGATTGGTTCTCATCAAGGAGTTCCGGTTTATGTCAAAAATGTGGGGCAGGTGACTACGGGCCCAGCTTTCAGACGGGGCGCACTGGACAAGGAAGGAGCCGAAGTCACAGGCGGTGTGGTGTTGATGAGATACGGAGAGAATCCTTTGGGAGTTATCGAGGCAGTCAAAAGGAAAATCGAAGAAATCACACCAGGTTTACCTCCCGGCGTTCAGATTGTTCCCTTTTACGACCGCACAGAACTCATCAACCGGGCCATAGACAATTTAAAGGATACGCTGCTTGAGGAAATTGTGGTAGCTGTCATCGTCATTTTAATATTCCTGTTGCATTTCCGCAGCAGCCTGATCGTTTCCATCATCCTTCCTGTAGGAGTTCTGATTTCGTTCCTCATTATGTACTACTTAAAGATTCCCTCTAACATCATGTCTCTGGGAGGTATCGCGATTGCCATCGGAGTGATGGTGGATGCCGGGATTGTCATGACAGAAAACATATCCAGACATCTGGCAATGACCCCGGAGAGGAGGCTAGACACGGTCATCAAGGCTTCGAAAGAAGTGGGATCCGCCATCTTTTTTGCCATCCTTATCATCGTTGTGGCCTTTATTCCCGTATTTTCATTGAGGGGCCAAGCAGGAAAACTTTTCTCGCCCCTGGCTTTCACCAAGACTTTTGCCATGTTCGGCTCGGCAGTGCTGGCCATAACCCTTGTTCCTGTACTCAGCGTTGTCTTCTTAAGAGGAAAGATGCGTCTCCCAGAGAAAAACATTCTGAATAAGTTGCTTATGAGTCTCTACGAGCCTGTGCTTCGCTTCTCACTCAAACACAAGATCATCGTCCTGCTCATCGCTCTGTTTCTCCTGGGCGTGAGCTATTTTCCTCTCACTCAAATAAAAAGTGAATTCATGCCCCCGCTGAATGAAGGAGATTTGCTCTTCATGCCCGTTCTTCTTCCTGGAGCATCCCTCACCCAGGTGATGGAGATCATGAGAACACAGGATATGATTTTGAAATCTTTTCCTGAAGTGGAACACGTTGTCGGAAAACTGGGAAGGGCGGAAACGCCGACCGACCCGGCTCCCGTGGGCATGATTGAGACGATTGTGAAGCTCAAACCCAAGAAGCTCTGGCGGGAAGGAATGACGCGGCAGAGGTTGATCAACGAAATGGATGAGGCCTTGAGAATTCCCGGGGTGAGCAACATCTGGACGCAGCCCATCCGCAACCGGATTGACATGCTGGCGACCGGAATCCAAACTCCCGTAGGAGTGAAGGTTTTTGGCGAGGACATGAGAATAAATGAAGAAATCGGGATCCAGATTGAGAATATTCTGGAAGAGATCCCCGGAGCCAGGAATCCCTATGCGGAGAGGATAGGAAACAAGCCCTATGTGGAGATCGATATCAATAGGGAAGAGGCCGCCCGCTATGGTGTTAAGGTCGGCGACATCCAACATCTGATCATGACCGCTGTCGGAGGGATGGACATCACCACCACGGTCGAAGGGAGAGAGCGCTATCCGGTGCGGATTCGCTACCTGAGAGAACTCAGGGATAGTTTTGAGGCCCTCAAAAAAATCTTTGTACCGACACCGAGCGGAGCTCAAGTTCCTCTCTCTCTACTTGCAAACATCAGAAAAGTGGAGGGCCCAGCCAAGATCGCCGGAGAGAATACTCTCCCCTATGTGAGGGTATTCGTCGATGTGGACACGGACAAGGTGGGTGTCGTGGATTTTGTCAACCAGGCGCAGAAGGTTGTGCGGGAGAAGCTCGACCTTCCTACTGGCTATTATATCTCCTGGAGCGGTCAGTATGAGTATGAGATGCAGGCACGGCAGAGGTTGATGATCGTTCTTCCCATCTGCGTATTCATAATTTTTCTTTTGCTCTACATGAAATTTAAGAGTTTCTCGGCAGCCCTGATCCTGGTTTTCTCCCTTCCCTTCGCCTTTATCGGTGGCATCTGGCTGCAGTACATCCTCGGCTTCAAGTTCAGCACCGCTGTCTGGGTGGGTTACATTGCGCTTTTTGGAGTCGCAGTGGAGGACGGAGTGGTTATGATAGATTTCCTTGTGCAATATGCAAGGAAGAGACAATCCTTTATTGAGGATGTTATTCGGGCCGCACTGCTGCGAATCCGGCCGATCGTCATGACCACAGCCACTACGATCCTGGCTCTCATTCCTATTCTATTGAGCACAGGGGCTGGTTCGGAGATCATGAAACCTATAGCCACACCCACTGTAGGCGGGATGGTTACGGCAACAGTGTTAAATCTGATCTTGGTTCCTGTGATATTTGCCTGGGTGGCTCAGAGCAGGATGAAGAAGAGAATCGATGAGGGCAACTCGGAAAATAGGTGAGAAGAGAGGCTGTCCCTTTTTGAGAATAATCCCGTTTAGAGTATTCCTTTTTCCTTGAGCCAGGCGTCATTATAGATAGAGCTCAGATAGCGGGTACCTGAATCGGCAAAGACGGTGACGATCCGGGCCGGCCTGTTGATATGGCGGGCCAGCTTCAGACAGGCCCATATCGCTGCTCCGCTCGAACCTCCGGCCAGGATGGCCTCCTTATCGGCCAGTTCTCTGGTCATGAGAAAGGCCTCTTTATCCGTGATCTTATAGATATCGTCGATCAGGTTGAAATCCACGCAGCCGATAAGAAACTCATCCCCCAAACCCTCGATAAGATAACGGGAGGGCTTGGTGAGTTTCTTGGTGTGGAAGTAATCGTAAAAGATAGAGCCAACCGGATCGACTCCGATAATCTTTATCTTGGGATTCTTTTTTTTGAGGAATTTGGAGATTCCGCAGATCGTTCCTCCTGTTCCTACTCCCGCGACAAAATAATCGATCTTCCCTTCCATCTGCTGCCAGATCTCCGGCCCGGTGGTCATGTAATGGGTTTCATTGTTATCGCGGTTGTTATGCTGGTCAAAGTAATACCCGTTGGGGGTTTCCTGCGCAATTCTGGGAGTGATCTTGTTGTAGGAATCGGGTGATTCGGGTGGAAGGGTGTGATCAACCATCAATAGCTCAACATTCAAAGCTTTAAGGAACTTGATCTTCTCAGAGCTGAGGCTGTCCCGGACGACCATCTTGACCTTGTATCCTTTTATCACACAGACCATAGCCAGGCCCAGGGCTGTATTCCCGCTGGAATTATCGACGATCGTGTCTCCCGGCGCAATCCGGCCTTCTTTTTCCGCCTTTTCGATCATGTACTTGGCAATCCGGTCCTTAACGCTGCCCATCGGATTCATATATTCGAGCTTGGCGAAAACATCTGCCTTCAATCCCTTTGTGATCCGGTTCAGCTTGATGAGAGGCGTGTTGCCGATCCCGTCTAGGATGTTTGTATAAAACTTTTCTTTCATAGTTTATCCTTTTGAGAAAGGCATCCTGTCAGCGAAAATCGCCTGAAGACGCAATAATGACTTTGAATAACAGATACTGTTTATAGCAGTGAAAGCAGGGCATGTCAATTCAGCATCCTTGAGTCCTGGCCGAGCACTAATCAGGGTGGTGGAAGATATCAATTCCAGGCTTTTCAAATTTTGTTAAGTTTGTTGATACTTTTATACATCCCATAATTCGTGCCGTTCAGTCGCCTGCGCCCTCCTCCCCAGAACAGATAGCTTTTGTCCTGATAAAGGGACATTTGTATCCTATTTATTGCGAATTATTTTTAGATAAACTCCGGATAACGGGCGGCAGACAGCATTCTCGAGACAAAAAAGCCCTGCTCAGTTTAAGGCGTCTCTCTATGAATTGGCATATTATTTGCTTTCTGATTATGTTGTGGATCAAGAGAATTTGAAAACTTAAGCAAAGCATCCAGGTGAAGGAAATGAGAAAAGCAACTGTTTTTTATCTATCAGTACTTGTCTTTGTTTTTTTTGGTTTTATTCTGAATCCCGTTTCCGCCTTCAGCCAAACAAAAATGTTTACCAAAGGTTCCATGTTTATTATGGGCCAGGCTGAAAGCAAGTCGTATGTCGCAACTACCGATCCTTTTGATACCATGCCTTTTCCCATCGGGATCAGCTATGAGTTTTTACTCACCGATAATATTGGCCTAGGAGGCACTCTTTTTTATGACAAATGGTCTGATTACCTGGGGATGTTTGGCGGCAAGTTCTCTTTTCATGTTTTCAAACCTTCTTTGGATATTTCATATCATCTGAGAATTGATAGATTGAAGGGCTTAGGCTTTTTTTCGGGTGTAAGTCTCGGTTATACATTACTTTCCGTGAACAATGAATTAGGGAATGATTATCCGGGCGATCTTAGGAGCGAATCCTATTTTGCGCCGTTTTTCGGAACACACATCTCTTTTTCTGATAATCCTTCAGTTTTTTTAGGAAGATTCTTTGTGACCTTGAAAGCCTATTGGTCTGTGACTGGTAGTTATTCCGGCATAACCGGGGCTGTCGGCTTAACCTACAGGATCAAATAGCCATTCCAGATCGGGCTTTCGCCATAGAAACCTGGCCTTTGATTAAATCAAAAAGATTGTTGTTGACAAATGAAAAAAATATTCGTATATAGTTACTAGTAACATATGTTACTGATAACTATCTCTGGGGGTTATTATGAAGGCAGAAAGAAGAAAAGGAAAAGGCGGAATCACAGAGAAAAAATGCAGCATGTGCGGAGTATGGAAACCCGAGACGGATGAGTATTTCTACAAGATAAAAAAGACCGGTCAGTTCAGGGAAGAATGCAAAATCTGTACAGCACCTTTCCAGAAGTACAGAGTAGAGCCAAAAAGGAAAGTGAAGGTGCCTAATAAGAAGGGGAGCCCCAAGCTCGAGAATACGGATAAAGAACTCAAAAAGCCAATTTTTTTGAGCAAAAGGCATACCTACAAGATGAATGCGGAGACGATCGAGAAGATTGACATCATCAGCAATGTCAGCGGACTGGAAAAGGGAGAGATAATCACTCTGGCAGTGGATTGCCTCATCGGAAATAATAAAAAATATGAAATGATGGTCGCCCAGTATAAAAAACTGATCCAAAAATTCAGGGACTAGCCGGGCCTCGGAGTCAACGTTTCACGGAATTGTTGTGGATATCCTGGAGGCAGAGGAGAGACGGGGGATTTTTTCTCCTCATCTCGATGGCCTTGACCGCTGCCATGGCTGAAGGGATGGTGGTGAAGCAGGGGACACGGTAGGAAAAGGCAACCTTCCTGATCTTCTGAGCATCGCTGATCTCATACGTCCCGGTGGGTGTGTTGAAGATCATCCCGACTTTTCCCTCTTTGATATCTTCGAGGATGTTTCTTTTTTCCTTGTAGATCTTGCCGATGGTTTCCACACGGAAGCCGTGCCTGCGGAGATACTGGGTGGTGCCTTCGGTGGCCACCAGGTCAAACCCCAACTGCTCGAGCTTCTCGACGATGGGGATGATCTTCGGCTTGTCTTCATCCGGAGCGCTGACAAACACCCTTCCCTCGTCAGGGAGGTGAAATCCAGCGCCTTCCTCGGCTTTGAGGAAAGCCAGCGGAAAATGGGTGTCGATGCCGATGGATTCCCCGGTCGAGCGCATTTCCGGCCCGAGGACCGGGTCCACCTCGAGAAACTTGTCGAATGAAAAGACAGCCTCCTTCACGGCATATAGCTCTATGCGGGGAGGAGAGATCTTTATGTTTTTGAGCTTTTCTCCCATGATGATCTGGGTGGCCACCTTGGCCAGCGGGACTCCGGTAGCCTTGGAGAGGAAAGGCACGGTCCTTGAAGCCCTGGGATTGACTTCGAGGATGTAGATCATTGTTCCTTTGACTGCGACCTGGACGTTCATCAGACCCAGGATTTTCAGCTCCCTGGCCATGAGTGTGACCTGGCGCTTCACTTCCTCGATGACCCTGTCGGCCAGGAAATAGGGAGGAGTGACCATGGTCGCGTCCCCGGAATGAACACCGGCTTCCTGGATGTGCTCCAGGATCCCGCCGATGTAGACATCATCACCGTCGCTGAGAAGGTCGACGTCGAGCTCCACGGCATTATCGATGAATTCGTCGATGAGGAGCGGGTATTCTGAGATGTATTCTTTGATGGATTTGACGTATTTTTCCAGTTCCTCCTCGTCATGGATGATCCTCATCGCCCGGCCTCCCAGGACATAGGAGGGCCGGACAAGAACAGGGAAGCCGATTTTCTCAGCCGTTTTCAGAGCCTGGGGAACATTCCAGGCCATTCCGTTTCTCGGCCGCCTCAGGTTGAGCCTTTTCAGGAAGTTGTCGAACTTTTCCCTGTCCTCTGTCTCATCGATCGCCTGAGAGCTTGTCCCCAGGATGCTCGCCTTATTCTTCCACAGAGGCACGGAGATAGTCAGAGGGGTTTGCCCGCCGAACTGGGCAATGATGCCCTCAGGCCGCTCATTCCGGTAGATAGACAGGACGTCCTCCAGGGTCACCGGGTCAAAGTAGAGGCGGTCGGAGATATCATAGTCTGTGGACACGGTTTCCGGGTTGGAGTTGACCATGATGGCTTTGTAGCCCAGATCCTTCAGGGCAAAGACGCCGTGAACACAGCAGTAGTCAAACTCGATCCCCTGGCCAATCCTGTTGGGGCCAGAGCCGAGGATGATGGCTTTCCTATCCGGAAGGCATTCAGCCTCGTTCTCCTCTTCGTAGGTCGAGTAAAAATAGGGGGTCTCCGACTCGAATTCTCCGGCGCAGGTATCGACCACTTTCCAGACCGGGAGGATTCTGGCCTTTTCTCTCATCCTCCGGACTTCATGCTCTTTCAGTTTGGTCAGCTCGCCGATCCTTCTGTCCGAAAATCCCAGTTCCTTGGCCCTGCGCAGTAACTCAAGGTCAGGGCTGTCTTTTTTTAGGAGTTTCAGCTCATTCTCGAAATCCACGATCTCTTTGATGTTCTGGAGGAAGAAGGGGTCGATCTGGGTGAGTTCGAAGATTTCCTTTATGGATATCCCGGCTCTCAGGGCATCGGCGATGAACCACAGCCTTTCTGCGTTGGGCTGGGTGCGGTCCCGGTTCAGGATTTTCCTTGCCCTTATCTTGAATTTTTCCTCAAATCCCCAGCGGTTGATCTCGAGGGCGCGGATGGCTTTTTGAAGAGCCTCCTTGAAGGTCCGGCCGATAGCCATCGTCTCTCCGACAGACTTCATCTGGGTGGTGAGAGAAGGCTTTTCCTCGGGAAATTTTTCAAAGGCGAAGCGGGGGATCTTGACCACCACATAATCGATCGTCGGCTCGAAGCAGGCCGGAGTCTTTTTGGTGATGTCGTTCAGGATCTCGTCCAGGGTGTAGCCAACAGCCAGCTTGGCGGCCATCTTGGCGATCGGAAACCCGGTCGCTTTGGAGGCCAGCGCCGAGGAGCGAGAGACCCGGGGATTCATCTCGATGACCATCAATCGTCCGTCTTCGGGATTGACCGCGAACTGGATGTTCGAGCCTCCGGTCTCCAGGGTCGAAATTCTCGATGCTGCAGACGATGACCACATTGTCTTTTTTGTCCCTCATCACCTCCAGCTCGAATTCTTTCCAGCCGATGATGGATTTCTCGATCAGGATCCGTGTGATGGGGCTGATGGCCAGGCCGAGGGGGATATACTTGTAGAAGTCCTGCCAGTTCTTGACGATGTTGCCTCCTGTTCCGCCAAGAGTGAAGGAGGGGCGGATCACCACCGGGAACTTGATCTTCTTGACGATGTCCACGGCTTCTTTGAGGCTGGACGCGTATCCGGACTCCGGAACCTCAAGCCCGATCTTCTCCATGGCCCGGCGGAAGAGCAGCCTGTCCTCCGCCTTTCGGATGGATTCGGCGTTGACTCCGATCAGCTGAATCCTGTGCTCCTTCAAGATCCCCTCTTCGTCGAGCTCAAGGGCCAGGTTGAGGGCTTTCTGGCCGCCCAGGGTGGCCAGCAGAGCGTCCGGCTTTTCTTTGTGGATGATCTTCTCCAGGTATTCGACGGTCAAGGGCTCCAGATAAGTCCGGTTGGCGAACTCGGGATCGGTCATGATCGTGGCCGGGTTGGAGTTGAGCAGTATGACTTTGTAGTTCTCTTCTTTCAGTGCCTTGAGAGCCTGGGTGCCGGAATAATCGAATTCGCAGGCCTGCCCGATGATGATCGGTCCGGAGCCGATGATCAGGATGGAATGGATGTCTTGGCGCCTCGGCATCTTATCTTCCTCTGAAATCCTCCATCATCCGGATGAAGTCCTGGAAAAGATACCTGGAATCCCTGGGCCCGGGCGAGCTTTCCGGATGATACTGGACCGAGAACAGAAATTTATCCTTGAGAGAGAATCCTTCTGCGGTCAGGTCATTGAGGTTGAGATGGGTGAGCTTGGCCCGGCCTTTCAAAGAGTCGATGTCCACGGCAAAGCCGTGGTTCTGGGACGTGATCTCGATGGCTCCGGTTTCCAGGTTTTTCACCGGGTGGTTGGCTCCGCGGTGCCCGAATTTCAGCTTGAAGGTCTTGCCTCCCAGGGCAAGCGCCAGGAGCTGGTGGCCGAGGCAGATGCCGAAGATGGGGATCTTGCCGATGAGGTTTCGGATGTTCTCGATGGCGTACTCGATAGGAGCGGGATCGCCCGGACCATTGGAGAGGAGCACTCCGTCGGGTTTCAGCTTCAACGTTTCTTCCCATGATGTCCGGGCCGGGACAACGAGCACATCGACGTTATGTGAGACAAGGCTTCTCAGGATGTTTCTCTTGACCCCGAGGTCGTAAACCACGACAAAATGCTTGAATTTTTTCTTGTTCGGGTAGCCTGAGGGCCAGTCGTAGATGCCCTCGCGCCACCTGTAAGGTTTCTCGGTGGTCACCTCGCTGGCGAGGTCAGCCCCGATGATGGAGGGGATTTTCCTCACTCGCTGGCGGAGGTCATGGATGTCGTTGTTTTGGGTGGAGATGAGGGCTCTCTGGGCACCGCCGGTCCGGATCATCTTGGTCAGCTTTCGGGTGTCGATTCCCTGGATGGCCACGATATTGTGCTTTTTCAGAAAATCGACCAGGGACTCCTGTTTTCTCCAGTTGGAGGGCAGAGCTGCCAGTTCTTTGATGACGAATCCTTCTACCCACGGCCGGTGGGATTCTACATCCTCGGGATTACAGCCATAATTTCCGATCAGGGGATAGGTCATGGTCACGATCTGGCCGTTGTATGACGGGTCGGTGAGGATTTCCTGGTAGCCGGTCATGGAGGTGTTGAAGACGATCTCCCCCTCCGCGTAGCCGTCGTGGCCGATGGATTGTCCGGTAAAGAGTGACCCGTTCTCTAAGACAAGGTGGGCTTTTTTGGGTTTCGAAGCCATGTCAGGCGTCGAAATTCCCCTCCGATTGAACAGTCAACATTTGGGTTATTTTACATATTCTTGTGATGGAATTCCAGTTTTTTTTGGACAAAATCACGATATTTTCAATTTTTCTCTTTGTCCCCCAAAAAAGCCGCATTAAATCATTTGACAATTCCTATTGAATATATATAATTAATATAATATATTGAGAGATTACCAAGGAGGAATGGATGAAAAGATATTCAAAAGCTCTTGCCTTATTTTTTGGGTTTATTCTCGTTTTTACTCTGATGGCTGCAGCTCAGGCGAAGGCAGCTGATGACACGGTGACCTGTCCGGTCAGCGGTAAAACAGTAAAAAAGTCAGAAGCCAGGGGGCCCTATATCTACAAGGGTAAAACCTATTATTTCTGCTGCGATGGCTGCAGGGAAGCCTTTATCAAGGACCCTGAAAAATACGCTCATAGTGATGCTGACAGCACTGTTATGGACCCCGTGTGCGGTATGAAGGTCAAGAAATCCGAAGCGAAAGCGACTTATGAATATAACGGCAAAACATATTATTTCTGTATGGAAGGATGTCTGGAGAAATTTAAAAAGGACCCTGAAAAATATGCCAGCAAAGCAGAAGAAATGGTCACCTGCCCTGTGAGTGGTGAGACAGTCAAGAAATCCGAGGCTGCCGGGAAATACGACTATGACGGGAAGACCTATTATTTCTGCTGCCCAAACTGTCAGGAGAAATTCGTTAAGGACCCTGAAAAGTATGCGAAGAAAGGCGGAGAAATGGACGCCCAGTCTCAAGGCAGCTGTGCCGCCTGTGCTGTTAAAAAAACTCAGTAGGAAAAACCAAAGAGAATCTGAGAGGACAAGAACTTCATTCAGTTTAAAAAAATTTAAAGGTTTTTTCAGCCTCGTCCCCCTTGTTCATCAGAGCAAGGGGGATTTTTTTTATAAAAAAGGACAGGCTACTTTTTCTAAAAAAATAGAACTGTCTATGTCTTCCCTTAAAAAAACAGATACTGACAATCCTTAAAAAGTAGCCTGTCCCCTTTTTTACCCTCCTTTTTTTTTATGGTATCCTATGAGTTGAAGAAAAATGAAAAAAAGAGTCGTTGTGGCCATGAGCGGGGGAGTGGACTCCTCTGTAGCTGCTGCTCTTCTTAAAGAGAAGGGCTATGATGTGGTCGGGGTGACCATGAACCTCTACTCCCTGCCCAGGGAATACTGTATGTCAGAGAGCTTAAGAAGCTGCTGCGGCTGGAAAGCCACCGAAGATGCCCACCGGGTGGCTGTCTCTCTCGGAATTTCTCATTACCTGGTTGACTTCAAGAAATCCTTTGAAAAGCGGGTGATCGCAGATTTCTGTGAAGAATATTCCAAAGGCCGGACTCCCAATCCGTGTGTGCGCTGCAACCGGTACATCAAATTCGATGTCCTGCTGAGAAAGCTGAAAGTATTTGACGCAGATTATATCGCCACCGGACACCATGCCCGGGTCGAATATGATTCTCAGAAGAGGCGCTACCTTCTCAAAAAAGGGAAGGACAGGCACAAAGACCAGTCTTATTTTCTCTATCTTTTGAACCAACAGCAGCTCTCCCGCACTCTGTTGCCCATCGGAGGTTTCACCAAAGCTGAAGTGAGGAAAATAGCTCATGACCTGGGTCTTCCTGTCGCCAGAAGGCCGGAAAGCCAGGAGATCTGCTTTGTTCCGGATAATGATTATGCCCGTTTCCTCCAGAGCAGGATTCCTGAATCTTTCCATCCCGGGCCCATAGTCGATT
>SMTZ1_10019498_pt1 | contig 11685 bp, 13 predicted proteins | sample DeeMarSWOR136_30_FD_25667 | JGI IMG/M metagenome (IMG submission 25667) | reverse complement strand
GTATCAACAATCATCTCAGCTGTTTGATGAAGACCAGTATATACAACTTCCATACCAGCATCACGAAGTGCACGGGCAACAATCTTTGCTCCTCTATCATGGCCGTCAAGACCTGGTTTTGCTATCAAAACCCTAATTTTTTGATCCATATGATAACATCCTCCTCAATATATTGCAGGTTCTGTATATTCTCCAAAAACCTCCCTTAATATATCACATGTCTCACCCAATGTTGCATATGAATGAACACATTCAAGAATAAAAGGCATTAGATTTTTATCACCTTTTGCAGCCTTTCTAAGGTCATCAAGGTTTTTATTTACTTTTGTATTATTTCTATTTTCACGAAGCTTTTTTAAGCGGTTAATCTGACGCTCCTCTCCCTTTTCATCCATCTTTAGAATTGGAATTTCAATAGGTTCATCTATCTGATATTTATTAACACCTACCATAATACGCTCTTTTTCATCTATCTCTTTTTGGTATCTATATGCAGATTCAGCTATTTCACGTTGGAAAAAACCTTTTTCAATTGCTGGTATAACACCTCCTAATTTTTCAACCCTGTCGAAATATTTGTAGGTTTCTTCAACCATCTTATCAGTGAGCCATTCAATGTAATAGGAACCTCCAAGAGGATCAACTGTGTTTGTTACCCCGCTTTCTTCTGCAATAATCTGCTGGGTACGTAGTGCAATACGAGCTGCTTTCTCAGATGGTAAGGCAAGTGCCTCATCCATTGAATTTGTATGAAGAGACTGAGTTCCACCTAGTACTGCAGAAAGTGCTTGCATTGTGACACGGCAGATATTTATTTCAGGCTGCTGAGCAGTTAATGTACATCCAGCAGTTTGAGTGTGAAAACGCATGTATAAAGACCTATCCTTTTTTGCACCCAATTTTTTTAGTTCCTGGGACCAAACTCGTCTGGCAGCTCTGTATTTTGCGATTTCTTCAAAGAAATCATTGTGTGCATTAAAGAAAAAACTCAAACGTGGAGCAAAATCATCAATCTTTAAACCTCTTTTAATTGCCCATCTAACATATTCTATACCATCCCCTAGAGTAAATGCCAATTCCTGAACAGCTGTGCTACCAGCCTCTCGAATATGATAGCCACTGATACTAATTGTATTCCAACGAGGAACCTCCTTAAAACCATATTCAAATGTATCAACAATCAATCTCATACTTGGTTTCTGAGCAATATACTCCTTTAAAATATCATTTTGAATAGTTCCACCTATTATTTTTTTACTAATACCTCGATTTTCGGCATTTGCAATATAAAAGGCCCAAACAATAGCTGCAGGTCCATTTATAGTCATACTGGTAGTAACCTTATCAATAGGTATACCACTAAACAAAATCTCCATATCCTTAAGAGAGGAAATTGCGACTCCGCATTTCCCAAACTCACCACGAGAAAGAGGGTGATCAGTATCATATCCATACAATGTTGGATAATCAAATGCGACACTCAGACCAGTCTCACCATGCTCAAGTAGATACTTATATCGCAGATTAGTTTCTTCAGCAGATCCAAAACCGCTAAACTGACGCATGGTCCATAATCGTCCTCTGTACATAGTTGGATGAATTCCTCTTAAAAATGGATATATACCAGGAAAACCTAGGTTTTTTTCATAATCAAGATGATCAATATTATCAGGGGTATAGATTCTTTCAATATCTATTAAGGATAGGTTTTTAAAATTCTCCTTACGCTCTGGGTGCTTTTTTACATGTTTTGAATAACAATTATTTTTCCATTCATTCTTTTTTTTCTTAATATTCTCCAACTCTTTATTATCATACATTGAAGCTGCCCCCATTTAGAAATCAATACCTTTTCGACCAGTTACACCTTGTTGATAAGGATGTTTAATTTCAAGCATCTCAGTTACAAGATCAGCATTTCTTACAATTTCAGGATGGGCATTTCTACCAGTTAGTATAAGTTCAAGTTTTTCTGGTTTTTTTTCTAGAAGATTTATAACATCTTTTAAAGATATGAGATTATAATCGACTGCAACATTAAGTTCATCAAGAATAATAACATCATAATTTCCATTGTTTACAATCTCTTTTGTAAATTTGAAACCTTTTTGAGCTAAATCGATATCAACCTGGTCAGGTTTTTCTTTTGAGACAAATTCGTCTCTACCATGTTGAGAAATTGTAAAATTTTTGATATATTCTATTGTATCTATCTCACTATATCTTCTACCCTTCATAAACTGAACCATGTGAACCTTCATTCCTGCACCAGCAGCACGAATTCCTAATCCTAATGCTGCAGTAGTTTTTCCTTTTCCAGGACCTGTGTATACATGAATATACCCTTTTTTCAAAGAAATCTCCCCTCTGGGTATTGTCTACTTTATTATATTTCTTTCCTTATAATGTTATAGAAACCTTTATGTTTAATAACTAGATTCCAGGCCTCATGAAATTAGAGTTAAATGATCAACAAAAAATGATTCAAAAAATGGTAAGAGAGTTTGCTGAAAAAGAAATCGCCCCCGTGGCAGCAGAACTAGATAAACAAGGAAAATTCCCTACAGAAATCCTTAAAAAAATGGCTAAACTGGGTCTTCTTGGAACAATTGTTCCAACTGAATATGGTGGAGTCGGTCTGGGCACTATGAGTTATTCTATAGTGGTTGAGGAGATATCTAGAAAATGCGCGTCAACTGGAGTTATTACTTCAGTTCATCTCTCTCTTGTTTGCTGGCCAATAATGAAATATGGAACTGAGGAGCAGAAAAAAAAGTATCTACCCATACTTGCTAAAGGAGAACAAATAGGTGCATTTGCTGGAACAGAACCAAATGCTGGTTCTGATCTTGGAGCAATGCAGACAACAGCGGTTTTAAAAGGAGATAAATATATTATAAACGGAGACAAAACATTTATTACAAGCGGACCAGAGGCAGGTATCTTTATTGTTTTTGCTGTAACTGATAAAAGTGCTGGCTCTAAAGGCATTAGTGCTTTTATTGTTGAAAAGACCTTTAAAGGTTTTAAAGTTGGAAGTATTTTTGAAAAACTTGGAATACATGCTGCTAGAAATTCTGAGCTAATATTTGAAAATATGGAAGTGCCTAAGGAAAATCTTCTTGGAAAAGAAGGAGAGGGATTCAAGATTGCTTTAAGCACTCTTGATGGAGGAAGAATTGGAATTGCCGCACAAGCAGTAGGTATTGCTCAAGCAGCTCTTGAAGAAAGTATTGAATATTCAAAACAAAGACAACAATTTGGTAGACCACTTGCAAAATTTCAAGCAATCCAGTGGATGATTGCAGATATGGCAACACGAATAGAGGCCTCACGATATCTTGTTTATAATGCGTCTTATGCTAAAGATCAAGGTGGAAGATATAGCAAGGAGGCAGCAATGGCAAAATTATTTGCATCTGAAACTGCTGTTGACGCAGTAATAAAAGCAGTTCAGATACATGGTGGATATGGTTATACAAAGGAGTATACCGTCGAGCGGTTATTCAGAGATGCAAAAATAACTGAGATTTATGAGGGAACTTCAGAGGTTCAACGCCTAGTAATTGCTGCAAGTCTACTAAGATAAAATCTAAATGAGGTTATAGTAATGGGGGAGTTTAACTACGAAAAAGAATATAGGAATTGGAAATGGAATATACCTAAAAAGTACAACATAGGCTATGATTGTGTAGATAAACATACTGAAACAAATAAAAGAAACAAGGTAGCATTATATTGGGAGAATTCTGAAGGAGATTCTGATAAATTTACATATAATGATATGAAAAGACTTACAAATAAGTTCGGTAACGTCCTTAAAGAACTTGATTTTAAGAAAGGAGATAGGTTTCTTATACGACTTCCAAATCTACCAGAATTCCAGGTATCTTTTTTAGGTGGAGTCAAGATAGGTACAATCCCTATTCCCTCAAGTGTTATGTTCAGAGCTCATGAGATAGAATATAGGATAAATGATAGTAGCTCTAAAGCAGTAATTACAACATCAAAATATGTTAAAGAAGTAAATGAGGTAAAAAATGAATGCCCAAGTTTGAAGCATATAATAATTATAGATGATGCTTATGGAGATCAGCTTTCATATGATGAATTAATGAAGGAGTCATCTGATAAATTAGATATTGAACCAACAAGTAGAGAGGATAAGGCATTTTTCTGTTATACATCTGGAACAACTGGAAACCCGAAAGGAGCAGTTCATCTGCAACATTGGGTCCCTGGAAATGACCCAAGTGTTTTATTTTGGCAACAAGGAAGAGATGATGATTTATTGGCCCATACTGGTGATCTAAACTGGATTTTCCCATTGGGAAATGGTTTTCTTTACCCTTGGCGGTGGGGTTTTTCTACATTTATATATGACGGCAGGTTTAATCCCAACCGTTGGTTTGAATTAATTGAGAAATACAAGATTACAAACCTTGCATCGGTACCAACTGCATATCGTATGTTTGTAGCAGTAAATGACGCTGATAAAAAATATGATCTATCATCACTAAGACATTGTATTTCAGCTGGTGAACCTTTAAATCCAGAGATAATTAAAAAGTGGAGGGAACTTTTCAATCTTGATATATATGATGGTATTGGTATGACAGAGATTATGGTTTATCTGTCAAACTATGAAGGAATGAAGATAAAACCTGGTTCTTGTGGTAAACCACAACCAGGAAAAATATGCACTATAGTTAATCATAATGGTAAAAAACTACCTCAAGGTGAACATGGACTACTCGGAATCAAACAAACAGATCCAGGCTTGTTTAAAGAATATTGGAATAAACCAGAACAAACAAATAAGAGTTTTAAGAATGGTTGGTTTCTTACAGGTGACGTCCTTTATGAAGATAAGGATGGCTATTTTTGGTTTAGTGGTAGAGATGATGATCTAATTATGGCTGCAGGATACAGAATATCACCATTTGAGGTTGAATCAGCAATAATTTCTCATCCAGATGTTCTGGAATGTGCAGTGGTTTCAAGTCCAGATGAAATTAGAGGTGTTATTGTCAAGGCTTTTGTAGTACTTCATGATATTACAAAGGCATCAGATAAACTTTTAAAGGATATCCAGGAGCACACTAAAATGGTTGCTGCCCCTTATAAATATCCTCGTGAAATTGAATTTGTGGAAGAGCTTCCTAAAACTCAGAGTGGTAAGATAAAAAGGAAGCAATTAAGGGAATTAGAATTTGGAAGAAAAGGAGTGAAAAAATGAATATAATTGTTTGTGCAAAACAGGTTGTTGATGTGTCAGAAATGAAGGTTGACCCAAATACAAACAAACCAATTTTACAGGGTGTTCCACAAAAGATTAGTGATATTGATAAAAATGCTATGGAAGAAGCAATAAAAATAAAAGAAAAACATAGTGGAAAAATAACTGTTGTTACAATTGGACCGGCTGATGCAAAGGAAAGAATAAAGGAACTTCTTGCCATGGGAGCAGATGAAGGAGTATTGGTTTCCCCTCCTGAAAATTATGACTATTATGTAATAGCAAATCTTTTGGCAAGTGCAATTAAAAAGATTGGAGATTATGACATAATATTATGTGGGGAAGCTTCAATTGATATGTTCTCTGGGCAGGTAGGACCTCGGTTAGCTGGACTACTTGGTATTCCTCAAATAACATATGCTCAGAACGTTGAAGTTGATAAAGATAAAGTAACTGCTGAAAGAAATATGGGGGACAAGGCAGTAACTACCGAATCGTCCTATCCAGTTCTTATAACAGTTACAAAAGAGATAAATGAACCAAGGCTTCCAAGTCTTATGCAAATCCTAGGTGCAGCAAATAAACCAATAAATGAAATGAAAGCTGATTCCCTTACCGAAGGATTAAATCCCAAGGTAGAAACAATTGAACTTAAAGGTGTTTCAATGGAGAGAAAAAACATAATTTATAAGGACGATATAGACGAATCAATAACCAAGCTTGTTGATAGTCTTGCTAAAGAGGGAGTTCTGAGGTGATAAAAAATGGTACTTGTTTTTTCTGATGATAAAAAACTAACTTTTGAGCTTTTAAATAAGGGTAGTGATCTTGCAAAGGAGCTTGGTGAAAAGCTTACTGCTGTAATCATTGGTAAAGGCGATGACTCGCTTGCAAAAGAGTATATCTCTTATGGTGCAGATAATGTGTTTATTGCGGAAACAGATATTGAAAATTTCAAAGCAGAAGAGTATGCAATTTATCTTGAAAATATTGTTAAGGAGACAAAATCTGAGACTATAATTATCGGTTCAAATAAAAATGGTAAGGAACTTGCATCCCGTCTTGCAGGAAAGCTAGATGTTGGATGCGTTATTGATGCTACAAATATCTATCTAAAGGATAAAAAATTGACCTCTGAAAGAGTTGTATATAGTGGAAATGCAATCGCTGTTGAACAATTCAACTCAAAACCTGCAATTGTTACTATTCCTTCAAAGGTTTTTGATCCTCTTATAAAGGATGATAAGCGGAAGGGAGTAACTACCAAAAAGAAATTTGACGTGGAAAAATCAGCATCAAAGATTTTGAAGGTTCAAGAGATGAAAACTGAGGACGTAAACGTTGAGGATGCAGATATTATTGTATCCTGCGGTCGTGGTTTTAAAAACAAGGAAGACATAAAAATGATAAAGGAGCTAGCAGATGCAATAAAGGGTAAAACCGTTGGCTGCAGCAGACCTATTGCTGCTGATTTGAAATGGCTTTCTGAGGACCATTGGATAGGACTTTCTGGTCACAAGGTTAAACCTAAGCTCTATATCGCAGCTGGAATTTCCGGTCAAATCCAGCATATCGCTGGAATGAGGGATTCAGGAATCATTGTTGCAATAAACAAAGATCCAGAAGCCTTAATCTTCAAATCTGCTGACTATGGAATAGTTGGTGACCTTTATGAGGTTCTTCCAAAGCTTACCAGTGCTGTCAAAGAAAAAATTGGATAAAATCAAAAAATATTTCTAAAAACAGGTAAAAAATTGTAGGGGGTATTTATTCATAGGTAGAGAAAAGGATAGGGAAATTATTTCTAAAATTCCTAGGGGAAAGTTTGCTGATTTTATTTTTATGCATCTAAGAAACCTGTGGGCTGTTGATGGGCTTTACTATCTTGGTATTGAGGAGTCGTTTGGAACTGATGCTGCAACTGAGATTGATAGAAAGGTATGGGAAGTTATGGGCAAAATTGAGGCACGCAGGATAAAAAAGCTTTTTGATATCACTGGAACAGATGTTAAGTCTATGATAAAAGCTCTTACTTATTCTGGTTGGGCTCTTGATCTTGAGGATAAGGAGATAATTGTTAAAAAAAATAAGGCAATTGTTAGAAATATTAAGTGTAGGGTTCAAGAGACAAGGATTAAAAAAGGACTAGTTGAATTTGGTTGTAAACCTGTTAGATTTGGATTTCTTAAGTCTTTTGCAAAGGAAATAAATCCAAATATTGTTGTAAATTGTAATGTCTGTCCTCCTGATAATCACCCTGAGGATTTATGGTGTGAATGGGAGTTTACACTTAGTAAACATGATGTGAAAAATTAGGTAAAAAGCTAGTTTTTCAATAAAATAGGCTTATCAAGAATTTTTTGTTTCAATTTTTTCTTAAAGTGAAACAATCTGAACCATAATTATATTATATTAGTAATATATATATTTATAATAAGAATCATTTTTGGAATATTACTATTGAGTTTATTTGTTGCTTTAATTCCATCTGCTTTAGCTGGTTTTATTAATGTTGATCCTTTAATACTAGTTACGTACACCAAACCTGAGCAAAATGTCATACCCCTAGGTGGAGCACTCGACATACCTCTTGAAACAACTTTTACACTCACTGGACCAATTGCAAATATAGTACAAAAGGCTAGTTTATTGAAGAGAGCAATATTACAAATTGAATTGAAAGTAATACAAACAGATGAATGGTGTGATGCAAGTATTTCAAACCCTCTTGTTCAATTACCAGTAGATAATACAGAACCTTTCCAATCAATTCTGACAGTAACTGTAACTGAAAAAGCACCAGCATTTACACAATGTGTAGTAAAGATTAGTGCAACTTCAAAAGTGAAACGTGGAATAATTTTTAATATAGCAGAAGAAACAGTTGAATTTGATGTTTCTTTTATAATTGGTTATTTTTCTGCTGTATCATATGAAATGCCTAATGGAACTATTGCTGAAATAGGACCATACGATACAGCTGATTTTCAAATTGATATAGAAAATTTAGGCAATGGACCAACGTATGTGGAAATTGAACCAATGGATTATCCTGAGGAAGAATGGGATATAAATATAACTTCTAGTGTTGTGCTATCCTCAGGAGCTTATGGTGAAGAGAGTAATTCAGAATCTGTTCATTTAAAAATAAACCCAAAAATTAGTTCAGATTGGAATAACAAAAGAGAAACCTTCAGGGTAAAATTTACCCCCTGTTATCTTGGACAATCTGATTTAATAGGTCAAGTGAATGTAATAAACTTTAATGTACAAAAAATTGGTAGTTTAAAAGATGAAGAATTAGATAATAACTTTTTAATCGTATTAATTATAGCAATTATTCTAATAATTCTTATTTCAATAATTTTAAAAAGGAAATATTCACAATAAATCAACTCATTATTAATGGGATTTTAAGCTAGATATAAATAATTTAAAAAATAAGTAAAAAGAGAGTTTTTTGATAAAATAGGATTATTTAGTATGATTGGTTTCAATTTAATATACAAGTGAAACAAATTGAATCATAACTAATTTATAGTAATAAGGCATATAATAATTGAAGATTAAATGTTTAAAAGATACTTAATGATTGCAATCATATTTCTTTTATTATTTTCAGTGTTAAGCCCAAATGCTTTGTCTAATGAAACTTCTAAAAATTACAAGAGTTTTGGTTTCAAAGAAATTTTCACTGCATATCCAATAATAGAAGTTACATATCCCCATCTAGAAGAACTTGCTACACCAAATAGTGGAGCACTTGACATACCACTAGCCACAACTTTAAATACACCAGATTGGTGTTATGCAAATATTTCAAATTCAAATGTACAATTACCTTTAGATCATACAGAGCCTTTTAAATCAACTTTAACAGTAACTGTAACTGAAAAAGCTCCAGCATTTTCACAAGGAGTTGTAAAAATAAGTGCAACTTCAAAAATACTTCGAGGTATAATTTTTAATATAGCAGAACAAACTGCTGAATTTGATATTTCTTTTATAATAGGGTATTGGTCAGCTGTTTCGTTTCAACCTAAGGGAAACATTGCTGAAATAGGACCATATGATACAGCTGATTTTCAAATTGATATAGAAAATTTAGGCAATGGACCAACATATGTGAAAATTGAACCAATGGATTATCCTAAGGAAGAATGGGATGTAAATATAGCTTCTAGTGTTGTGCTATCCTCAGCAGTTGATGGTGGAGAGGGTAATTCAAAATCTGTTTATTTAAAAATAAAACCATCAATTGATTCGGATTGGAATAACAAAAGACAAACTTTCAAAGTAAAATTTTCCCCTAGTTATCTCGGACAACCTTATTTAACAGGTCAAGAAGAGATAATAATATTTATTGTACAAAAAATTGGCAGTTTAAAAGATGAAGAATCAGATAATAACTTTTTAATCATATTAGTTACTGCAGTTGTTCTAGTTATTCTTATATCAATATTTTTAAAATGGAGACATTTAAATTAAATAATCTTTTCAATTTTATTGTATATTAAATTTTTAAATTAATAAGAATTTAAAGGATTATATTCTGTATAATTTTTTTAATCCCAGATATAACTATTATGATACTAAATACTATAAAAATTAATCTTAATGTAAATATCCAATCCTCAATAACTCTCATTCCTTCTATAAACGAATCGAACCATGATAAACTAAAAAATATCAATAAAAAACCTATTACAACAATCAAAAAACCTATTCCAATGTCAATAGATTCAGCAATTATTTTTCTGCCCTTTTCATCCAAATTCATCACCTTATATCAATTAAAATATAAATTAAACTGGTTTAACTCTTTTGTAGTTTTTCAACAAAATAGAAATATTAAGTTAATATCAGACTCAAAAAAATACCATTGTTAAAAGCTTTAAAATCAAATAAAATAAAAAATTTATATATTTTAATTTAAAAGTAACATAAATTTTATATATTTTTTGTCTATTATTTTTATAAGGGAGGATTAAAATGAAAATAAAAATTTGTTGTATAATAATTTTTATACTGTTTGTAATTCCTGCTATTTCTACATCTGCCGTTGAAAATCAAGATGCAAAATTATATATCCAAATATATGGTGGATTACCACTACCAGTTTTAATAGAAAATGTTGGTGGAGTAATAGTTAACAAGGGAAATACTACTGCATACGATCTATCCTATACCCTTTCAATATTTGGAGGGGCATCTGGCTCTATTAATATAACATCTGATGGTTTTTCTGAATATTTAGATCCATTTGATTCTAGTGGAAAGTCACTAGGCGTTTTTACACCAGATGTTTATGGATTTGGAATTGTAACAATAACACTTTCTGTTTCAGCTTCAAATGCAGATGATGTAATAGTAAATGCTAAAGGCTTTCAATTTGGAGATATAACTTGGGTTCCCTTATCGTGGATTGCACCTCCAATTTTAAAAGGTTTAATTCCATGGCTTGATTATTAACAAAACAAATTAAAATACTTTTTTTCCATGGAAAATTTGTAATTGTTTATTTCTTCTTTTTCTCTAAATATCTTACTAATGGTATCGCGTATAATAAAAATATTACTGAAGTAATAACAATATCTATAAGTGGATGAACAGTTTCGTGCCATTTCAGAAAAAAGATGATATAGCCAACTATTAAAGAGGTTGGAATCCATCCAATTATCCATATCCATACTACTTTTTCAAAAATAATCTTATTCATGTAAATTCATTATAACTTACTTAACTAAATAAACTATGTAGATTTCAATAAAATAGAAATATAAAGATTATATTAAGCTTTAAAATATCTAGAAATTAAATCAAAACAATCCGAAATTTTTCATTAAATTTACAAAAATACCAGATTAAAATGAGGGAAACAAAACATGAAAACATCAAATGAATATAAAAAAAGCCTTAAAAAAATGAGACCAAATATTTACAAATTTGGTGAACTAATAAAGGATGTAACCACCCATCCAGCAACCAAAAGAACAGTTGAAGGACATGCTCACCGGAAAACGAATCTCAAGATATCTATCGATTATAACAAGTGCTGAGGATATGATTACAAATGTGCGTATGAAACGCCTTATGTTTAATTTAACTGGTACTTGTACTGGAGGAAGATGTGTAGGATTCAATGCAATAAATGCTATGTGGGCTACAACATATGATATGGACAAAGACCTTAAAACAAATTATCATGTTAAAATAAAGAACTGGTTAAAAGATGCTCAAGAAAGAGACATTACTATTTCTGGTGCTCTTACAGACCCTAAAGGTAATCGCTCCTTATCTCCATCACAACAAAAGGATCCTGACATGAGCTTACATATAGTAAAAAAAAGTGATGATGGAATAATTGTTAAAGGAGCAAAAGTAATGATATGTGGTGTGGCAGCATCAAATGAAATTTTTATTATGCCAGGGTCAGGTTATAAAGA
>SMTZ1_10023236_pt1 | contig 11689 bp, 10 predicted proteins | sample DeeMarSWOR136_30_FD_25667 | JGI IMG/M metagenome (IMG submission 25667) | reverse complement strand
TCCTCGAACCATTCATCGATGAAGTCATTCCTCGTTGACTGGATCTCCGCTACCCTATCCATGCGCTCGCTGCTGACCAGCTGCCTCATCTCAGTCGTGTCGAAGAGAAGGGTGTTGTACGCGAAACCTGAACTGGAGTAGGTTGCCACGGTTCGTTTACTGTGGGCCTCAACCCTGGCGATCGTGTTGTACTTGTCCACTATGATGTACGTCACACCCCAGACCTTGGGCATGCCCTCGAGGAAGTCCACGGCTTCCTCGGTTGTCCTGCAGTTTTCCAGGACCCAACGCGTGGCCACGTTGCAAATAATCCCAAGCCCGGGATCTTAGAGCCACCCCCGCCTCGTTCATTCCACCGTACCTTGAGGCAAGGGTCCACGCGAAGTTGGCGCCCACGCTTCTCAGTCGCCCATCTGGCTGGGAGTGAATGACTCTAAGATTTTCAGCGTCACTCTCCAGCCACTCGTGGTTCCGTGCGAGAACGGGGAGGCCGTCTGATGTGTGTTCGCCCGATATGGCCATGACGAGGCATGATGACTGCCATCTTAACGGTGACAGCTCAAGTGTCACAAGTCTTCTATAATCAATATTAAGCCTATCAGAGATTACATGCAGTTCCTCGAGGTACTCTTGGGCGATGAGTCTGACCTGCTCGTTGTACTCCATCGCTTTCTCAAGTACTTCCTCCGGGTAGTTCGGAGGGTAACCGTTCTTCCGTTCATCGGCGAGAACGCTTGCTGCCTGTAACCCTATCTCTTGACTGTTGCCCTTAAGGTGAATGTGCTTCATCGGATAATCTTCTAGGATTTTAGGTGATTAGTATTTAACTTCTAAAGAATGTCTAGGCGTACTAGTTGGGTGAAAGTGCATAGTATTGAAACTATCTCAAAGTTTGGGCACGAGATATCATCGAATATTTTTTCCTCTTTTCACTGACGAGGCTGTCTGTAGGGATATTTTATGATAATTTATAACAAGAGAAGAATACTCACCATCATGTGATTACTCAATTTCTAGGAAAGACTTCAAGGCGCGCGAGAGCTTGTGTCAGTGTGAACTGAACCTGCCCTGCATTTCTTACGTCTGATGGATTCGAACCCACGGTCAACAACTTGCGAGGCTGCCGCTCTGGTCACCTGGGCTACTGCGCAAGGCGGGATTAGAGCATGTCATTGAACTCCTCTTCTACTTCCTCGAATCCCTCTTTGTACAGCTCTTCCTCGTCCGGCGTGAGTGGTAGAGCAGCCTGAGGAAATTGCCTGCGTGGACCCGTTCCTCGTAGGCGATGTCCTTCAGGACTTTCTGGGCGAGATCGTTGTTTGTCGACTCCACCAGCTGCATGTAGAGCTTTATGGCCTCGTACTTCGCAGCGACCATGAAGCGGATGGCCCTCACGAGCTCGGGCTCGGTGAGCTTCCTGTCGAGGGCTAGTCCGGAGAAGGGGCTGCCAAACTCGGGAATTTCGCCTCGGTATCTAGTAGTGATAGTTAATGTAAAAAGCTCCTTCAGAAGGGCACAGGCGGTCAGAAGAGTTTTATCAGCCCGTCCGTTTCCGGCCTCCACCACTTCGCTGCCGAGCTCACACCCCAGAAGTTCGTGGGCCTGTAGAGAAATATCCATGGGGCGTCGTCGCGGATGATGCGGTACGCCTTGCGGTAGATCTCCCGCCTCTCCCCGTCGAAGACGGTGGCCTGGGCCCGTTCTATGAGGGCGTCGACCTCCCCGTTTGCGTACCCCTGCCACCACGGCCCCTTGAGCCCGGAGTGGATCTTCTCTCGTAGAACGCGGAAGGTGCTGCGGGGGCTCGAGTCGAAGCAACAGGCGTCTTTAATCTTCTTGGCCCTGACCATCTCGGCGTAGCCCGCCCTGTCCGTGTGCTCCACGATCTCCATCGAAACCCCCACCCGCTCATACTGTTGTGACATCAATTTCGCGAGACGCGGCGCCTCATCCGGCATTACCGACGGGATGTCCACGACGAGCTCCAACCCGTCGCCATGGCCGGCGTCGGCCAGCAGGTCTCGGGCCCTGTCCGGATCGTACGGGTATACGGGAGTCTCCGGGTCATGACCGAAGTGGTGGGGGGTCAGGAACCCGTTCAGGGGCGTCGCGGCTCCCCCCTTCACCTTTTTTATGACCTCGTCTAGGTCCAGGGCGTAGTTGAGGGCCTGGCGGACCCGTCCGTCCTCGCAGGGGCCCCTCCGGGCATTGCACATGAAGATGATGCAGAGGCCGCTCCTCAGCTCGCGGAGTTCAGCTTTCTTGGAGGCATCTATGAGTCTCTTGCCCTCTAAATCTACCCCGCTAGCGATATCGGCGTCGCCGGAGAGCAGGGCGTCCACGCGCCTATGGGCATCGGGCTCGGCCAGCCAGTGGATCTCCTTCACCGGCGGCTTCCCTCCCCAGTACTTGTTGTACGACCTCAACACCGTGTGATCGGAGCTCAACTTGATGACGCGATACGGACCGCTCCCAACATACTCATCTGGTAGATCGTCCAGCGCGCTCTCGGGGCTTATCGGCATGGCCACGATGAGATCCAGCAGATCGGCCATCGGCTCGCCGGCGATGATCCGCACCCTCCTATCGTCGAGGGCCGAGATCTCTGCGGTTCCGAGGTAGCTGGCGTACACTCCCTGGGTCCCGTAGGCCCCGCCTATCGACGGGTCGACTACACGGGCCAGGGTGGCAACCACATCTTCGGCGCGCAGCGCGTCGCCGTTGTGGAACCTCACGCCGTCCCTGAGCTCGAAGGTCCAGGTCCTGGCGTCCCCCTCGACCGACCATCCCTCCGCCAATGATGGGCGGTACCTTCCCTCGTCGTCGCGTTTGACGAGGGCCTCGTAGACCGAGGAGAAGATGCTCAGCCTGTTCGCTGAGTCGCTGCAGATGTGGGGGTCCCCGGGCGAGACCGAGGACTGGATCACGGTGATGTTCCTCGATTTTCTGGAGGACATGATCGATTAATGGACGACCTCGTATAATATTTGATTGCGCCTGCCTATTTGAGTTGGCTGGTGGTTTGAAGCCCCGGGCGGGATTTGAACGTCAATTTACTGGTAAAACTGGTGTTATAACCCTGAAAAACTGCAAAAACATTTGCAGACGCTTGTAAAGTTATCTGAACTCCCACTCACAGTAGGGGTCACCCATCGCAATACATTTGGTTTCTTTCACATGCTGGTTCTTGACAGCGGAAAAGAAGCCGTTCAGAAAGCCTGTGGTGAAATAGCAGGAGGGTTCATTGAACTTCATCGTTACGGACCTAATATCTATTCTCTCGCAGTTATTCTTTATTCGTATTGTACCATCTGCCGAAACCTTGCCAACCTTGCAGTGATCCATGAGATTAAGGATACGTTTCACTGCCTCATCCTCACTTAACCCAGCATCAAGGAGATGTTCCCCAATCTTCTTTCCGGCACTTGCGCCTCCCATCCTCTGAGCCATTCGGTATCTTTGGCCTGCCATATGTGGAAATCCCATGGCGTGCATGACTACGTGTAGGTGGACATCGCTGCCCAATCTGGGCCTCTCCACAAGAGGTTGCCCTTCAAGCATAAACCTCATTAATCGATTCATCAATCGTTCGTGTATTCTCTCTATTGTCGAGACATCTTTCTGCAAAGATTCCGTTAACCCGTCGATTTCTCCAGGCACGACTTTGAACTCGCAGTATGGATCTCCAAGTCCTATGCACTTCGTCTCTATTGCGTTCCAGGTCCTGTCCTCTTTTTCGAGTCCTTTACACTGGCCTGCGATGGCCGGAGGGATGTGTGAAGCCATCGCCGCGCCGACGTTCTCGAATCCCCAGCAATCAGAGTTCTCGTATACCCTGAAGTAGTGTTCATCGGTCTCAGAGACATCTTCAAGGTATTCCAGGATGCCACTTCGTTCATAAGTTACATAGTTAAAATACGAGGGGGCCTTAAGACTCACCAATTTTTTCATGTCTTTTACTTTGCTGAAATCCCGGGGCATGAACAGTCCAAGAGATTGAAGAGAAACCAAAAACTTGATTAGAAGCCTGGTGCGCCATGGAAACATCTTTTGCAGCTCCTTATTATTACGAATCTCTCTTGGTCCAAAGGAGGCTTCCTCCTTGTTGAATTCGTATATCATCGTCGGAAACCTCTTTGGATCCCAGAGCATACAGCTCCAGTGAGCAAAGTTTGGCCAAAAAAGATTCACGTAATCTCCGACCTCGCTTCTGATCGCTGTTTCTTCTCCGCTTCCGAAATGTTTGAGAAGGCTTTGCATTGTATCTATATCCCAGCTAGATATTTCCGGTCTGAATGTCGGTTTGAGTTCTAAGGTGGATAATTCAATTCTTTTCGGACTCACCTCTGGGTGTTTCACCACTTCTAAGAGCCGCTTGTCCTTCTCTGTCTCCATTTTTATGACGCCGTTGGAGAGACTCATCATGCTTACGAAGTCTTCTTCTCTTCCGCAGCCTTCATCTATACAAGCTAAAACAGCGTTTCCTCTAGCAGCGAACCGGGATAGTGTCTGCGTCATAAACCTCAGTATTTCTTTTCCGTTGAAAATGTATGGAGAAGTCAGCGAGTCGAAAACCAGCAAGATATTCTTCCTTCCTATTCGTTCGCTTAGTCTTGAGATGGCTACGTCGATGCTGGAAAGATCGTTACAATCAGCATGAAGAGCGTCGCTTCTGTCTGGAACCGAGACTCCCACCGTCTGATTGAAAGCGTCTAAATAGCTGAGCATACCTGGTTCGATGTCACCCAATCCCCTCTCTTTAAGGGCTTTTTCGGCGTCGAACGATCCGTATTCGGTCGTTACATAGATGATTGGTCTGTCCATAGTAATGTTTTGAAGGAGGGCTTGCTGACAGAAAGTGGACTTTCCCACTCCAGGTGATCCAACTAACAGAAGTACGCTTCTTGATGGTACTTCATGTAATTGGGTCAGAGACAAAAATATCCCAATTATATATACTTGTATTTACTCCATTAATATATCGATAATGCAAAAATAAAAAATTATTCAGAGTCAATAATGGATAGCTTAGGGCGAGATTTGAACCCGTGACCAACAACTTACGAGGCTGCCGCTCTGACCGCCTGAGCTACCGCGCAAGCATCAGTCTCCTTGGTCCATATAGGAACAACAGGACTATTGCTATCACGGAGTAGGAAAGCGAGATCATGATGCTCAAGGCATCCCATGTTATCAAGCCTAGAACAGAAACGACCAGCCCAGTGGAAATGTTGACTGCGTAATGGTTCAGCGTCGCCATCAGAACGCTGCCCCCCGTATTGTTGACCAGCCAAGTGATGAACACGGACTGGGCGATCACCGTCAACATGAACGAACCAATGTATCCAAGAGACGGGACATCCTTCATAATGATCCATCCTGGCACATGCCAGAAGCCCCACCAGCAACCGATAAGCAGGCTCGACGTCAGCGCGCTGAACCTGCCCTGGAGCTGTGGAAGTGCGAACCCCCGCCAGCCCAGCTCCTCGCCGGTCGCCCCAGTAAAGATGACCGTTATTGCCAGCCCGATAAGCGATAGTAAACTGTAATTGCTCTCAGGACCAGGCGGACTCCCTCCTAAGAGGAGATACACCCCAGTGAGCGCGAAGACCAAGACAACTGGCGAGACCGCGGCTAGATACCACCACGGACTCACTCTCCACTTCGCCCAGCCGCCGAACAACCTGCGGACGCCGGACTCCTCCCTGAGGACGAACGCGAGGACGATGACTGCCGATATATTAGGCGACCATGTGGCAATGAGCCCGAAAAACAGGAATTGCGACGCCGAGTACACCGCAATAAACACGATGTGCAACATAAGGGAGAGCGCAAAGAAAACGAGGAGGGCTCTCCCACTCCACGACGCGACCTTTCCCTCCTCCGACATCTCCAATCACCACGCCCCGGAACCGAATTCCTTTTTCAGTCTTAGATTACTTTATAAAATCTTTGCTAGACGCACGATGTTCTCCGCAGCCTCCCTCGTCAGCACGTGGCAGAGAACGCTGTATAGCGCATATACAACGACGTTTCTCAAACCGCCGTACCTTGTTCACGGCCATGCCCTATTATCTACGCTCGTGGTGCGGAGGGTGGGATTCGAACCTTACCACCAGTGGAGAATATCTCCCAACTAATTCGTCTTTTTTACTTCGTACAATTTTAAGGATTAAATTTTATCCATAAACCCAACTTAACTTAAACTTCGGGATAAACAAGTGTGCGGTTAGGGTTTAATAAAGAAAAAGGTGTTATTGGGGTTTAGAGCCGTATTTTTCCCAGCTTACAATGGTGTCCAGGCTCTTTCTTTCCTTAGGCCCCGGAGTCTCATCAGGCACCCCCAGAGGTATCACCGCGACAACCTTGAATTTATCAGGTATACCCAGAAGGCTCCTCACCAGTTCCTCCCTGCCTGTCTGCCCCATCCAACACGTCCCAAGACCCAGATTCGTAGCGGCTAACACGACGTGCTCTAGCGCTATCCCGAGATCGTTGATACACCAATTCGGAGACGCCTCCTGATCCGCCAAACCGACGATCATGGCAGGGGCTCCAGCCGCCCACCCGCTCTTAGCCAGCTTCTTGATGGTCTCCTTGTCCTCGACGACCACAAAGTGCCATGGCTGTCTATGACCGGCAGAGGGCGCGACTCGGGCAGCCTCCAGTATCTTTAATATCTTTTCCTTTGGCACAGGAGTATCTTTGTATCTACGGATACTTCTTCTCTTTTCTAACACTTCTTCAAACTTCAATTCCTTCACCATAATAAAATGTTACTAAGGACGATATAAGGAGAATCTTTTACAGACACACTTAAGCGTGAACTACTCGCCAGCGCGAGCATGTTGAGTATGAATTTCTGAACAGGCCAGCTCGCAGGGCGAATTACATTTAAACATAATTAGGCTGTTAACGACTACGCTGCGCGCATGTTTTTAACGGAGCAATTAATTGACTCCAATCACCAAATCCCTGGAATTAACCGGGCACGCACTCTTTGGGAGTATTCCCGGTAGCCGGGTAGGTTTTCATGCAGAAATCTGTCCTCTAGATAGGTTCGGATAATGAATAGTACAATTACAAAAAAGCCAGGAATTAGCGCCCATAGTGATTCTAGGAATAATGGAAAGCTGATGCCTTACAGTACGGTGCCTAAATACATGGGGTGACGAATAAACCGGTATGGACCCTTTTCCACCACATGGTGTCCTCGTTCTTCTTGGATACGCACTACTCCAGAGGAGAACGGATTGCATAGCACAGCCCAATAAGTAAGCACATATACCATCAACACAATGACAAAAGCCACCCACTTTAGCCAGGATGAAACTCCACCTGTCCAGTTGTAACGCCCAACATCTAAGCCAGCTACCACATATAATCCCATTGAGGTAATTTGGTATAGCCCAATAATGAGTTTGTCCCACCATTGGGTAAATTTGCTTAGGGAATTAGCACGCTCTTCTACTATTCCGGGATTATATTTGCGTGTCACCGTACTCATGAGTAAAAAATAACAGGCCCATAGCCCCAGAAGCAGCCAAGCCTCCCACCAATCAAATCCGCCGTAGGGGACAAAGAATGCAGCACCTACTATTATAAAGAACAATAAAACGAATTTGATACCCTTCTGTATACCTTTATCTGACTGTATATCTCCAGATGACCTTTCCAAATGCTCTAACTCCTCGAATATTACACGTTTACTTAATCGCTCATTGTTGAATATACATGGATGCATATACTAGATTTTTTCTTTAAATGCGTACACTGAAATGGTAAAAATGACGCACACCGCATAGACACATATTATTATCGTACGCTAGGGGTGTATGGAAGTTCCCGTGTGGTGGGCGTATAGGCGCGTGCCATACTCCACGAGGAGAGCAGCTGAGAAGGAGGATGTAAATGCTAAATAAAAGCTTCACATAGGCGCGAAAGGATGCACTTAGAGACTTATTTTCTATATAGTATGGGATATAACTTGGCTACTATTATTCCAGCTGCAAAAGTAGAATTAAAGATCACAAGGTATCCAGATACAATACCAACGAGAAATAGGATTATATTGGACTTTCCAGAGACAAGAACTTCTATTCCCGTGTTTATTAACGGGATTATCACTAAAAGGAACCAAATCAACACCTTAAACCAGAAAATAGGAATAACAACTCGATCAGTGGGTAATGCGGAATAAATAAGATTAAGCATTCCGTTTATTTCTTCGACTTGTCCCTTTTCTGGGTGTAGACCTGTAGAGATGAATAACCCGGTTATTAAACCCGCCCACAACGAAGATATATTAGGGCGCGCACGCGTTTGCGCCATAGCATTACATCCCGTACGTTTGTTTAAAGTTTTAAAGTATTAATATTAAAATTTATGCTGTGTGGAGTATCGGTAGGATTTATATCGCGTTTACATTAATAGTACCTACATATACTCTGTCTGGCGCGCGCTCAAACCTGACCTCGCATGCGATTAACAAAAAATCTCCATTTTATCCAGTCTATCACCTACAGGATCTTCTCAGCGTCTTTTTCCTGGATCTGTTGAAGAGTTAGATGAGCCAGACGGCAAACATCACTCAGCGGACGCGAGGCGACCTTTACCTCCTCCGACACCCCCCAATCACCACGCCCGGTTATCTGAATCTATTTTCAGTCTGGATTACCGTAATGAAATCTTTACTAGACACCATTTGTATAACGTAATGATGAGATACTCAAGACCAAGGAGTATGCACACGTAACTAAGGGTGGGCTCTCTGGACAAGAGGAAAACACCAACCAGGATACCGAAGATCCCGCCAAGTAAGAAGAAAGTCCTTCTTTCTCTGTTGAAATATACGAGAACTATTCCGTAGAACGCTGAGAAGACTATTGGCAGGAGTTCAAACCCTTTTACCTTGTTCGAAGGTTCTTCAGGAATGAACTCAACTTGCATAATCTCCTCCTGGTAGGCCTGCGAGGTGGCTATGATGCCCCTCTTCACTGCGGCGACAGCATAGTTGAGGGCGTCATCCGCGGGAACCCAGAAATCCGGGAAGAACCCCTTCTCCTCCCTGTACTCCAGGTCCACGAAGACATTGAGGGATGTGGGCAGGCCTACTAGAATCTTCGAGTTCGGGAGCCTGTGGTGGCTCATCTGACCGTACGTCAAGGCGCCGCCGCTGTTCTCCCCCACGAGGACGACGTTCTCCACCTGATGCAGGTAGCTTATGAAGCCCTCACCTGAGGAGAAGACGTTTGCGTCCATCAGCACTATCAGCGTGGTGTTGCTGGGGATCTCCTGAGGCCCCGGTACAGCGTAGGGCCACCAGTACGGCGTGAACTCCCCCTCCTCGATGGACTCGGCGTACCCATTGAACTCCTCGACCTTCGCCCGATACCCCTGTTCCTCCAGTTCCGGGACATTATGCAAAGCCAGGGCATAGGAGTTGGCGCGTCCGATCATCGTCGTCTCGCTTATGAGTTCAGTGAAGACCTGAACCCTGTTCGGTCGATGCCCCGTGAATCTGGTGATCCACTGACGGGGCCACTCCTCGTTGCCGCCACCGTTCCCCCTTATGTCAACTATTAGGCATGGCTCCCCTCTATAACGGCTGGCGCTGTCCAGGAACCCGTCTATGTACTCCTTGGGATAATCGCCGAAGGACCGGATGCGCACGACGGGGATCCCGCCGACCGTCTTCTCCTCGAAGACACCAAAGTATCTCGGCTGGGAGCGTGAGAGCTTGATCCGCCACTGGCGTATCTCCTGATCCCCCCGTGCACTCAGCTCAAGACTCTGGGGCGATGAGAACGAGAGCATTCCCAGTCTGAATACTAAGTCTCCGTTGGCGTTCAGGGAGGGAAACACGTAGCCATCCGGGCTCTCCCCATTGACAGAGACGACCGTGTACTCTATACCATCCGATGTGAAGAGATACTCTCCACTGTCTTCCCTGAACTCGAAGTCTATATCATACCAGAAGTCCATGTGATTCGCGTACTTTTCCCCTCCTATATCGAGGTGGCGGTCGCGTAGGAAGCTGAGGTGTTTGTGGATCAGGCTGGAGAGCTCCTCGCTGTTCCAGACGAGCTTGCGCCTGAGTTCCCGGAGGATGCCGGCCTTGGCTTCATCAAAGCTTCCCATCTTGACGAAGTATCCATACCCAGAGTACCCATTCTTGAGCAGGTAGAATAGTCGTTCAATGTCTTCTACGGCTTTCTCCCTAGAGATATACGGAGGCTTCTTGGGCTCCAGCTCCATCTCTAGCGCCTCATAGGGAAGCCCCTCTTCATCGGGGACGTGTTGCATCAAAGAGACGGTGTCCTCCACCTCTTCAGGGAGGGCCCGGTAGAATGTTCTATTTGTCCAACTCGCAGAGACGACATGGTTCTCAGCAGGAGTAAGCTCGATGAGCCTATCATAGGTCGTAATTCCATGCATGTGTGCCTGTATCACCGATGAAAGAAGCGTGATAACTACTATGACCGTCAATACTCTCTTAATGGACAGGTTCATTTATTTCATTCCTTTTCGGGCGTGCGAATGTTTTTGTGTGTTCAGCCAGTCATCTTTGGCATTGCCATCGTTTTTTTTTATAATCTTTGTACGATGAATGAGTAGTTCTTTATTAAGTCTAGGGTAACATAGCATTGACTTAGCAATTACGTCGCGTATATACTCACTCTTTCCTATAAGATACGTGGGCGTACGCGTGGATGGATAAAGTATCAGTATCTCTTGGTGTTCTTTCTTATCAAAAACACCCTTGATAATTTTTTTTACCAAAAAAATATTTTCAAAAACAGTTTTTTACGCCGAAAACATCGTAAATCTGGGAAGAAACATGGAAAAAGAATCGAAAACAGAAGGAAGGAATGAGCCCATTCCCGTAATAACTGGATTAGTGAACTGGTGGTTTAGCATGGTGGTGATGTTTAGTATTACTGCCATGGGTGGTGTCATCGCGTTTGTCTATTTCAATGTTCAGAGAACGGGCTTTGACAACACCGTATACCTATACGTAGCTTTTCCAGCAATCCTGCTACTAGCTCTCACATTTTGGTTGAACGGGTTCAGGAAGAGGGCTCCCGAAAGGTTCCTTGAATTCATAAGGTATCTGAAAAATAAGGTCTAGAAGGTTCTTCACTAATTTTTTTCACATGCGCGGCCCGAAGTCAAGAACTTTTTACAACATTAGTGTATAATTCGCACAACCTGCGTGTGGTTGAATTAAACTATTAAACCAGTGAACCACCTGATCAAATGTGAAAAAAAGCACACCAATAATAATCCTGTTAGCCACGGTAATCCTATTATCAGTGGTTTGGAACTATGTATATCCTCCTCGGAACTCTGAGGAGGGATTCGGCATCATCCTCACTGAGGATGATTCTAAGTTGGTATCAGACGTAGACATCCAATGCTATAACTCGACTAGCCACGAGTTGACCCTTACCGACGAATGCGCAAATAGGATGAAGAAGATGAGGGAGCCCCTGATGGGCGACTTTATAATTATTATTGATGGGAAGGAGGATCTACGCGGAATATTCGTGCCTCCTGTAGTTTCACGCTCATATCCATCAACAGAAGTTGTGATTGTGTACCCCTCATTTATGTCAGATTATAAGACTATGAAGATCCAAATGGGGTACCCCTGGGACCAGCCTACAGACCATGACCCGAGGCAGAA
>SMTZ1_10015228_pt1 | contig 11690 bp, 8 predicted proteins | sample DeeMarSWOR136_30_FD_25667 | JGI IMG/M metagenome (IMG submission 25667) | reverse complement strand
ACTTAAGGGGTGACCTTAGACACATGAATTCCATTTAAGCTAATCCGACAAAAAACTTAAACGCTCTGCAACTTTTTTTGGCCCTGCTATTGCGATATATGGACCAAGTTTCGGACCACTATCAGTTGACAGAAGAATGCGATAAAGCAATCTAAAGAAATTCCGAGGTTTCAACGAGTTGTTTCTTGCCGTCTCGAAAATGGCTTGTTGTATTACATCGCCACTTTCATTTTCCTCCAATAGGGGTATGAGGTCTCTGATTGCATTTTTTTCATTAATTGACAGTTCCACTGGTTCAACTTCAATTTCTTTGAAATCATCAACCCAATTTCTCGTGAATTGAAAACGTTCTTCTAGGCCTTTTCTATTTCCGTCTTTTAGATAGCCTAAATCTTCTAATTTCGTTATATAAAACTCTTGGGTATTTGTTTCGGGCGCAACAGACATAATATTCACTGATAAGGGATACGGAACATGTATTGAGCTACTCTCTGGTGTTTTCAGTGAGTTTGTATACTCATAGAGTGCAACGTTCTTTATTCTCTTAGCTTCGTTTTTTTCTTTCCTCACTCCAAAGTAGATATCTTCCAGATAATCGTATTCATCCATGAGTTTTGGAATATCTTCAATGCCTATCGATCTTGTTCCTTGAAACCGCTTGAGCATTAATAACATCAAAGATTTACATGAACCATAGCGAAGCCATACTTGTGGTGTAAGGACGTTTCCTAGAGATTTTGAAATCTTTGTTCCGCCTTTGTCGAGGAACATTTCATATCGTTCATGATATGGTGGTGCGGTTTGCAAGATTTCTCTCTGAATTTGATCATTAACGACCACGGAATCGTGAATATCTTTTCCATAGGCCTCAAAATCTATTCCTAGCGCATCCCATCTTGCAGCGAACTCAACTTTCCAGTTGAGCTTGCCTTGATCTTTTGTATAGTCCGCGAATCCTTCATGATTACATCCTTCAACGAATTTACCACTAATTTCCATTCCAATGCATTTATAAAAAACAGAATGTGTTTCTGGATGAAATTCTAAGGCATGCGTGGTATACATCTTGCCACAATTCTCACAAATCGCGTAATATGGCAAGACTTCTGTGTATTTTTCCTGGCCCGTTAACTCCTTTACAATATCTCCAACTTTGTCTGCATTTGCTAGTATTAACTCAATCTGTTTCGTGAATGCGCCTTTCTTATACATCTCCCGAGCTGAAACGGATGTGAACTCTACACCACAGATATCTAATGCATCAATTAACATAGAACTCATGTGAATTCCGTAACTTTCATGGCAGTTGAATGGGTCAGGAATATCTGTTACAGGGACACCAATATATTTTTTCAATTCGTCTGCGTTTGGCATTCCAGCAGGTACTTTTCTCAGTCCATCCATATCATCTGAATAGGCAATAAACTCAGATTTATGACCCACATCTTCAACTGCTAGCTTTATGATAAAACTGCGAGCCGCATCAGAAAAACTTCCTATATGAGGAAATCCAGAAGCGCCTAGCCCGCTCTCAGTACGAAATAACTCCGTCTTTTTCCCCATTCGCTTTTTATATGCCAATGCATCCATCGCAAGTTTGTCTATCCATGAACCTCTGCCAATTATTTTCATTCTTAATCCTCGGTGTAATTGAACGCTTTCTGTAAGCGCAACTTCTTAGTTTTATATGGAATGTGAAATACTTTTGAGTATAACCGTTCCTTTCACAATAGACATCTCTTACAGAGTGGCTATCCACCCACGAAATAGGTGTCTACACAACGATACATTTGTCTATAAATGCGACAACTGCTCATAACCCTTAGCAAATTAGGGTGATTGATTTTTTATGGATAACGATTGCTCACAAAGACTCAAATCTCTGCATTATTAAAAAAAGCTAAGTTTTTTGATAGTTTTTCATAACAACCCCATCTGCTCTTAGCATTAATTTCTTAAACTAATATTTCATATTTTACTTGGTAACCAAAAATAAGTCAAAAAAATGGAGTTCAAAATTAAATGAGCCACCAAGATGAACCTTCTATAGCAGATGAATGTAAAGATGAAAATACATCCTGTGCTTGCAATGATACAGCGTGTAATGATTCCCATAATCATGTAAATGAAGATTCCTGTTGTGAATACGACCATGAACACGAGCATGAACAAGATCACGAACACGAAGTTGACGAAGGAGAGCAATTTGAAGAGTTGTTCGGGACATCAGGCACGAAGAAATTGACGTTTCATCTCGGAGGCTTGGATTGTGCCAATTGCGCTTTATCTTTGCAGAAGGCATTAGATAAAGTTGATGGCGTGAAAAAGGCAACGGTGAGTTTTGGTCCGAGGATAACAAATCTCTTTTTCGATGGAGAAAAAGAAACCTTCGAACGTGTTGAAAAGACAATCCGCTCGTTAGGGTTCGAACTCGAAGGCGAACGTGTGATACTCAATTTGGAATCCTTGACCTCAAAATCGCTTGGAAAGAAGTTAGAACAAGAATTAGGCGGTGTTAGAGGCGTTCTCTATGCAGCTGTTTCATTTGAAAAAAGTACACTGAATCTCATCTATAATCCATCAGAAATTAGTCTGCCGAAAATTAAGTCAGAAATCCAAAAATTAGGCGTGACTATTGCTGGCGAGAAAAAAACAGCAAAGATTTCTAAACAAAAAATAAAATTGCTTCAGACCACCGCTACTGGAACACTTTTCGCATTAGGTTGGGCAACTGGATGGATTTTTAACACATATGGCGTCACTTCCTTATTTTTACCCTCAATAGTATTTCTGTTATCAGCAGTAGTTATTGGAGGCTATTCTACTGTACTCAAAGCGTTTTACTCACTTCGATCAAAAGTCTTAGATGTTAATACATTAGTCACCATAGCGGTGATTGGTGCAATTGTAATCGGAGAGTACTGGGAGGCTAGCGCGGTTGTGTTTCTCTTCTTATTTGGCTCATTACTGGAAAGTCTGTCGATGGAAAAAACTCGGAATGCTATCCGTGAACTGATTGATCTTAAACCAAAAGTCGCCAGAGTACGTAGATATGACACAGAGGTCGAAGTTTTTGCAGATGAGGTAAAAAAAGGAGAACTTGTTATTGTAAAGGCTGGAGAAAAAATACCTGTTGATGGTATGGTTATTAAAGGCTCTACTGCTGTTAATCAATCCTCTGTCACTGGTGAATCTCTCCCTGTTGAAAAAACGGTAGGTGACGAGGTCTTTAGCGGCACTATCAATACTGATGGCTATATTGAGATAGAAACAACAAAGACAGGCGAAGATACAACACTATCAAAAATTATCAAGATGGTTGAAAAAGCACAAACTGAGAAAGCTCCACTTCAAACATTTGCTGAAAAATTTGACAAATATTATGTGCCAGCTGTGCTTTTAGTTGCCTTAGCTAACTTCTTGATCACTCAAAATCTTCTTGTGACGCTCACTTTATTAGTAGTTGCATGTCCTTGTGCTCTTGTTATATCTACGCCTGTGGCAATAGTGAGTGGAATTGGTAATGCTGCAAGGAAAGGGGTTTTAATCAAGGGTGGTCGTTCTTTAGAGACTTTAGGAAAACTTGACGCTATTGCATTCGATAAAACGGGCACAATTACTCTCGGAAAAGTTAAGGTATTTGAAGTTGACAGCTTCTATGACGATGTCCCCATAAAAGATATCTTATATTGGGCGGGTATAGGCGAGAAGATGGCAGAACATCAAATTGGTAAAGCTATTGTGGAATATGTCAGATCAGAAAATATTACTATCCCAGATCCAGACAAATTGTCTGTAGTTAGTGGTATCGGGATTAGTGCTGAATACAAAGGTAGAAAAGTAATAATGGGTAAGCGAAAACTTCTTGAAAATAATGGATTAATTGTTTCAAGAAACGTTGAAAATTATCTTGAAAAGGCTGAGAGTAAAGGATACACCGTTATTCCTGTTGCCGTAGATGATCGCATTATTGGTGCTATTTCTGTTGCAGATTTATTGAAACCTGAAGCACCAGAGGCGCTTAGCAAACTAAAGAAAGTAGGTATCAAACAAATCTTAATGCTTACAGGCGACAATGAAAGAACTGCAGAAACAATCGCAAAATGTATGGAAGTTGACAATTTTAAGGCTAACTTACTTCCTGAGGATAAGGTTTCATATGTGAAACAACTCCATGAAGAAGGTCATGTAGTTGGAATGGTTGGTGACGGAATTAATGATGCCCCTGCCCTTGCGGCAGCTGATATAGGTATTGCAATGGGTGTTGCTGGTACAGACGTAGCAATTGAAACCGCAGATGTTGCTTTAATGTCCGATGACGTTTCTAAAGTGCCCTATGCCATAGGATTAAGCAAAAAAACCAATGCGATTATCCGCCAAAATATCGTATTCGCCCTAGTCATGGTCTTTGCCTTGCTAATAGCTACACTCTTCGGTGTGCTTGAATTAGCGAGTGGTATTCTTGGACATGAGGCAAGTGCGCTTCTTGTTATCCTAAATGGGATGCGTTTATTACGATACAAATGATTTTTCTTTAACCAATATATCTCTCAAAACTTCACTGATCCCTCTCAAGGAAGCCCTGCCCTTTAGGGGGGAGGAATTGAGGGTGTTTTTTCACTTGTAGTAGGGTCTCTCCGCTTTTAAATATATGTTCTGGGATAGAGGTACGTGGTCTCAAGGCACACCTCTCGTAGATGTGGAAACGGTTAATGACCTCAAGGGTGACGAGCAGTAAACTGGTAGAGCCCGACTCTAGATGAGGATTACTGGGCTGGGGTCTAGTAAACGCCCCCATGATGTAGCGTGCGATGAGGTTGAAACGCTAGCTGGTGTAGTTAGAGAACTGAGACCAAATACAGCTACAAGCCTCACTACTTTAGCATGAGGTAGTTTACACTATCACCTCAAGGATGCTCCCCTGTTTTCGGGGGGAGAGTGATGTTCATGGTGGGTTAAAAAAATCACCTATATATTATGAAAAAACGGTCTTGTATCCTCTATAGTTAATTTTAATAAAGGCTCTACTATATTACTTTTCTCAAGCATTCCTGCTAACATCCTAGACTTTAATCAACTTCAAGGGTGGATTACGTTATCCTAGGGAGTTTTCGTAATTTTCATCCGCAGATAATGATATTGGGGTAATATCTTGAGTATAGAAGCATTGGGTCTTGCTGTACTTGCTACTTTTATTGTAAGTGCCGCCGCATTTATTGGAGTCTTATTCATTTCACTTAAAGAAGAAACACTCAATAAATTTTTGCTTGCGCTTGTAGCTTTATCGTCGGGAGTACTATTCGGCGGCGCATTTTTACACCTCATGCCAGAAGCCTTGGAATCAGTAGGTGAAGAAATAATTCCAACTTCGATTGCACTTCTTTCTGCTATTGTATTATTTTTTATTTTAGAGAAGTTTTTATCCTGGCGGCACTGCCACAAGGGTGTATGTGATGTTCATGCCTTTACATACATGAATTTGATTGGAGATGGAATCCACAATTTTATTGATGGACTAGTCATTATAGCTGCATTCCTTATGAGCACTGCTCTTGGATTCATAGTGACGGTTGCTATTCTCTTTCATGAAATCCCGCAAGAAGTAGCTGATTTTTCAGTACTTATTTATGGTGGGTTTAAAAAAACAAAAGCGCTATTTTTTAATTTCTTATCAGCAATATTAGCCATAGCAGGAGCACTTGTGGGTTTTCTCATTTCTTCCAGCATAGAACAATTTACAACGTTTCTTTTACCTTTTGCTGCAGGAGGCTTTATCTATATTGCGGGATCAGACCTTATTCCAGAACTGCGTAGAAAAACAGAACTTTCAAGCGCGTTTATTCAGACAAGCATGATAATATTGGGAATTTTCCTAATGTGGCTTCTCCTTATCGTCTTCGAATAAACTCTGATGCGGTAGAGACACTACTGCACTATTTTTCCATTTTTTGTACGAGGTGCAAGCCAATCAATTAATTTCTCAGGATTATTCGTACTGATATCCATTTCTATTGGACCTAGTGGTGATTCAGTCGTAAATTCACTAACAAAAGAAGTGTTTCCAACAAAGGCGGCCTGTTTGTTCAAATAGAAATATATTCGATTGCCACGGATTCCTCTTCTGAGAGTTCTCCTTGCAGCATCTAGAATCCTCTTTTCTCGAAAGATCGTATGTAATTTTTGCAAAGTATTCTGTCCTTCGCCCCTCACAATAATTTCTGAATGATCATCAATTTCTTCAATATGAACATTTTCATCTTCTATATTTACTATGTTTAAGAGTGCCGTCTTTACTTTTTCAATACTTTCTGTGGGAAAAAGTGGGGTTCGAGCAGTTACTTTGACTTCTATGCTCATTTTACAAAACGCTCTTTAAAAGTTGGTCAATTTTTCCAAATAAATCTTCTTTACTTCCCTCATTCACAAGTATATGATCAGCTAATGCAATTACTGAGCCAATACCCACTTTTAGCTCTGTTAGGTCTCTTTTATCGAACATTTCTCTGTTTTTTGGATCGTCTGATCTACCTCTTTGTTTCAACCTATTAAAGCGTGTAGGAGGTGATGCATGAACTGCAATTAATAGGAAGTTTAGATGTTTTCTAAAGGTAGATAATTCCTCAAGCCCTCTCAGTCCCTCTATAATGGCCCATTCATATTTTACCTCGTTTTCTTTCAGTTTTTCTATGCATCTTTTTGCTACAATGTCATTACCTTCTCTTTTACGAATAGTAATCATAATCATTTGAACGTTATCTGGAGTTGGCTCTAACCCTTCCTTCATCACTTCCTCTCGAATGACATCTCCCATTACAATATAAAAAGAATTTAATTTTTCTTTAAGGATTTGTGATATAACGCTCTTTCCACTGCCAGGCATTCCAACAGTTCCTATAACTTTCATTTTTCTCTTCTCTAGAAAATACTATGAAATAGGCTCTGATTGCATTCCTATAAAAAACTACCAATTTCTTTGTTCAAAGAATTAAATAAAAAGTAGGTTTAATTACAAGCGTTTGCATTTCTTGAGTTCAAGAAAATATTCTTCTAAGTGTTTCATGCTTGCTTTCTTTTTTAATAAGAGCAAGAGTCTCATAGATTTGTTTACTCGTTATTCTATCTTCGGATTTTACTAAAGTTTGATGTAGTGCGCTTTTTAGTAATTTTTCTTTGAGATCTCTACCTGAAAAGCCTTCTGTGTCAACAGCCAACTTCCGAATATTCACTTCAATTTGTACTGGCAGTTTATCAATGTACATTTCGAGAATTTTAATTCTATCTTCTAAAGTTGGTAGTAGAAATTCAATCTCATCTTCAAATCGACTTCTTATTGCACGATCGAGGAGTTTGGGTGCATTAGTTGATCCAATAGTCACAACGCCCTTATTTTCAGTTATCCCGTCCATTTGCTGCAATAGAGCCGTAACTACTTCTGAAACATCCCCATCTAATTCATCTAAAAATATAATACATGGAGCTTGTGCCTTTGCTTCTTTGAACAGGTTCGAAATCCTTCGACTAGCATCTCCAACATGAATTCCAATCAGTTCAGTGGATGATATTGCGAAGATGCCGGAATTCGTCTCAGATGCGAGTGCTCTTGCTGTCATCGTTTTTCCTGTTCCTGGAGGACCGTAAAACAGGATACTACGTGGTCCCCATTCTGAAAAACGATCAGGATCTTTCAAATAGTTTTTAACGATTTTGCATTTTTCTTTTGCTTGTTGATGACCAATAATCTCATCAAAAGCAACTTTTGGTATTTCCTGATGTATGTATGATGTTTTCTTTGACTTAGAGTCTAATATAATCTTTGTCTGAGTGCCAATTACTCCACCTTTTTTTGGTTCGCAGTTTTTTACTTCGAATGCGTAATCTGGAACCATAAATTGGTCGAATAGAAAGTCCCCTTCGTTCACCTGAAATCCTGCCCACTGTTCTCTTGCGTATGCTTCAAAAAGCCTAGGATTGTCTGTATCAACTTCAATATCTTTTTCCTCATGAAATCGCAGGGGGTAGCCTGCAGGTTGAATACGTATTATATTAAGTGGTATCTTTAGTTTTCCTTTTGTTGTTTTTTTGTCAATTAGATCCTCTGAAGGCGCCGATGAAACATGCCAAAGTTTTGTTTTTTTCATATATTCAAAACCCTCTTCTTATGATCCATGTATTCAATTCTGTGCACAATTGTCAGATATTTTATCAACAATAAAAACTTTTACACCAACTTGTTTTTCAATCTATTGTTATTTTAAAAATCACAAGAACAAATCTAATACAGTTCTCTATAAAGATTAAAACAATTATTAACTAATTTGAATCCGTATTACAAAAATACTTACTTTTATTCCGGCAAAAAGTATTGTAAGAAAGGTTGTGGAGAAAATACATGAGCAAATACGTGCGTTTCTAGCAATAGATATAGATGAACATTTATTTGATAAAATCAGAGAAATACAAGATTCTCTCATGCAAGTTAAGGATGATTTAAGATTAGTACCTCCTGAAAACATCCATATTACTCTCGAATTCTTAGGAAATATTCATCCATCAATAGTCGACGAAATTTATCGAATAATGCAAACAATTGAACTAGAACCTTTTAACCTTGAGTTTAAGGGTGTAGGGATTTTTAATCCAAAATTCATAAGAGTAGTATGGATTGGCACAGGGGACGGGAGCAATAATGCGATCTCACTTGCTGAGGATTTAAAAAAGAAACTGAAAACTCTCGGTATGAGAATTACTAAGAAAAAATTTAGTCCACACGCGACAATTGCGAGGGTTAAGAGCAAAAGGAACACTCGCGAACTTGCTAGGTCAATTCAGGAACTTTCGGAGATAGAAATTGGAACAATGATGATCACGTCATTTAAACTAAAAAAAAGTGAACTGAGACCAAGAGGTCCTATTTATACAGACCTAAAAATACGTCAACTGGAGCCTCTTCAGTAGATATTAAGAGATTATATCAGGTATTGAAAAATGAGCATTCAAAGTGTATTAAAAAATGCTATAAAAAGGCTGAAACCGACAAAGAAAGAAAGCCAAGATGTTCAGCATCAAGTTAAAACTATAATTGACGAGTTAACTATTGGGCTCAAAAACTTCTATCCAGATATCGAAGTTCATGTAGAAGGATCAATCGCTAAGAACACTTGGATTTCCAATAGTAAGGAAATCGATATTTTTCTTCTTCTTCCTTCAGAGGCAACGCGAGAACATCTTCAAAATGTGCTGAGCACCGTAAAAAATGTAATTAAGGCTCAGTGGATTGAAAGGTACGCAGAACATCCCTTCCTTGAGTTTTCCGTAAACGACTATAAAGTAGAGATAGTTCCTTGTTTTAAAGTGCTCGATTCAAAGCACTTGAAATCAGCGGTTGATAGAACACCTCTCCATACACGATATGTTAACAAAAAAATGACCCCGCAATTAAGAGATGATGTCCGCTTATTGAAGGGTTTTAACAAAGGAATTGGCGTTTATGGTGCTGAATTGAAGATTGGAGGTTTTTCAGGATACCTTTGTGAACTTCTAATCATTGCATATTCTGGTTTTTTAAGACTCTTACAAGAAGCAACTTCATGGACAACTGGAACTGTGATTGATATTAAAAATCACTACAAAAACTTTAATGACTTACGAAAATTGTTTGATTCGCCTCTTATCGTTGTGGATCCAATTGATGTTTCGCGAAATGTTGCATCCGCATTAACTCTCAAAAATTTCTCAATTTTTGTCGCTGCTGCTGGCGAGTTCTTAAGGACGCCGCATCTCCACGTCTTTTTCCCTCCATCTACACCAAAACTCTCTGTCAACGAAGTAATTTTACGAATGAAATCACGCGGAACACATTTTCTTTTTCTAGTGTTTCCTGCGCCTTCTGTTGTTTCAGATATTCTGTGGGGTCAACTCTACAAATCAGTTTCAGCACTTCATACTTTTTTTGAACGTAATGATTTTCCAATATTCCGCAAAGATGTTTGGACAGATGAACAAACTCTTGTGATCATTATATTTGAGCTAGAACACAACAGTATTCCTTATGTTGTGAAAAGATTTGGACCTCCCACAACATCACCTCAACATGCAGCTAAATTCACTAAAAAGTATATTAAAAACAAAGATACCTTTTCTGGTCCTTGGATACATGAAGATGGAAGATGGATAGTTGAAATAAAAAGAGATTTTACAAAAGCGGAAGAATTACTTGCAAAAAAAATCCTTTCAAGTGATATAGAGGAAATTGGTCTTGGAAAATATATTAAAATGGAAACCCCATCGGCAAAAATCTACGTGGATGCTGAGATTGCATCTCTTTTGAATGAAACTCCCGATTTTCTAGATTTTTTCACTAATTATCTTGTTAAAACACCTAAGTGGCTTATAAAGAGCACCTAGTTGTATAAGCTATTTTTGAACTACTTATTCCTATCGAAATGAATTTTTTGCCGAACAAGTTAAATACTGCCTTTGAGAATAGGTAACTGCTGCGTCTTCTTTGAGTAAGAAGGACGTTTTTATAAACATGTTTATCCAATTAAACTTAATAACTGCATATTCTTCGATTAAGTAGAGAATGTGTCAAAAATATGATTATTCAATTTAAAATAAAATGAAAGCAACACAATCAAATTAATTTAGCGTTGGCAATACTTCGACAAAACTTCAAAAAATATCAAATTTGAATATTGCTTTCTTAGAGAAAATAAATCATATATAATCGTGTGAATACCAAATCAAGTTATTATTCATAAAATCTCTTAAAAAGGATGTGTGCGCATTGGAAGAAGATCTTGTTGAAAAAATATTATTAGGTGCGTCTGTTTTTAGGGATGAGCGCTCTTTATTTCCAGAATTTCTACCTCAAAAACTTCCTAGACGTGAAGAAGAAATTTCTCGTTACCTCAAAAACTTCCTAGACGTGAAGAAGAAATTTCTCGTCTGGCAACAGATTTTCGTCCACTTATTCAAAAAAAGGGATCTTTTGCTATTAATATAGCTATTACTGGATCTGCTGGAGTTGGAAAGACTGCTGTTGCGAGATACTGTGGAATACATATCGAAAACGCTGCTAAGAAAAAGAATATAGCGATTAAATTCATTTTATACAATGCGCATACCTTTAGGACAAAAACTTCAATCTTAAGAAATCTTTTAACGGATCATTTCAATGTTACAGCTAGAGGTTTTTCTGATGAGGAAATTCTGGGTATGTTAGTTAAACGACTTGAAAAGGATGACATGCGTTTAATAATTGCTCTTGATGAAGCTAATCTTTTAGGTAGTGATGAAATTCTGTCAATAATTCATGCTAGTGAAGTTTTTGGGATAGAACGTAGCCGAATCTCCACAATAATAATCTGCAGACGGACAGAATGGCGGGCTATACTTAATGCCCCTCTTTCTGGACATATTCACGATCAAATTAATATACCTGGTTATACAAAAGATGAGTTATTCGATATCTTAAGTTATCGTGCACAGTTAGCAATTAATTCTGGAGTTATTTCTGAGGATATCATAGATATGGTTGCAGAAATTGCTAGCCAAACACAGAACGCAAGACATGGTATTGAGATTCTATTAAGGGCTGGAAAAATGGCTGATTACGAACATATTAATGAGATAAACGCAGAACTTATTCGAAAGGCGAAAGTAGGAGTTTATCCTGAACTACGCCCTGA
>SMTZ1_10007457_pt1 | contig 11690 bp, 9 predicted proteins | sample DeeMarSWOR136_30_FD_25667 | JGI IMG/M metagenome (IMG submission 25667) | reverse complement strand
CTAAAAATTTTTTCAATTCAATAATATAAATATCTTTAAATTGACTCAAATCAGTTGTATGATCAATAATTTTAAGTGTTGCTAATTGATGAAAAATATCTGATGGTGGATTAAATTCTTCTAAATTAAAGATATTAAAATCATTTATTTGTTTTACAAAAATACTTTTATCAGATTCTAATTTTTTATGGTTATTCAATAATAATAAACATAGAAATGTAAAATAATTCAATTTTAATTTCTCAGGTATAAATTTTTTAAATTCTTGAATAATAAATTGTTCAATATCTTGAAGATTTATGATCTCTGTGGTTTCTAATAACTTTAATTCTTTCAAAATGGCGATACCATAAAAATTGTTAATAGGGTCAGGCTCATCATCTTTAGAGGAACTAAAAATTTTCCTATTAACAAAATTTTTAATCAAATCGACTATTTCAATTATGGTAAAAGGAAATTCGATACTTAACATTTTTAAAATAGATATATAATAGAATATATTCTCTAAATCAAGAAAATCAGGATTAATTGTTCTGGAATTTAAAAAATTGACTATATTAATCTTAATTTTATTGATCAAATCAGGAGGTAATTGTGGGAAATTTCCATAATACTCAAAAAAAGCTTTTTTAGCCTTCTGTAAACCATAATCTATAGGTTTTGTCGTTATTTTATCAATAGATGATTCTAATTTTGATATTAGGTCCTGTTGCGTAATGGGTTGATTTTTGCTTAGGAGGCCTTTTTCAATAGAATCTTCCTTAGCTTTTTGTAATTGTTTTAGTATATCTATCTCATTAATTTTGTTTTCTTTAATAATTTCCATTGATTCCTTAGAAGTTGTTATTGGTTTAACTTTAATTTTCATATTTGAAAAATCAATATAATTTGATAAATCTTTATTATCAAATACTTGTTTGATTTGAAATGATTTTATTTTTTCATTTTTAAATTGATCTAATTTCACTTTAAAAGTCTGTGGTAATAAATTAAATAGAACGAGATTTTCAATTTTTTTATTATCTAAATCTAATAAATATTCAATTAAAAACTCAAATAAAATTTTATTAGTAAATTCTCTGTTATACAATTTAAAATATGAATTATAATTGGTAGGCTTTTTATTATTGATAATTTCTAGGAAATTTTTTTGTATTTCATTTAATTTTGATATTTCTAATCCAATAGTGTTTAAACCTGTTTTTATTGCTTTTAACATCTTTTCAAGTGTTTTTTTAACAGTAGATTTGTTTTCATTTTTGATACTTTGGTGTAGGTTAATATCCTTATATGAGATTAGGTCTCTTAAGTAGGAATAACTTTTATTGTAATAGTCTTGGATATCATCTTTAAATTCAGTCAAAAATTCAGTCAAAAAGGATGTAATATCTAGCATATATCAATTGTATTATTCATTTGTGATATTCAATAATATATATTTGAATATTAACATTAATAATTAATAAGGAATATTATGAGTATTTATTTTATGCAGGGTTTTGGATTTAACCAAATTGCTAATGATTACCATTTAAAAAGAAAAAAACCTTGGAAACCGCTCGAACTATTTCTAAATTACTTAAAAGATAAAGGTTATTCATTAATTGGAGAATCATTAGATTTAGGATGTGCAAATGGAAGAAATTTTAACATTTTGGGCACATTTCCTAAAAAATTAGTAGGATTAGATATTTCTCCTGATTTAGTGAAAATTGCTTTTGAAAATTTAAGAAATAGCAGTTTATATTCAACAATAGAATCAAAATTTATTCAGATTGTCTTAAGTGATATTAAGAATCTCCCTATTAGACCTAATTCCTTCAAAAATATTTTTTCAATAGCTACAATTCATCATATCAAAAATAAGGCCGATAGAAAACGCTGTATAAACCAAATGTATAATATCTTACAAAATAACGGTTTATTAATATTTACAGTGTGGCGCAAATGGCAAAAAAAATATAGAGGTTATTTTATTTTAGATTGGATAAAAAGAAATATTAGAAATAAATATAAAAAATTACAATATACTGAAAACTTGAATGAATTTGGAGATAAGTATATCCCTTGGAGGTTATCTAGTGAGAATAAAGTCTTCTATCGGTTTTATCATTTTTTCTCAAAAAAGGAGATAAAAAAATTATTAAAAAATTTTGAAATAAAAGAACTCAAACTTATGGGTGGACCAGAAAATCGTGATAATTTCTTTATTTTAGCAAAAAAAGAAGATCAATGACAAATTATAGTTTTATATGAGTATAACACAAATGGTTTAAAATTTTCGTACAAATCTCCAATTATAGAGGTATGGATATTAATTAACCTTTCAGTCATATCACAATAAAAAATACCATGAATAAATCTTTCTGAATAGAATCTTTTTTTCATCATTCTATTCCTATGGCCAAACCAAGCAGTAAATTCATGACTCATTAGCCAGTCTTTTTCTTTAGCTGTAACCACAATTCCAATTGCATTATATATATCGATTGACTTCTGAACTTCTTTATAATATAAAAGATTAAGCTTATCTCTGTTCTCCCATTCCAATTCTATTTTGGATGTTGGACCATAATATTCATCGTAATCTTCGTTGGAATGTAATGTAATAGATCCTTGTTTATTATTCCCTTCATATTTTATTTCTTTAAACCATATTGGCATTTTATTAATAGTTATGCCACATTCTCGCTTTTGATAAAGATAATAATTATATTCCATAATCTTTTTTCCATTTTTTATAATAGAATCTTAAAAAGTCCAACTTAGTTCTAAAATAAATTGAAAATTTAAAAAATTTCTTATAGATAAAATGGAATAAGAAATTCAATATAATAAAAAAATTTGTACCATTTATTCTATAAGAGTTTTACCCTCTTCAATCCAACTTTTTACTCTTTTTAATGATACTCCTTTTATCAATTGAGCAATTTCTTTAGGATCTTCCTTTATAAGTTCTTCTATACAGTTTACACCAAGTTCAATGAATTTCTTTTCAGTAGTTGCACCTAATCCGCTTAATTCCGTCAAGGGAGTTCCTTGAATCTTAACCTCTTCTTTTATAGCTTTACTCGGTATACCCTTTGTTATTACTTTTATTTCTTTTGGAAGTTCTTTAATCACTTCACTTGGTTTAATTTTTGGTTTTTCTACTTTAGGTTTAAAAGGAGTTTTCTTTTTCTCTTTTTTAACAAATGGAGGTTTTTTCTCCTTCTTGGCCTTCTTTTCTTTTATTGAATTCAATTTTTCAATATTTTCAGGATGTATAGTTTTTCTGAAATAGTCAATTTTAATGTTTAATTTCTTTAATAAATTTATTGATATTCCAGAGCTTTTTATTTCCTTCAATGAAAATCCTTTTCCAGCTCTTAAATGTGAGTCTTTAGCAGGACTTTTTACTAATGGTACTAATTGCGTTTTTTTCTCCATTTTCTATTAAATATAAATTATTATTAATGTAATTTTGATAAACTATAAAGATTTTTATTTTTTTCTATTTAATTAAAATTAGATATTGCATGCATTAGGTTTCTATCTTATCTGTTACATTCATTTGTCTATAGCTCTTTAGAGTTGAATGATATCTAATTGCTCCAATTTTTTTAATATATCATTTATTTCTGTTTGATTAATATTTAAAATTCTTGAAATTTTTAGAGGAGTATTTTTCCCAGTGCAGTTTAAGGCGACTTGGAAATCAACTTCATCGATCATACCCATAGAGAGCACTTTCTCTAAAACCTTCTTTACAACTTGCAATTTAGGAAAAACTTCAGCAATTTTACCTCCTATTGTAATATTTTCAATGTCTGCTTTTAAAGTTTGAAATCTACTTTTTTCAGTGGTCGTACGATAAATTTTGAGGTCAGATTGATGTTTCTTCCAAAAACGATTAGCAATTTTATGGATCATTTCCTCAATTCGCTCGACATTATCATCGGCATCAGAAATCGAGCAGAATAATATTCTTGATAATGGGTGATAATATATGAAGATTGTAGAATCTTCAGAGTGTAATACCCTATTCATCTCATTCACTCTTCTCCCCTTAGACATAGCTTCTTGAATTACATCAATAGTAGTATTGATAGCTTTGAAAAACCCTGTTAAAAGATCATCTTGAATTTTCTTTAATTCTTTAAATGTTGATTCTAAAAGTGATATCCCATTATCCCCGTCAATTAAAAAAACTTTATAAATCAAATTTTCAAAAACGTTGTATTACTTTTTTATTATAAAAGTAATAAAAATTCTATTTTTTGAATGTACCTATTTATTATCCAAATAATTAAAATTAAAAAATGAGATTATTTTTATAAATAAAAGTATTTAACAAATAAGTTTTTAAAATGAAAATTAAAATATTACTATGTATTGTTTATTTCTTATTATTTCCTTATATAATCCCAATGTTTTTTCTGGAGCCATTATCCCATAAGAATGCAAATATTATTCCTATACTTAATTCTCAAAATGAAGGTGTTTCAAATTTTAATATTACTCAAAGTGTAACATATGAAGTTGAAATCGATTTTTCTTTAACACATAAAGGGGGGTTAAGTGATTATAATTTCAAAATTGCCAGATTGAATAACCGAACACCTTACTCGCAATCAACTAAATTTACTCCCCCTTACCAAGAAAGTATTCTTTTATCTAATGAGATTAGTGGATATAAAGCATCTGAAATAAAGTTTGGACATCATGACAGATTTAATAACACATATGATTCTTTTAATGCTTCACCTTTTCTCCTTGAAACAGTAACTTATCATCAAAAATACGAGATTATATTAAATGCAATTAAATTCAATAATATCGAAGTTAGTGAGATTGGAATGTATGATATGACTGATGAAATGTTTGTATTATATTGTAATCATTCAGAATTATATTACGAGAAAGATGATCCTACTCTTATTGCCTTGTCAAACTCTATTATAGATCTTAGTGATAATCCTATTGAAAAAGCCAATAAGATTTGTAATTGGGTTTCTGAAAATCTTGAATATAATGATAATTTACCAGCAGAAGAAAAAGGAGCCTTATGGGCTTACAACAACTTACAAGGTGATTGCAGTGAATATTCAAGTTTAATGATAACTCTATTAAGAATTCAAGGTATTCCCGCTCGGAAAGTCACTGGATTCTTGATTTCTAATAATCCTTTATTTAAACCTAGGATCAACAAAACATATAGTTTTCATGAATCATATTCAGATGAATATAGTTCAAATGTGTTAAGACATGCATGGGTTGAATATTATGTCCCTCTTATTGGTTGGATTGCATGTGACCCTACCTGGAATAAAAATAATGATTACTTCAATAACATAGATTATTTGCGGTTTAATCTAAATGTGGGGGCCCATTTTTTCGTTCCACCATCCCTAAGCATTAGTGAATTCTCAAATCCATCTTTTAGCTTTAACCCTAGTTCTATATTTGAATTCACTCATAATATTGATATTACTGTTATTGATATAGAACAAAATCAACATGAAACTTCTTCAGATCCATTCCCATTTCTACCAATAATAATTATAGTTGGAGTATTTTCAGTTGCAGTAACTGTTTTAGTTATTGTGCTTAGAAAGAGTAGTAAGAAGGGATTTGATTATAATAATTATTAATATTTCTTTTTTTTAATTATTCTAAATGTATGTATGAATTAATTCAATAAGATTTTTAGAAAAGTCAGGTAAACTTTGTTCAATTTTTTGAATTTCAAGAGATTGTTCCATAAAAAGGAGTAAATAAAGATTATATTTCTCTACCGTCATTCTCTTAAAAATTACTTTTTTAGATTCATCGGCCATTCCAGATGAAATAAAATAATCCTGTTCTAATAATTTAAATTCTTTAAATAATTTATATAATTCTTTAAAATGACCAGCGGATATTTCAAATACTTTTCCAGAGATCTCACTCTTAGAAAAACTAGATAAAATGATTCCATTTTCATTTAATAATAATATTGCATCCGAATTAGTTTTCTTTGCAAATTTTTTCAATTGATTTTTAAATAATTCTCGATTCGGGCTTAATTGTGAAAGACCAAATGAATACGCAGAAATAAGACTCCAGTGATCAAAGATGCTTGTTTGGAAGATCTTTATGAAAAATCTATCAGAGTTTTTCTTTATTTGATCTGCAATAATTTCAAGATTTTTGAAAATTTGCTCGTTGCCAACAAGATCGGGATCAAATTTACTAAGACAAACGATAATGGGCGGAAATTCTTCTAAATCAATAAGAGTATTGGTTACTCTTTTAAATAATTCGAGCGATTCATTAGTCCTATCAATATCTTGAATGTCTATAAAGAAAAATATTAGATCGACATTATATAAGTAAATTTTACTCTGCTCTAAGAAACGTTCTCTATATTGTTTTTGACCGCCTAAATCCCAAATTGATAATATCGAATTTTGTTCTTCAAAAATTGTTTCTTCAGATCTTTCTACACCTTTAGTAGGTAATGCCTTTATAATTTCAGAATATTTTTTTCTAATTCCATATAAAAAACTTGATTTGCCCGCTTTATCTAATCCTACCAGCAAAATTTTTAGCTGTCTCCTCGTCGAAAATGGATCTTTTAATTCTTGAGTAAATTCAAATAGTTCTTTCTTGAATTCATCCATAATACCCGTATGTTCATTGAATTCTATAGTATTTTGAATTTTTTCCGCTGTCTTGTCAATAATTATTCTTAAATATTTCATATTTTCATAGAAAAAGAGTTTATCATTTTCATCAATTAAGATCGTTATAGTAGCTGCTAAAGCTTTTCCACGCGCCATTTCATCAGGGATGAGGAAGAAATAAGTTAAGCCATTTAACTTCAAATCAGGGAAGGGTAATATTCCAAAATAATTAACACCGTCTGTACTTTCACCATTTTGATATGTTGAATCTCCCATAAGTAAACTAATAGTCTTCATTGCGATGAGAAGTCCTGCACTTTCATTTAAGTTCTTGGGCCAAGTGATTTTAGGAGTTGGGCCATTTTCATCGAAGATAGAAAGAACTATAACCTTTATTAAACTTTTTTTCTCTTTATTTGGTTTTTTGTCAGATGGTTTTTTATTCATAGATTTTGAATGTAATGGCGCCAAAAGATCCCCAAATTCTTAATTAAATTATCTTTCCAATATAATATCTTTTAAATTTAAGATGTTTTAAAATCTTTATATTATTCTAATATACTCAATAAAATTATTACTATTAAATCCTTTTTATTTTGTCTCAGAAATTATATATATTAAGAAGAGTATTTAAGAGTAAAACTTAAAACACGAGATTTTTGAAGTACTACATATCTTGTCGATTAATTCCTTTACAGATAAATCATTTTTTTGAAGTTTGCTTAAGGAAAAATATTCTACTACTCTATCTTGAATTAATGAATGAATTTCTCCTTGTTTCTTAATTTTTTCAAATATATCAATTTCAATAGATTCATTAAAATGAGCAGAATTAGTATAATAAACACCAGAATCATTCGATTGTGCAATTGCCACTTTATTAAAATGTTTTAAGTCCAATTCTGCGAATCTGAATAAAGGTATTTGTGATTTATTTTCACATAAATTCACTAAAATATTTTCAACTTTATGCTTTTCTTCACAAATTTTTTTCATTTCATTTAAAATCTTTTTACCTAAAGAAAATGAGGTATCATTCTCGTGAAATTCGAAGTTCGTTAAAAATTTTATAGCTTCATTTAAACCTACAAAACTGATAGATAAGATTTGATTTTCTAATGTATAGATTGTTTTATCTTCAATTTTTCCTCCACAAAGAGGTAATTGATTAGAATTTAATCGATCGCTTATTATATTAAATTTTTTATATAAGATTTTTATACAGAGATCTATTCTTTTTCTCAATATTTCCATAAATGTGCTTTCATCTTTACCCTCATAAGCATAACGAGGGAGATTTAAAGTTATATCTTGAAGCTTGCCAAAATTTGAATAAGAATCTTTTGATATTAAATTCCTTAGTTTTTTATTGTATATATTTGAATGAAGATTTATTAGATAAGGAGTCTTCATAATTTCTATCTCTTCTAAAACATTTGAATAGCAATCAAAATTATCGAGCCATTTTTTTTGTATATAAATTTCATGTAATGGAAAATCAAACGGATTTCCGTTATTATTTCCTTGTTTAAATATAGAACTTATGATATTGAATAGATTGAAACATTCTTCAGTAAAATCCTCATAATAACCTTTAGATTTACCATAAGGATTTATAGCAGATGTCTTTAATAGATTTTTGAATATTAGAGGGCTAGATGATACCGTTATTGAGGAAATTTCTTGACTTGAAATAGCAGGAATTTGATTTATTTCATAAATGAAATATTTAATTAAGCGAAATATTTGAGCGTTTGTTAATCCTTTTATATATGGTGCTAGAAAAGTAGTGAGAGAACTAAATCCTTGTCTACTACAAATCTCATTTTGAATTAATAACAACCATCTGGAAAGGTGATTTAATGCAGCTTTAAGATTTTTAGCAGGAGGTAAAACATATTCTTTAAGGTAATAGGGAACAGGAGGAATTCCATTTTTTAATATTAATCTTGGATCCCAAATCTGACTGAATGGTTTTGAAATAAAAAATTCTAGGTCATGAATATAAATATCTCCATAAAGATGCGCTTGAGATTCTTCACTATTTAGGATTCTTAAATGAGCATATTCTTTCGCAATTTGATTAGCAGCCCAATGATAGATTTTTTCTGGATTAATTATTTCTTTAGAATTCTTTTTAATTGCTTTATTAACATTTTCTTCATAATCCATTAGTGCCATTCCAATTCGTGTGTACAATTTTCTCTCATTTTCAAAATGTTGTTCTGAAAGGATAGAACATACAATTTCTCTTATATGAGGGCCAGATAGAAACTTAATTCCAGAGCTTACAATCCTCCTTACCACTAATTCTGTAATTTTTTTAGCAGCTTCTTCTTTCATTCCAGTTTCTTTAATAATACTATCTAAAATTTTCGAAGGATCAAAATTTACTATATCACCTTCAGATCTAAATACTTTTGGTAATAAATCCATATTAATCCAGTTTTTACTTGATTTTAAGTTATTATTTCAAATTTGAATTGAATTATAATATCAACAAGACTTAAAAAAGAAAATTATTAATGGATTAAATTAAGCCTCTTTTTACTTATAATAAATTTCATTCGAATGAAAATCTTAATTTTATTAGAATTTCTTTGCTCTCTTTAGTTTATATTAATAAATAAGAATATTAAATTATATGTCCTATTCCTATACTTTTTTAAAAAAATTTTTAACTGAGATTTATAAACTAATTAGAAAGAATAATATTAATATCTCTGAAATTTGGTGTAAAATTTCTGATTTGAGCTCTTTATCTCAATTCAATGAAATGAATCTTAAGGATATTATAAATAACTTTGATTTCCTCTCAATTACGAAAGGAAATTACATAGAGTATCTAGTGATAAACAAATTATTATTTTTTATTGAATCATTTAAATTCTTAGAATTTGATATTCGAAATCTTTCAGATCTATTAGACTATAGTGGATTTGAAGCATTAATTCAGGAAATTTTATCTCGGAATAATTATTTCACTCTTAAAAATTTTAGATTCACTGATCATTCCGATTTAAATTCTATTACTTCTCAAAAAAGATATGAAATTGATGTTATTGGGAAATATTCTAAATATGTTATAATAATAGATGCTAAACAATGGAAACGTAGGGATTCATATAGTGCCTTAAATAAAGCAGCAGATTTACAAAATAAGCGAGTAATGGCACTTAAGAAAAATCCTAATGTGTTTATAAAATTAATGGAGGAAATAATGAAACAAAAATCTCAGATCGAGATTCGCTTCCCATTAATTTTAATCCCTGTGATCGTTACCTTGGAGGATAATTCAAATAAATTGAATTATAATCAAATTCCTTTGGTATCAATTTATGAATTTAATGCTTTTCTACAAGAATTACCTTATAATCTTCAATACTTTAAAAAGACTCAAATTGATGAGCTTTCTTATTAATCTCAATTACTTTAACTGTTTCCATAAAAGATGCAGAATTAATTCCATATCATTTTCTTTTATTGGTATGGTAAAAAGCGTTTTTAAATTTTTATGATGGGATTTAGAGAGTCTAAATATCTCTTGGTATGAAAATATATTTCTCATTAATTTTGACATCAGTAATGGATTTCTTTGGTAGGTAATAAAAATATAATATTGTTACATAAATGAATTATATTTATGATTTTTAGGATAAATAGAACAAGAATAAGTGATAATTGTTTTTTATCATTAAATAATTGATTTAATTTAAGAGTTTTTTTTGCTATAGAAAAATTTTAAAAATCATTATAGAAGTTGAATAAATAATGGTCCATAAAGATATAGAAAAATTACCAAATAATCCAACAGAGGCTCAAGGCTTATTAATAAAGGAATTTTATAGAAAATTCAAAGAAGAAGCACTGCCTATCATAAAAAAAGTCTGTGGAAAGCAAGGTCGTGCTTTAGGCTTAAAAATACGAGCAAAGCTACCAGATAATAGACTCTCAACTGTTGCAGAGGCGTTTTCAAGAAGTTTTAATCCTGATTCTGTTAAAATAATTTCTATTTCAGACATTAAATTTCATATTCAAGGTACTAAGTGCCCTTTTGGTCTAGAAAATACATCAAGAGAGTTATGTGAAGCAGTAATGACTATTGACCATGAATATTTTCGTATGGCGGTAAGTGATAAAATAAAACTCAGGATTCATAAAACAGTAGCAATAGGAGATCTTTATTGTGATACGATATATGAAATATAAGTATTATATTTTTACAGTAATTTAAAAAAAAATTTATTGAGTTTCTCCATATTTTTCTTTCCAAATAGGATCATTAATTTGAAGGATTCTTCTCTGAACTTTTCCTACCATTGACTTAGGAATTTCTTCAATTATTTCAATTTGCTTAGGGCATTTATAATGTGTAATATTATCTTTGCACCAATATATTAAATCTTTTGAGGATATTTTCCCCTTTGAATCATCATTTAACTGAACCCATGCTTTAACCATCTCTCCAGTTTCTAAATCTGGTAAACCTGCTACTGCAACTTCAAGGACAGCAGGGTGATTTCCCAATAATTCCTCCACTTCTTTAGGAAATACGGAGTAACCTTTGAATTTAATCATTTGTTTCTTTCGATCCCGGATCACAATTTGACCTTTTTCATCCATATATCCAATATCTCCCGTTAAACACCAGATCCTTCCCTCCCATTTTTTTAGAGTTTCAGAGGTAGCTTCAGGATTGTTCAAATATCCTTTCATTACTTGAGGGCCACATACGCATATTTCACCAGTACAATCTAATCCAAAACCCTCTAATGGTCCCTTACTGAAGTCTTCAGCGTCAAAAATTGCCCAATCCACTCCAGGATATGGTAAACCTATAGTTCCGGGTGTATCAGTACCATCGAAAGGTCCCGCACTTACAGCTGTTGTGCATTCTGTAAGTCCGTAAGCTTCAACAAGTTTACCTCCGCTAACTGCTTCGAACGAATCTTTTACAGGTTTATGAAGCGGCCCAGCACCACTTACACATAAACGAAACATACCTTTTAGCTTTGGTTCGAGGTTTTCCTTTAGATATCGTGT
>SMTZ1_10006570_pt1 | contig 11690 bp, 12 predicted proteins | sample DeeMarSWOR136_30_FD_25667 | JGI IMG/M metagenome (IMG submission 25667) | reverse complement strand
ATATTAATTAAAATATCAACTAAACTGGTTTAACTCTTTTGGAGTTTTTCAACAAAATAGAAATATTAAGATGAATATTAGCTCTAATAGATTATAATTTTTATTTAGATTGGATTTGAAAAAAGTATATATGAAGGGAAACTAATTATGAAAACATCAGAGGAATATAAAAAAAGTCTCAAAAAAATGAGACCAAATATTTACAAATTTGGGGAATTAATAAAGGATGTTACAACTCATCCAGCGACAAAAAGAACAATTGAAGGTCATGCACAGATATTTGATGCAGCAAGAAAAGACGAATACAAAGAAATTCTTACAACAAAATCAAATCTGACTGGAAAACGAATTTCTAGATATTTATCAATTATAAACAATGTTGAGGATATGATTGCAAACATTCGTATGAAGCGACTTATGTTTAATTTAACAGGTACATGTACAGGTGGAAGATGTGTAGGATTCAATGCAATTAATGCCATGTGGGCTACAACTTATGATGTTGACAAAGATTTAGGAACAGATTATCATAATTATCTTAGAAATTGGTTAAAAGATGCCCAAGAAAGAGATATAACTCTTTCAGGTGCATTAACAGACCCAAAAGGTGAACGTTCTTTACCTCCTTCTCAACAAAAGGATCCAGATATGAGTCTTCACATAATAAAAAAGATGGATGATGGTATAGTTGTAAAAGGAGCTAAAGTAATGATTTGTGGTATTGCAGCGGCAAATGAAATTTTTGTTATGCCTGGTTCTGGTTATAAAGAACCCGATAGTAACTACTCAGTTTCTTTTGTTATACCACGAGATATTGATAATCTTACTATTGTTGAGACAAGAAGACCCAGTGATAATCGGGAGCTAGAAGAAGGTTTTGACAACCCTGTAAATATTGGTGGTATTACGCAAGCCTATCTGTTATTTGAGGATGTATTTATTCCGAAAGATCGGGTTTTTATGTGTGGAGAGTTTAAATATTCAAATAAAGCAGTTATGAATTTTATTGCCCCATATAGAACTGCTATCGGAGGTTGCGTTGCCGGACAAGGAGACGTTATGATAGGTGCTGCAACTCTAATGGCAAGAGCAAATGGTTTATCAGAAAAAGTTTTTAAAGAAAAAATAACACAAATGATAATTAATAATGAAACAACATTTGGAATGGGTATTGCAGCAGGATCCCTTGGAAAGAAACATCCATCAGGAGTTTGGATTCCTAACCAATTACTTTCAAATGTAAATAAAGTACATGTTGCAACACTACCTTATGAAACAAAACGTTTAACACAAGAAATATCTGGTGGAATTGCTGAAACAGGTTGTTTACCATCTTGTAGAGATATTAACGACTCAAGATATGGTGACCTTCTTAAAAAATATTTGAAAGCAAATTGTTCTGGAGAAACCCGTGCAAAAATTGCTAGACTCATCGAGTGGTTGACTATAGGTTCTGGTGTTCCAGGATGTATGCATGGTGGAGGCTCACCAGAAGGTGCAAAATTGATTATTAATGCAAAAACAGATATTGATTACTATATTAGTCTTGCAAAACGTCTTGCTAATATAAGAGAGGATATTCAGGTTAAAAATTTAAAAAAATAAATGTTAAATATTAAAAATATTTAAATTAAATCATTTTCACTTAACTAATAGAGGAATATTTTTAAACTAGTGTGTTTATATTCAATATTGGGGACTTTATTACAATGAAAAAAGAGAACTGTCCATTTTGTGGACATAGATGGACCAGAAGCTCGCAGGAATCACCAATTATATGTCCAAATTGCCTTAGTAAATATTATACTCAAGAAGATTTGGCAGAAAAGAACCTTGAGAAAGATAATTTATAATATTTATATATGGAAAATTTTCATTTTTGACATTTTTACTAATTAAATATAAATATTACAAATTACAAATATTATTTTGGTATGTGATAGTGAGATGGGGGATATTTAGTATCCACCCTTCTTGTCGCCACGAGGAATTGGAGATATTTGGTATCTACCAATGTAAAACTCGTGGCTAATTCATACCAAACAATTATTATTTTGATAAATAATTTTACAGGTATAGACGGTTTTTTGCTTATTTCACAAAAACATTATATTTTGTTACAAATGTTATAAAATCAATAAAAAATACATTATGTTTAATTATAACTTTGTGTATATAATCGTGTTAAACATTAACAATTTAAAATTATCTATCTAAATACTTTATTATTATCTTCTTAATCAGGAAATAAATTACCAATAACTAGACCCTGTAAAAAAGCTATCTTTTCACCTGTTTTCTCTGTTATCTTAACAATTAGATATTCTTTCCATACCTTTTCTCTTTTATATGTTATAGACAAAAATAACTGGAATATGGTTTTTATAAAATAGATCTGAACGTCTTTTGTAATCTTTTATCCTTGGAGCACCGCAAACTTCAATAAAAAGTCCAAATTCTAGAAGATAAAAATCAGGATAATAATTTCTTTGTCTTTCTACCTCATCTTTTACTATAATAGGATGCTAATATATCCAATATATACTAAAATCTGTTAAGTAATTTGAAACAAGTAATTCAACATCTGACATTTTATCATATACTGATTGTTTTTTTATTTTTTCCTCCTCTAAATCTATTTACTTAATTTATATTTATTATGATATGAGTTAATCCCCTCTTGCAAGGCTTGAAAACATCTATTCCCTTATGTGAAGAATTTCGTTACCATCATCAATTACTATTAATCTATCATTGCTTTCAAAATAATAGTCATATGAAAAAGTAAATATTTCTGATTGTTGGTACCAATCATAATAGTTTATATGTATCTTATCATCGATTGTATACCACATATCCTTTTGTGTTAACCATTGGAATTCATCATCATCTCCAAAAGATTCAAACTTTCCATCTGATTTGAATCTATACCATATATCAGCTGATTCACATTTCCAAGTCCCTAATATTAGTTCCTGTGGTTCTTTATCTTTAAAATTTTCATCTTTTTTATCTTTAATATTCTCTTCTGTGCAGCCACTCAATCCACCACAGATGAGCATAACAATTATTCCAAATATTATGAGATTATTATTCATTTTTCCTCCCTTCAGGACCATTTTAAAATATATTATTTGTTAATAAGATTTTGTTACGTATATGTGTTTTTTGTTTGTTTTAAACGCATTATAAACGATTCCGACAGGTTACAAAACTTTTTAGACATATTATATTCATTATCATTAAAACGTGTCTAAAAACATATATAAAAATATATAATTATATATATTTTTTTGTATATACCAAATTAGGTAGGATGTTGTTTTTTTCAGTATTAGTTTCAGCAGTTTTCCAGCATCTAGAATCGTTCCCCTAAAAACTAAATATCATATTGTTCTTTTGTAGGGAGTCAATCAATAGTAAACCAATTTGAAGTAAAATAATATTTAAAAAGTTTATTTGTTTTGAAATTTTTTTACAATATATTTTATTGGATATAAATAACAAAAATTTCTTAAAAATTCTTTTATAATTAATTTTTTCCAAATATAAAGTAAAATTTTAAATATAATCAATTTATTTCAATTTTATGGAAATTACCAAATTATGGGAGGATTGATGAAAATGAAAAATAAAAAAATTTATAGTTTAGGGAAAAAACTCGGATTAAATAAACAGGATATAGAAAGTATCCTAAAAAGTAGTATAACAATACCCATTGCTGCTCTACCTCATATAACTAAATGTTGGTGGGTATATGAAGTTGGAACATTGTATGGGACCATAAGTATCTACGACTTCTAAATATAAAACTATATCTCAGCCCATCTTCTAAAACGAAAACCAAGAATACTTCTGTGTAATTCTATGCTATCAAACCTTCATGTCATATGGTTCTTTTGCTGGATGCCAGTCCAAAGCAAATGATGGTAAAAAATATAATTTACCTCTAATAATTTTTGGAAATCCAAATATTCCTTTATAGTCGCTCCAATAATTATTATCCCATTTATTTTTTCTATAAGTACTAAATATATTTCTAAAATAAGCATTTCTACTATTTTCAATTAAGTTGTTTTTACTTATTGTACATCCTCTACTCCACGCCAAAGATAAACCTGTTTGATTATTGTGATAAATATTATTATTTTCAATTGTTACATAATATGAATCGGTAACTGATATTCCACATCTATTATTTGAAATATTATTGCATTTAACTAAATTATTTTTACTATCCCTTGAATGAGTCCATATTTTTACACCATTTTCATCATTTTCAAAAATTAAATTATTGGTTATGTTACTGTTACGAGAATCTTTTAATTCAACTCCCTCTACATTTGAAAAAATGTAGTTGTGTTCTATTATAATATCGTCAGAATCCCATACACTAATTCCCCATGCGTTATTAGCAAAAAAGTTATTTTTAATAGTATTCTTCCCTGTATATAAAATATCGATACCAAACTCATTGTTTTTAATGAAATTATCTGATATAATATTATAATCACTACCAATTAAAATTCCAGAGGAACAATTTTGAATTGTAAAACTACTAATGGTTACCCAACCAGTATTAACAGTAATTCCAATTCCGCTCTCACTACCATCAATAATTGTTGTATTCTTATCCTCACCAATTAAATTTATTGATTTATGCACAACAATATACTCGTAATATGGTGAAATATCATCATAGACAAAAACAGTATCTCCCTCAGATGCATTGTCTATTGCATCCTGAATACTGGTATAGTTCCCTTCTCCAGAACCACCAACATACAATGTATTTCCAGATGAGATTGGACTGGAAGACTTCTTTACATTATCAATTGCAACTGATTGAATTATACAGGTTCCCAGAAAAAGGATTGTTATTCCAACAACTATAAGGATTTTCTTCTTCATATTTTACACATCTATATCATATGGTTTAAGTGCAGGACATAAATCAACAATTATTCCAGGATATGGTATTATCATACCTGTTGGAGGAGGTAATTCATCTAATATAATAGCAAAATATCTAATAACAATGATAAAATTTGGTAATATTCTTGGTCTCCCCCAATAGTTTTTATAAAATAATTGTCTACTACTAATATACATTACACCAAATACGTCACGAATATTATTAATAAAATTATTTCGAATGAATACATTTTTTTCAGATTCAAAACAAGATATAGCAATTATATTTTTTTCAAAATGATTCATATAAACATAATTGTTCCCCTCATATTCTATATCAATACCACTGAAGGAACTATCTTTAATAATATTTTGAAAAACTTTATTACCTTTGGTTTCAAATAATTCTATACCAACTCTATTGTTAATAATCTCATTATTTGATATGCTATTATTAGAACCTGATAGAAGACATCCTATCCCAATTTTATTATTTTTTATTACATTGTCTTCAATCCTAGTATTATTACACCCTAATATGATACCATAATTATCAAAATCATCATCACTACTGTTTTGCACAGTAAAACCACTTACAGTAATCCCATCAGACACAAGGGTAATACACTGCCAATAAAAATTTTTACCATCTATGATAGTCGTATTTCTATTTTCACCAATAAGATTTATACGTTTATTAATCCACACACTTTCATAATAAGGAGATAATTCATCAAATACAAACACTGTATCCCCATCAGATGCATTATCTATTGCATCCTGTATCCTTGTATAGTTACCTTCTCCAGAACCACCAACATAAAAAATATTACCTTTTGAGAGGGATTTAAAAGGTTCTTTTTTAACAATATCTGCAATTGCTGGTTGTATTCCAACACCAATAAATAGAACTATAACTCCAACTACCAGAGTCTTATAAACCATATTTGAGGTTTTTAACATTATACTCTTAGCCTCCCTCAATATTTTAAATCCAATAGATGGTATTTAAATGTTACAACAACTTAAAAAAAGAATATTCCTATTTTTTACTAATAAATTGTAGTTAGAATTACGAGAATAGCAACGAATAGATTATAAAAAAAAAAAATGTAAATGTTTGGTATTAATTATCCATAGTTATTTTATTGGTATCTACCAATTGCCCTAATCACATATCCTTATTTATTAAAAATCAATCTTTTTTACTTATTATTTTTTAATGATTCAATTATTTCTCTACCAAATGATGTTAAACCATATAGTTTTATGTTACCTTTAATATTTTTTTCTTCAATTATTTTTAAACTAAGTAGAGAGTCTTCCTCCCTATATCTACAATCCATTCCCCTTATCGCACCTATTACATTTGTTGGAGTAGTTTTAACATTATAAGCTATTTCAGAGGTATAGCTACTACTAGGACTAATTTCAAAAAGATATTCAGCAATCTTCTTTCTGATATTACTCCGTCTAAGAGCCCTTATGACTAAAGGTCTTTTTACATCGATAGAGACCTCTAATCGATGATCTTTTTGCATCCCTTCCAAAACTAGATGTGAATTATTATTAATAAAATTATTCTTCTCTGTATATCCAACTGTATATGCACCTGCATAAGAATATAAATTTTTGCTAATTTAATTTTTAATTTTATTGATTATTTCTATTGTTTTTATAAAAATTATCATGTATATTCTGGTACATATGCAAAAGAATTCGTATATTATTTAAAATAGAGAACCATTATCCTTATAAATAGAGGGGAAAAAAAATGGATTTTCCAAAAGGTACAATATTTAGAGATGAAATAGATCCAAAAACTGGGCAAAAGGTTAAAGTAGCTATTTTACCAGATGGAACAGAATTAAAGTTTTTCACAGAAGAAGATTTAGAAAGTATCTAAATAAACTGTTTATAAATAAAGTATAAATATCAGCAATACATTAACAATTGTTAATAATATTTTGAGGTAATAAAATGAAAAAAGTAAAAACAACAATTTTATTAGTTTTTTTAATGATTTTAACAACCTTTATTCTTGGTGTTGCTGCAGAATCTGTTATTATGAAAAACAAGCAAAATTGCATAAGCAATAGCATTGGTGAAGATTCATTTATTGAAGCTGAAATTACATTTACTATTCTAATTAACGATGGATGTGGGTGCAATCCTATAGAAGGTGTAACAGTATCAGCATATGGAGGCGCGGGATCTGATGAGAATGTAACTGATGTAGATGGAATATGTTTGTTACGACTTGAGATAAATAGCATATATACAGTTTCAATAACTGCTGAAAATTATATACCTGTTTTGTTTGAATTCGTAGTAATTGATGACCAATTTTTTTCTTTTCAAATGACATTAAAAGACGATTCTACACATTCTATGATGCCTATAATTCAACATATTAAAAATATACTAAATTTATAATCTGAGAACAAAATATTTCTTATCTTTACAAAATAATTCTAATTTTAATATTTTATACTTAACTCTTAAAAACCTCTTTTTCTTTTCATAAATCATGAAATGCGGAATTTTATTTTCAGGAGGGAAGGATTCTGTTTATGCTGCATATTTAGCAAAAAAATATGGAAATGAGATAACATGTCTTATTACAATTATATCTGAAAATCCTGATAGTTACATGTTTCATACATCTTCTATTTCAAAGGTTAAAAAACAAGCAGAAGTAATGAAAGTACCCTTAATTACTCAAAAAACAAAAGGAGAAAAAGAAAAAGAGCTAAAGGATCTTGAGAATGTAATAAAAAATGCAAAAAAGGAATTTAATATAGAAGCAATTGTCACAGGATCAGTAGAATCTGCATATCAGGCATCAAGAGTACAAAGAATATGTGACAAGCTTGAACTTGATTGTTTTAATCCACTTTGGCAAAAGGATCCTGAAGAATATTGGTATGAACTTTTACAAAATGGATTTGAAATTATTATTACAAGAGTTGCTGCTGAGGGTTTAGGCGAAGAATGGCTAGGTAAAAATATCGATAAAAAAATGTTGAACAAATTAATTGAGATTAGAAGAAAGTTTAAAATACATCTTTCCTTTGAAGGTGGTGAAGCAGAAACCTTTGTTGTTGATTGCCCCTTATTTTATAAAAAATTAAAAATATTAAAATCAAAGAAAAATTTTTCTAAAAATAATGGAACCTATAAAATAGCTAAGATACAATTAGTTAACAAGTAGTCTATATTCTCCACATTTTACTCTCTCTATTATTTTTTTATTTTTCCGATAATCCCATATAAATTTTTGAGTAGATACATATCCAATTTTTTTCATCTCTTTGTTAAATTCTTTTGCTGAAAAAATATTTTTTATTTGAATTTTTTCATGATGTATAAAGGAGTATATTGTTTTTTTTCTTGAAGATATCTTTTCTAATATTTCGTTACATTTTTTCCTCTTATTTTTTGTGATAAATCCTATTTCATCCACTAATTTTTTATCAGTCTGATTTTATGTATGTTCTCGTCTTTTTTATTTATTAAAATATAACAAGAAGCAGGAAAATCAAACCAATTTACCTCTTCTTTGGTTGGACAATTGTTTATATACTCTTTTGTTTTATGATAGTAGGTATTGTTTATACAGAAACAAATAATATGAAATGTTTAAAGCTTTTTTGTTGGAGAGTTTGTAACATTTACATAATATATCTGGGATAGGAGATATACCTAGAATGATTATAGTAATCCAAATTTGTAATAAAAGGTTTCATTATTTTGAATTTATAAAACCTATCGAGGATATTCTAAGAAGAAATAATATAGAATTTGAATCTATTCATTATAAAAAATTAACAGAAGGTATTATTCACAAAGCAGAAAAAATTATCATTTCTGGAACAAGTCTAAAAGATAATGGATTTATAAATGATATAAACATGTTCAAATGGATTAAAAAATTTGACAAACCAATTTTAGGAATTTGTGGTGGGATGCATATATTAGGACTAATTTTTAATGGAGAATTAAAAAAACAACAAGAAATCGGTCTTACTGATATAAATATAAAACAAGAATTTCTAGGATATAAAAATAAAACAGAAGTTTATGAATTGCATAATTTTTATACTATATCAAATGATTTTAACATATATGGCAAATCTAAAAATTGTCCTCAAGCTGTAAAACATAAAAAAAATCCTTTTTTTGGAGTATTATTCCACCCTGAAGTTAGGAACAAAGACCTTATTGTTAATTTTGTATATTTATAAAAAGTGTAGATATAATTTTAAATAGATAAGTTATTTCTTGTATAGGATTTGAAGGAGTAATTATATGAAAAGATACATAACTATTATATTTTTCATCATTTTATTAATTTCAACATTTTCAGCTTCTTCGTCTAAAACAGATACTAATTTATTTATAACTTTAGAACAAAATGATATTGAATATAGCAATAATGATGCTTTTACTACATTGTTAAAGGAAGGCCTACTTGAATTAGTAGAATATAATGAAACTGGTATTATTAAAAACACATATATGATTCCAATGCGTGATGGCGTTAATTTAGCAACAGATGTATATTTACCATTATTTTTTGAAAAACCTCATGGAGCAATTTTTCTAAGAACGCCTTATAATAAAGATGCTCTCAAAGAGCTCGGGATTCTTCTAGCACTAATCGGTTGGCCAACAGTCATTCAAGATATAAGAGGAATGTATGCATCAGAAGGAACATATGAAGGCTTTAGGAAATGTCAGACTGATGGACCAGATTCACTTTCATGGATTGCCTCACGAGATTGGTCTAATGGTAAGGTTTCAACAGTTGGACCTTCAGCTCTTGGTATTACACAATATTTCATAGCTGGTGTAAATCCACCTGAACTTTCATGTTCAGGTGTAATGGTTGCTACTCCTAACCTTCACAAACATGCAATATTTCAGGGTGGAGAATTTAGAAAAAGTCTTGTTGAAGGATGGCTAGATGGTGTTGATGCCTCCTATTTACTCGAAGAAATATTTGAAAATGAAAATTACACAGAAGAAGTTTGGATTAATATAACTCTTGATGATAACTGGGAAGAAATAAACATTCCAGCTATTCATATGGGTGGCTGGTATGATATATTCCTCCAAGGTATAACTAATGGATTTTATGGATATCAGCATCTTTCTGGAGCAGGGGCTATAGGAAAATCCAAGCTTGTTATTGGCCCATGGACGCATGAAGGCTATATAAGATATGAACAAGGTGAATTAATTTATCCTGAAAACTCTAGGAAAGTTGTTGAACTTATTAGTATGTATAAAGAGATAACAGATAAATATACAATGAATGAGGATAATGATTATGAAAATAGGCCAGTTGTTTGGTATTATATTATGGGTGATGTAGATGTTATTGATGCACCAGGTAACGAATGGCATTATGCAGATGATTGGCCAATACCAGCAGATTATGTTTTTTGGTATTTTCATGAAAATGGATTTTTAAGTAAAGATACCCCTTATAATTATAGTCCTTTATCATATTTATATGATCCATCAAATCCAGTTCCAACTATTGGTGGGCAAAATCTTGAAATCCCAGGAGGACCTTATGATCAGTCATCAATTGAGAGCAGAAGCGATGTTTTAGTTTTTACAAGTGATATCCTTACAGAACCTTATGAGGCAACTGGACCAATTGTATCAAGACTTTTTGTTTCATCAGATTTCCCTGATACAGATTTTACAGTGAAACTTTCTGATGTTTATCCAGATGGAAGATCAATGCTAATCTGTGATGGTATACTTCGGATGAGAAACCGAAATGGCGTCGATCATTGGGAATTTATGGAACCTGGTGAAATCTATGAAATAGAAGTTGATCTCTGGAGTACGTCTTATATATGGAATACTGGTCACAAAATAAGAGTTGCAGTTTCTTCATCAAATTATCCAAGATTTTTAGCAAATCCAAATACAAAAGATTCTATCAATTATAATTCTACATATAATATTGCAAATAACACTATTTATATCGATATTGATCATCCATCTTGCATAATACTTCCTGAAATCGAACAAGGTCCAGCAAGCACACCACCATCTAAACCTGAAAAACCTTCAGGTTTAAGAAGAATAAAAGTCGATAAAAACTATAAATATTCAAGTACTACAACAGATCCAGATGATGATCAGATATACCTCCTTTTTGATTGGGATGACGGCACATCTAGTGGCTGGTTAGGACCATTCGAGTCAGGAGAAAAGATTAGTACATTCCACAAATGGATAGAAAATGGATCTTATACAATTAGAGTAAAAGCAAAAGATATAAATGGTTCCCAAAGTGAATGGTCAGATCCCGTTGAAATAAATGTTCCAAGAAGCAGTAATATAAAAAATTTTATTTTTTTAAGGATTTTTAAACTATTTCCATTTATAAATCATTTTTTAAAAATGCTTAATTTCTAGGAAAATTATTTTAAATAATATAACATATTAACATGCGTTAATTTGGGAGAATTATTATGAATAAAAAAATCTTAACAATTTTTATTGTTTTGTGTTTAGGACTAATTAATGTAACAATTGGCTCTGCAAACATTGGAATTAAAAATGAAAAAATAAATCAAAACCAGGGCTATGTTTTTAATCAGGATTATGAAATCCAATGGGAAATGAATTTTGGTGCAGACGGTCGTTATGGTGCTAGATATGAAGGACCACAACCAATTGGTGATTGTGATAATGATGGATTAAATGAAATGATTGTAGGGGGAAGAGATAATAAACTTAGAATATTT
>SMTZ1_10006568_pt1 | contig 11691 bp, 12 predicted proteins | sample DeeMarSWOR136_30_FD_25667 | JGI IMG/M metagenome (IMG submission 25667) | reverse complement strand
TATAAGTCCGTTCATAAGATTGTGTCCCCATCAGGCCGAAAGAAAAGGTCTTTACGGATTTCCAGCTCCGGCCTTTTTGCAGCTTGTTTTTGTCGGGGGCGGGCATGGCCGGGGTTGCGTGACGCTGTCTGATTGCCTCCTCAGAAAGAAGCGCTGTGGCAGCCTTGTGGGCCTGGGAAGCGCCCCTGACCGCCTGCTGTATCTGGTTTACGTCGGCGATGTTTGTGACCTGGCCGGCGGGTGTGATTTCTATTGTATAACTTTCGCCGATCAGCTTTGCCATGGGATTTTCTTGGTCTTTTTCCCGGGAGCTGTCGAAGTCAAGGACGGGACTGTCTCTGACTATAGAGAGGTGCTTCAGGCTTTCTATGGTAATCTTTGCAACTGCATTGCCTTCGTCATCGGTGCTTTGTATTTGCCGGGTGAAGGTCATCTCAATTCTGCTGCTGGTCTTGCCGCCCCTGAAGGCAGTATCGTCGGGATAGAGGCCCTCCCAGTCAATTTTGCGGACTGCCTCGGTTATAAACTTATACTTTGTTGAATCCTGTGGGGTAAACTTGAGCGCCAGCTCGATAGCGGGTTCCTCTTCTATGACCTTGGGCTTCTCTACCTCTACGACCTTCGGTTTTTCTACCTCCACGACCTTGGGCTTTTCTACCTCTACGACTTTTGGTTTTTCTACCTCCACCACCTTTGGTTTTTCCTCTTCGGGCGGAACCACCAGTTTTTCAGTATCTTCGGCGGGTGGTGTACAGCCGGTCGGTAAGAGCAGCGAACAAATTGCGATAATTGTTAACAAACTGACAATTTTCTTTGATACCATTATTTAATCTCCCAAAACATTCAATTTTGCAGTTTACGGCGGCCCCATCTTGCCCAAATATAGACATATAGCAAAATGACGGCCCATTTAAGCCTTGATTATACCTGTTATATCGGCATAAACAAACAAATTTTTGTTATCGAGGATTTATAGCCACTAAGGCACAAAGGCACAAAGAAAAATTTGAATTTTAATTGCTGATTACGCAGATTGCTCTCGTATCTCGTGAAGCGTATCTCGTATTTAGTAGAATTGGTGCGAAATATCGCACCTTACATGACTCGTATTTTGTGAAGCGTGAAGTGTGAAGCGTATCTCGCCATTTGAGGCCGGAGAGTTAGTATTTAGCAGGTTGTGTCCTTCGGCGGATTTTTTAGGATTGATAGATTTGGAAAATTGGGGTATTGTGTGTCGAGAACGAAGTTGAGATTTTATGGATAGGCCATGCCATAGGCAAGGAAATAATATGGCAGAGGATACCTTTGGCGGAAATATAAACAGAGACATGACAGGTGGAAATTCCTTTGTTTTTTAAAGGATGGAAGATGAGCGAAGAAGAGATAAAAATCCAACAGTTTCGTTTTGATCGATAAATCATGATTAGTGAAAGAAAATTCGCAACGTTCTTACTTAAATATATATTCAATCCGACCATAGTATTTTTTGTGTATTTTTTGCTTGTCTCATCATTTGGATTATCCAGGAATGAGACGTTTATATTTTTTGCTGTTGTTTTTCCGTTTTTGTTGATAGCGTTTTTATTTTTATATTTGCCATTACTTGCTTTTTTGTTTCGCAGCCCAACATTGGAGAAATCAATAAAAATAAATCATGTGTTAGAACACGGTACTATCTTTTTCTTAAAAGAGAAGTATGCCATCAAACGAGGGGTGGGTGGTTCTGCCGAGAAAGACGGCTTTAGGATTTACGGCAAAATAAAGTCTAAAGAAGATATACATAAAGCATTCGAGAAATTATCGCAGTATCTTAATGGAGATAAAGAATCGGCAGTGGTTTCTAAATATTGCGGCTCTAATATTCCTATCCTTGATGGGATATCATTTATTCTACTGACGATTAGTTTTTTTGTTTTTCTTGCGTTTGACCTGGATTTGACTGTGGTAAAAATAATCCTCGCGGCAAATATAATTTTATTTTTTCTTCTGAGATACCCTGTTGGAAAATATTTTCAAAGAAAGTGTACCATGTGCTTTGAATTTTCAGAACCACAGATAATATCCATCAAAAAAGTAAGGAAAAAAGAGATATTGGAAAAAAGCCCGATATATTTTGTAGAAACCAAATATAAGGCATAAGAAATACTACAAGTGAGGATATCGACGCTTTATAAAGGCTGGAAGATGAGCGAAGAAGGGATACAGTTTGAGGGATAGACGGTGGGACGGTTTGACGGTTAGTGGATTTAATTCAATCAGATAGGCAGATTTCTCCACTCCGCAATGCTCCGCATTGCTTCGGTCGAAATGACAAGAGTGGGGAAACAGGCGGGAATTTACCGGCTTTATGAAGGCTGAACGATGGGTGAAGAAGAGAGAAAAGATAATAAGAGCACAAGAGCACAAGTCATAAGAGCATAAGAACACAAGGGAGAAGGGAAAATGAAGGATGAGAAGTAAGAAACGGTTGGCCGGCCCGGTTATAAAGTGAGATGGTGGGGCAAGCCCCACTCTACAATTCCAATCATTAGCGATTCATGCGTGTGCATCCCCGTTATTTGACGGTCGTCGATTTTTCTTTATTTATCTTTTGTAATCGGCTAAAATGCCAATTTGGGCTCTAAGATTAGTTTGTTAACCGTATTTGAAGAGGGCAAATTATGCGAAGTGATACAGTGAAAAAAGGTTTTCAAAGGGCTCCGCACCGGGCGCTGCTCCATGCGTGCGGCCTTGCTGACGACGATATTAACAAGCCGTTCATCGGCATCGCCAACAGCTTCTGCGAGATAGTTCCGGGCCACGTCCACCTGGACAAAGTCGGCCGCCTTGTCAAAGAGGCGGTACGGCAGGCGGGCGGGGCGGCTTTTGAATTTAATACCATCGCGGTCTGTGACGGGATTGCAATGGGCCATACGGGGATGAAGTATTCTCTGGCCTCGCGCGAGATCATCGCCGATTCGGTTGAGACGATGGCAAGGGCGCATTGTTTTGACGGCCTTGTCTGTATCCCCAACTGCGACAAAATCATACCGGGGATGTTAATGGCGGCGGTCAGGCTCAATATCCCGACGATTTTTGTATCGGGCGGGCCGATGGCGGCCGGGAAGACAAAGGACGGCAGGACGGTCGACCTTATCAGTATATTCGAGGGGGTCGCGCAGTTTAATGCCGGCAAGATAAATGAGGAACAACTAAAAGAGCTTGAGTGCACGGCCTGTCCCGCGCAGGGAAGCTGTTCGGGGATGTTCACGGCCAACTCGATGAACTGTCTGTGCGAGGCGATAGGTATGGCGCTGCCGGGAAACGGAACGATCTTGGCTGTAAACCCGAAGAGGCAGGAGCTTTACAAAGCCGCGGGCAAACAGATTTTGTCGCTGATAGAAAAGGACATCAAGCCTCTGGATATAATCAATGAAAAATCCCTGGATAATGCGCTTGTTCTTGATATGGCGATGGGCGGCTCGACAAATACCGTGCTGCACTCGCTGGCGGTGGCAAATGAAGCCGGTATCAAATACGACCTCGAACGAATCAATAAAATTTCGGCCAGGTGTCCCAATATCTGCAAGGTGTCACCATCAAGCGCGGTTCACGTGGAGGATGTGGATGCGGCCGGCGGTATCAGCGCGATACTGAAAGAAATCAACAAGATACCGAAAATGCTGAACACGGACTGTATTACGGTAACGGGTAAGACTCTGGGCGAAAATATCGCCGATGCTGACATAAAAGATACCGAGGTAATTCATACGCTCGATAATCCGTATTCGAAGTCCGGCGGGCTGGCCATTCTTACCGGCAATCTTGCCCCCAAAGGCGCGGTTGTCAAGTCTGCGGGAGTTATGGAATCGATGCTGACTCACAGCGGCCCGGCGGTTATTTTCGAGAGCCAGGAGGAGGCATGTGAGGGAATTTTGGCCGGCAAGGTTAAAGAAGGGGACGTTGTTGTGATTCGTTGTGAAGGGCCGAAGGGCGGGCCGGGTATGCAGGAGATGCTCAGCCCGACCAGTTACATTATGGGTGCCGGATTGGGTGAATCGGTTGCATTGATTACCGACGGCAGGTTTAGCGGCGGTACCAGGGGGGCGTGCATAGGGCATATCAGTCCCGAGGCTGCGGTAGGGGGGCCGATTGGCTTGTTAAAGGATGGGGACATAATAGAAATCGACATCCCGAAAAACAGGCTCGATGTTAAACTTTCGGATGCCGAATTGGCCGAGCGTAAAAAGTCCTGGAAGCCGCCGAAACCAAAAATCACCAAAGGCTACCTTGCCAGGTACGCATCGATGGCGACAAGCGCCGACACGGGGGCGGTCCTGAAGTGGTAAGTCATGACAAGCAGAAAAGAGACTTCATGGTATGTCGGCGGTCTTCATTTTGAGTGTGTACGAAACGGTTATTGATACGATGGGTTGAATCTTATATAATTAAAGCAGCCATACTTGGATAGAATGTTCGGGATAAATTATGGAAATCGAATATATACTTAGAGAATTCAGGGAAAAGGCCGAAAAGTTATACGGCAGCCGGTTAAGAAACATCATTCTTTACGGTTCATTCGCGAGAGGCCACGCAACAGAGGATTCGGATATCGACCTCGCAATTGTGCTTGAAGGCAATGTTGTGCCTGGAAGAGAGATAGACCGGTTAATAGATATAGTTACGGAACTAAATCTAAACCATGGGGTATTGATATCTGTCTATCCTGTTTCAGAAGAAAATTATAATTCGCTCAACAGCCCGTTGTTGATGAATATCCGTAGAGAAGGGATAGTAGCATGAAAGAAGCAAGGTCTCTCATTAAAAAAGCACGCCGATATCTAAAAAGTGCTCAGTTATTACTGCGGGATAAAGACTTTGAGTCGTCCGTCTCAAGAACCTATTACGCGATGTTCTACTGTGCTGAAGCAGCACTTCTCACCAAGAATCTTTCATTTTCATCTCACAAAGGAGTCATATCAGCTTTCGGGGAACACTTTGTAAAAACAAGTGTGTTTCCAAAAGAAATGGGCAGGGAACTTAACAGGGCATTTGAAAAAAGGCAAATGGGCGATTATGAGTACACCTCTTTGATATCGAACGAAGAAGCAGAGGAAATTCTCGATAGCGGAAGGCAATTCATTAATGCCATTGAAGATTGGTTAAACAAACAAGTATAAGTCTGTGTAAATCTGTGTCACACAATAACAAATTAACGTGGTATGTCGAGGGGCTGCATTTTGAATGTGTGGAGTGCGGTGGATGCTGTGCCGGGCCGGGGGAGGGGTATATATGGGTCACCCGGCCGGAGATTGAGATAATCGCCGATTTTTTGAAGATGACGACAGGCGAGCTGCGGCGCAAGTACCTGAAGCGCTACGGCCTGCGGACATCGATCATCGAACACTCGAGCACGAAGGATTGTATCTTTCTGCAGGAAATCGAAGGTAAGAAGAGATGTGTGATTTATCCTGTTCGGCCGAGCCAGTGCAGAAGCTGGCCTTTTTGGGCAAGCAATTTAGCGAATCCCGGTTCATGGAATAAGGCCGCTCAAAAATGCGGCGGTATAAATCGCGGGCGGCATTACAGCTTCGAGGAAATAGAGAAAATCAAAAGTGAAAGGAAATGGTGGCAGGATCCAAAGCAAAACCCGATCTCCTGAATAAGGTGGCTGAAATTTATGACTGGCTGGATGGACAGATACGTCTTACCGACGGCCTAGTCGGGGGGGGTGATAGTTGCGGGCGGTGCTGTGACTTCGAGGCTTTCGACCACCGGCTTTTTGTTACGCCGCCGGAGTTGATGTACCTGGCTGCAAATCTTGGGGCAGAAAACATCAAGCCGATGCCCGACAGCCGATGTCCCTATCATTTAATCTGCCAATGTACGGTTTATAAATATCGTTTCGCCGGCTGCAGGATTTTTTCCTGTAAAGGCGATGCCGATTTTCAGAGCGGATTGAGCGAGTCTGTCCTGAAGAAGTTCAAATCTATTTGCACGGAATTTAACATACCCTATCGCTATACCGATTTGGCAACCGCATTGAATAACTATCCCGCGACTTAGTATTTGTCGATTGGCAGGGGGATGTTGTCCTGGGGGTCCTTTAGATTTATATATTTTACGGGGCCGAGGAGTGTGCCGTGTTTTGTGTAATAATCGTAAAGCTTGGCAAGTTTCTGCTGATCGGTGGATTCCAGATATGGCTGCCAGTTGTCGATCTCGGCACCCCAGATAATTTCGGTGTTGTCCTTTGCGTACAGGACTATATGTGGGAAGCGATTGTTTTCACGTCCCTTGAAATTGCTTACATCGATACTGGCTATTTCATAGAGCAGGGGTTTGTCGGGTGTGACGATTTTGTCCATTCTTTCGAGCTGTGCAAGTATGGCTATGGCCGCGGTGAGGTCCTCAGGCTGCCAGACGGAGCCGGGCTGTGGTGTGTTTGTTGTTAGTTGCAGGCCTTCGACACGCACGATGGGCAGATTGGGTAGCGCCACAAAATCGAGTACGACCATCTGCGAGTCCACGTACCACTTGCTCAGGCCCATTTTGATAAGAGCCAGGGGTTTTCGCCATTTTCCTTCGATTTGGATACTGTCGTGGGTTGTTGTGACTTTTGCATCGGTGAGCCATGCGGTTCCCTGTGCCAGATTTTTCTGGACGAGGCGGGCAGTGTTTTCATCGGGTTTTAAAACTCCCCGTGGGGCGGCTGCGGTAGAAATCTGTTTCTGGAGCGGTTCATTGACCCACATGGGGACGTCTACCAGTTTCAGTGTTGTTGTTCTTTCCCGGACGGTAACGTTATTTTTGACGTATTTATCCAAATATGTGAAGCCGAACCATAAGGCATATATGATGCCGATTCCAAGGCCGGCGGAAACGCAGGCCATGACCATAATCTTGAAAATGCGAATCAAACTGGGGGAGCGGCCTGTCTTTCGCCTTGTCTTTCTTTTTGGGGCGCGGCTCTTAAAAGATATTCTTTTCGCTCTGCGGTTTTTCGGTTTATTTCTTCTTATTGCCATAGTCCTGTATATTATCAGGCGTATGTACAGCCGGCTTTACGCCCGGCGTTTGACGATGGACGAATATGCGGCCTCAATTATTTTTGTACATAACTCGCTCATTGAAAGACCTGTTTTTTCAGCCGCCATAGGTAACAGCGAATGGGTGGTAAAGCCCGGAATGGTGTTGACCTCAAGGGCATAAGGGGTCCCATCGTTAGTCAGAATAAAGTCGGCCCTTGCAAAATGTCGGCAGCCGAGGGCGTCGAAGCAAGTGACGGCGTCCATTGAAATTTTGTCAACAGAGGCAGCGTCGTCAATCGTATCGAAGAGAAACTCGGTTTGGGTGTCGATGTATTTAGCTTCATAGTCATAAAAGCCGGTTTTGGATTTAATCTCGATAATGGGCAGCGCCTTGCCTTGGAGTATTCCGACTGTTATTTCTCTGCCGGCGACGTATTCTTCTATCATACAATCGCCGAAATCGGTCAGGCACCGGTGGGCGTCGGTTATTGCCGATTTCGGATTGTCGACAATGGTGACACCAATAGTACTTCCCTGCCTGACGGGTTTTACAACAAACCTGCTGCTGAGCTGTGACAGCTCTTTTTCGAGTTGTTCAGTATTTGTCCGGTCATCGAACGTAATGGATTTTGGTGTTACGATTCCGGCTTTGGCAAAAACCTTTTTGCTTTCTATCTTGTCAAAGGCCAGCCTGCTTGCGGCCGGCCCGCTGCCTGTGTAGAGGAGCGATTTATCTTCAAGTATCTGCTGGAGCTGTCCGTCTTCTCCGAATTTGCCGTGAAGTGCGATGAAAAAAATGTCGATGCTGCCGTCTTCGAGGATGTCCATATTTTCCGGGCTGATATCGGAGGTTATTACATTGAAGGCGTCCTGTTTCAGGGCTTCGGCAATGCATGTTCCGCTCTGGATGCTGACGTCACGTTCTTCGCTGATACCACCCATCAGCACGGCCACTTTTAGCCGGCTGTCGATTTTAGGCGAGTGAGATTTTGCTGAAGTTTCGACGGTCATTTTATTTTACTTCGTATCCTGTTACATCCTGCCGGCGTCTCGATTCACGAGTAGCGGATGATGAATTTAATTCCAGATTTCGATTTCAAGCTCCAGATCTGTGTCGAACTTTTCTTTGACCCTCTCTTTTATGGCGTCTATCAGCCTTAAAACATCCCGGCTTTTGCACTTTTTGTCGGCGATTATGAAATTGGCATGTTTTTCACTTACGACGGCCCCGCCGATTTGCAGGCCCTTGAGGCCGGCCCTGTCGATCAAAGCGCCGGCGGAAGCGCCTCTTGGGTTTTTGAATATGCAGCCTGAGTTTTTCGAATTTAACGGCTGACTGTTCTTTTTATGAATCCAGATTTCTTTCACCGTTCGCATGATTTGTTCGGGATCGCCTTCGGTTAGTTTCATCTTTGCGTTCAAAATGAATTTTGCGGTGATGTTTGTCCCGCGGTAATCAAACATCAGCTCCGGCTTGCTCTTTTCAAAGACGGCACCCTGATTGTCCATTAGTGTAACGGTCTCTACCACGGCGCTGATATCGCCGAAGCTGCCTCCTGCGTTCATTTTTACTGCTCCGCCCATAGAGCCGGGTATGCCCGTGAGTGCTTCTATACCCGAAAGCCCTTTTTCAACGCAAGTTCGAACGAGCTCGCCCAAATCCGCACCTGCCCAGGCGGTGACCTGGTCGCCGTCAAATTCCACTTTTTTGAACAGGTCCGAATCGAGTTTGACAACGGCTGCCCGCAGTCCCTCGTCACTGATTAAAAGATTGGAGCCGAAGCCCAATACATAAACCTTGATTTGGTTTTCGCTGCATCGCAGGGCGACGTCTTTGAGCTGGTCGATGCTCTGCGGCCTGATAAAGAAATCGGCCGGTCCGCCTAAGCCATACCATGTGTATCCGGCCAACGGATAGTTTGTTTCAACTATTTCCTCTAAACCTTTGAAGATATTCATCTGCTACCTTCCAAATATCGCCTGCTCCCATTGTTACGACCAGGTCGCCGGCGGTTACGTTTTCTATTAAATAATCACAAATCCGGTCGAAGCCATCGATAAACAGGGCCTGGTTTCCGTTGTTGCGAATTCTATCGACCAGAATCTGCGCATTGACCTCTTTCTTGGCAGCCTGCGAATCCCGGACGAAATAAATCTCCGGGACAATAGTTACATCGGCAAGCCTGAAGCTTTCTGAAAAGTCATTCAGCAAAAATCTTGTTCTGCTGTACTGGTGCGGCTGGAAAATGCAGAATATACGCTTCGGCTGGTACCTTTCTCGAATGGCGGCCAGTGAAGCGCGGATTTCGGTGGGGTGGTGGGCGTAATCGTCGAGTACGGTGATTTGGCCGACCTGGGCCTTTAGCATGAGGCGGCGGTCCATACCGGTAAAGCCGGGCAGCAGGTCAAGTACCCGACCGGCCTCAAGTCCTATATTCATTTCCATTGCGACTACGGCAAGGGCATTGAGAATATTGTGGATGCCGGGAAGAGATATTCGAGCGGCCCCCAATAACGTGCCGTTATGGTAGACATCAAACTCATAGAAGCCTTCATTAAGCTGAATATTGGCGGCGTAGAAATTGTAATTTCTATCGAGCCCGAAGGTCTCGCATCGAATATCGGCCGGCAGTTTGCTTATGATTTTTGCGACGTTTGAATCCGCGCCGTTAGCAATCAAGACGCCATCCGGCTTGATACCGAGGGCGAAATCGCAAAAGGCATCGACTATTTCGTCTTCGTCCCTGTAGTAATCAAGATGGTCCTGCTCGATATTTAGTATGCAGGCGATTTTGGGCTTTAGGTTCAGGAAACTTCGGTCATATTCGCAGGCCTCTGCTATGAAGTATTTACTTTCTCCTACGCCGGAGGAGCCGCCGAGCTGGATGATGTCGGCACCGATGATGAAATTGGGATCGATGCCGGCCTGTTTGAGGCAGTATGTTAGCCAGCCGCTGGTTGTGCTTTTGCCGTGGGTGCCGGCAATTGCTACGCCCTCGTAGCAATTGCACAGTTGGCCCAGCATCCGGGCGTATTTATAGATTTTGAGCCCTTTGCTGCGTGCCAGTTTCAGTTCGTGATTGTCCTCTTTTATGGCCGCGGAGATGACGACCGCGTCGGCGGCCGGGTCAAGATGCTTTTCATGATGGCCAATTTTTATATCGGCCCCCCATTTGCATAGGCGGTCTGTAACGGCGGTCTGTTCCTGGTCGGAGCCGGATACAATGGCGTGATTTTTTATCAGGAGTCGGGCCAGGCCGCTCATTCCGACACCTCCTGCGCCGATAAAGTGAAGTCTTTTGCCGGCGAAGCTTGAAGTGCCGTTTTCAATATTGGCCACGGAGACTGCTGATTCCGAAGGTTTTTTTCTATTTTCCGTGTCTGATTTTTCTAATTTTGTTGTGTTTTGCCGGCTCATAGCTCATCCTTGATAATAATTGAGGTTCCATTGGGGGGATTTTAGCATAAAGTCCAGTCAAGAGAAAGAAAAAAGGGCCGTAAGTTTTATTCTTACGGCCCTGTGTTATTTTTGGCAGGTGTATATGGTTACAATTACGACTCGGTGCGTGCAAGCCAGTTGCCGCAGAGTATTGCCAGGTCTTTGAAGTCGACCACGCCGTCACAGTTTACGTCGCCGGCAATACCGCTGCACTGAAATTCATACGCGCCCATGTCGAGAAACTCCAAAGGGCCGGAACCGGTATTGGGTATCGCAACAACATCGAAACACCGAACATTGCCATCTAAATCGAGAGGAACCGGCAAAGTCAACAGCAAAGTGCTGTCTCCTGCGTCGATACAGGGTGAATCCGGTTTAAGGCGTAAGTTCCACAGGTTCGGGTCGGGATTGTTCGCGTCAACAAAACAGGGATCTACATCGATGTTCCCCATGCCGAACCAGCCGCCCTGTATGTCGCTGTAGTTGACGGTCGTGATTCTGGTTCCATGATCGTAGATCTCATTCGGCTCGTCTCCCCAGAGAATGCAGTTTGTCACCGTCGGGCTGCTGTTGTAATTATTGTACATCCCACCGCTATATTCGTTGGCCGTGTTGCCGCTGAATGTGCAGTTGGTCACCATAGGGTTGCTGTACAAGTAATTGCCCATCCCGCCGCCATATCTGGCCGAGTTGCCGACGAATGTGCAGTTGGTCACAGTTGGATTGCTTTTATCCCAGTTGCTCATACCGCCTCCATCGTATTCAGCCGAGTTGCCGCTGAACATGCAGTTGGTCACCATCGGGCTGCTTGGGAAGTTACACATCCCGCCGCCCAATGTAGCGGTGTTGTTCTCGAAGGCGCAGTTTATCACCGTCGGGCTGCCATGGCCGTTCATCATCCCGCCGCCATCCCCCCCGATTGCATCATTATTGAGGAACTCGCAATTGGTCACGTTCGGGCTGCTGTAAAGGTTTCCCATGCCCCCGCCATACTCTGCTGAGTTGCCGCTGAACATGCAGTCGGTCACCGTCGGGCTGCTGTTGTAATTGTACATCCCGCCGCCATATCTGGCCGAGTTGCCGCTGAACGTGCAGTTACTGACGGTCTGCGTGCTGTTATTGTAGTTGTACATTCCACCGCCATCAGTTTTGGCGGAGTTTTCGGTAAACAGGCAATTGGTAACCGTCGGGCTGCTCTGATAGTTGTACATTCCACCGCCGTGATTATTGCTGGCCGAATTG
>SMTZ1_10006567_pt1 | contig 11693 bp, 10 predicted proteins | sample DeeMarSWOR136_30_FD_25667 | JGI IMG/M metagenome (IMG submission 25667) | reverse complement strand
CTTCATGAAGCCGTGAGTCCGGGCAAAAACTGCAGCTTTTGCCACGAACTCCGGCGTATTGGCTTTTGCCACCTGCAGGAGATGGTCCAGCTGCTGTTCAGCGTTCAGATAGTACGCATCTCCGAACGTGCAGGTAGCCGCCATCGTCGCGAGGGCGGCCTCCGGACCCAGCTTGTACGCCACCCCTCCCGCCTCATTGACGGTGTCCGCTGGCGGTGGCGTCTTCCCACGAATCGACTTGAATATCGCCTTGTTTGCCATTCTATGGTCCTTTCAGCCCATAGACAAATGATCGCCCTTGGCCACCCAGCCAAGAGCAAAGCGGCTTCAAGTTATAGTAACCCGTTTTGGCCGGGTTTTTAGCTTATGACGGCGTCAGAATAAGTCGTTTCCGGCAGGCAGTATCCCATAGGGTACAGAGGTTGTCAATCTGGGCTTTCCGGAAATGCCACGCCATGGACATCCATCTTCCATCGATCCTTCAGGTAGGCCTTTAGTTGGTCTAAATCGGCTGTACTGAACAGTTCGTAAAACCTGGATATGAGGGGTCTATACAGCTCCCGGAGCTTATCCGATAGCCCGCCCTTATGGGTCATCCGGTGGATGTTTATCTGGATATGGGCTCGAACAACTTCGTATTTCATGGGGGCTAGGGACGGTACCTGGTCGAAAAGGGCGAGATCATTGAAAATCTTGATAATGAACTGGTCGTCCACATACAGCACGCTGATCGGACGTAGCTTTGTCAGATGCCGCATGGTCTGATAATTGGTAAATGGATCTCTTCGCCAACCGGGAGCATCTTCGCACGATCTACCTTCGAGAATAGCTCGATATACGTAGTCGCCTCCACATTCAGGGCGGCTGTCGCAGCTATGAAGAAGCCCGGATGGAGGTAAAACCTGTCATCCTCAGTCCTATAGATACGCCCCTTAACCGACTCTCCAGCCATATCCAACTGTGCGATTCTCAGCCAGTGGTCGTGAGCAGGATACGCGCCCTCCTCGAACCACACGAGCCAATCCGATTTCTTTGCTATCAGCTCGCGAATGGCTGTCAGTCGATCGGCTGATGGATCGTATATGTCTATATGGCCCGAAAGCAGTCCTTTGATACGCTGCAGCCACTGCACGGATTTGCCTCGAAGACCGTATACGATATGCTTCGGCTGGTACCCTGTCGTAATCGGTTTATGAGCCATAGCCCCATTAGTGTAGTAGCTGAATACCGATTCAGCGACCATTTCGGGGGTAATCATCGACAGACACTTGGGTATTCGTTGTCCAGCGACATCGACCACTTGTTTACAGTTTGAGCCGGTTTTGCCGCTTATCTTAGATTTCCAACATCCATGACCTGTACAGCACTGCAGCTTATCTATCGTGTGCAGGAAGGCGTGTTCGACGTAAGTGTCCCCTTTCGGAATCTGCCAGCGCGGATCGGCGATTCGCATGTTATTGACACGATTCTGATTCGTATACGCTTCCCACCACCAGGGCTCCCGCCCACCGGCTATAACGACGCAGGGCTTATTAAATCCGGCGGCTATATGCATGGCGGCCGTAATAGCGCAAACGACCCCGTCAGCGTGATAGATCAACCTGATGAAGTCTCGTAGGGATGTCTTCTTCACCATGTAATGCGCGATACCGTCGATCTGCTCGTGCATTATATGATTCTTACTTCCACCCCCACACTGGACCCATGCGATGTCTTTACGGGTCATAGAAATCAACTGTTGCCAATACTTGCGAGCCCAGATCTTTGCTTGGAAATCAGTTTTGCCGCCAGATAGGAAAACCCAGTAGGGCGGCTGGATCAGGGGGGAAGCCTTTTCGGATTCCGAAACATGCAAATCGGGCCGGAAGTCGGTAAGCTTAATATTGGTATGCAGCTTCTGATTGAAATACTCTATAAACCCCCACAAGAAGTGTTTTCGCTGCTGATTGGATTGCTTAATAAGCGGGTAATGCGCAACAAAGGCTTGTCCCTTCAAACCTTTGCCGGGTGCCGGATACGCTTTAACTATATATGGGTTATGGTGATAGACATGCTCAGAGCCAGCGGAAACACACATAGATACGCTAAATTTGTTAGGATGTGATAAATACAAATCCCTTATAGCTGCAGATAGTACGACTATGTCGCCGGGACTCTGCGTATTTCTAACTAGCAGTTGGGAGGACATGCGTACAACCTATTAAGTTGGGCGATAGCATGTAATGGTTGGAAGTTGGAAGCTACTGGAAATCCAGCGCCGAAGAAGTGCAGGAATTTGGCATGCTCAATACCTTTTCGCTGATTATAGTACATCTGCCAATTCCATGCGTCAGGCAGCACCGTAATTCCTATCTTTTCTTGAAGTAAGATATTGAGGATAGTCTGCTCGTAGATATTGCTCCACGCGTCAGCCGTGCTCGCCGCAAATAACTTCAACTTATCGAAGACTTCCTGAGTTTCTCGGGTTGCTATAAATACGCCGGTATTCACGTAAATATCGCTACGCACGAGAATGCGAATGCCGTGCATACGCCACTTCTTCCCGATGTCCATTACAGCTGCAAATGGAACGTCCATAATCGAATCTATGGGCTTTACCGGCAACACGTCTGCATCCAGAAACAGTACCCGATCCACGTTCTTCGGCACCAAGTCCCACAGCCACGCCTTGATGAAATGGGGTACGCCATAATCGATGCCCTTGACGTCTTCGTCCGTAATGACCTGCGGCCTGATCCCGTTCAATCGCTCGAACTCGTCACCCGTAATCTGTACCAGCTCACGGAACGTATCACCGATGGCAATCGTGACGGGATGGTAATCTAGCATTCTCTCAACACCATTCTAAATGCAGATAATAATGACCGAACGACAGCCCTGTTCTCCGCTTTGACGTTCAGGCATTTCGCCGATGTATAATCGGTCGATTTAAGACCCCATAAAGACCAGTTCCACAAACGAGGAAGTGTTTCTTTGTTGGGTACCGTACGGACTGCCAAATTCATGGCGATGTTGAACTTCATTTCCTTGTGGAATGTCTTCATTTTATCGAACATAGGCCTCAGTCTGCGGTGCGCGAGAAACAGAGTCGTGTCGTATGTCATTCCAGCTTTGTCGAGTATCGGGTAGCTTCGCATCATACGACGCTCGTGATATACGACCGATTGAACAGCACCGAAATCTGTCGTGGGAATTTCGCCAAACGGTAAAACAGGCACGATGACATGCGACAAATATAGTACCCTATCGACTGTCGAGGGTACGAGATCCCACACCCATGCGGCCACCCAGTCGTCGATCGGACAGTTGAGCTGTTTTGCGTCTTCGTATGTAATTTTCTGCGGGCAAACCCCGTTCAGTCGCTCGAATCGACGCGCGATCCAGTCGGAGTGCTCTTCGAGATCCGGATCAAATGCTGCCAATATTGGATGGCAACCGTTCATGACGACCTTTCACCGATTTCATGATCTGGGATTCTGTCGAGCCCGGGAATATCTCGTTTGAATGCGTCTCGCTCCTCCAGAAATAAAGAAAAGCCGGCACGTATTCCATGCGCTGGTTTGCCGCAGCAAGTGCATATGCGATGCTCTGCACGGGATACTGACTGTACTCGCCCCTGAGTCCTCCTATATCGAAAATGGATTTCAACCGGTACGTATATAGCGGATGTATCGTATGAATCCCCGTGTCGATAAATTGCGCCTTGTTGGCGAATGGGCCGTCGGATAAGCCGATCGCCCAACTTTCGTAATCGACCGTAAAGTACCGGCTATGGTACAGGTCTGCACGGGTTTTCTGAATGGCGTTCCCCATCACATTCAGCGCCGACGGAACCAGCAAGTCTCCACATCTCATCATGCATATATAATCGGTCTTCACGTGCGCGAGAGCTGCATTGAGTATGAGGTAGAACTCTTTATCTTCGGCCGGGGAAAAGATATCGGTTGGCGGAAGACTGTGCCAATATGCGGCGGTAATGGCCCTTGCAGCGTCGCGATAGGACGAACGGGCCAGTACTACCAATACGCGCCAATTCTTATAGTTCTGACAGCTCAACGAGCAGCAGACCTGTGCCAGCCAGTCGGGACGGTGTATCAGTACCACCACCGTGATACTTTCGTCCGACGGCTCTACTGGCCTGTACGAGTACCCGTACTCGGTCTCGATAAGAACCCGTGGGTCCCGCATCATGGCAGGGATGCTGGCTCTATTTTTCTCGATCGAAGATAGCCCACTCATGAAAACCCTCTTTCGCACGATGATTGTTGGCTATATCGTTGAATACGAACTGGCTGTATATCCTGCCATGAAGCAGCTCCACGGCATCTCCAAACACGAGCACTTTATCTACCATTGCAATGCTCAACTCGCGGTCCTGCAGAATACGGAGATACAGATCGTATAGATGGCCCGTATGGAGGCATTCGATACAGCCGCCGAGCCGCTCGAATATCCTACGATGAAACATGTACGTCCCACTGGTCCCAGAGACCGTCCTGGACGCATACGTGTACGCGTGCGGAAGCGGGATCGGAAGATGCACTTCCCTGATAGCTCCGGCCTTGTCGACACCATATCCCGTCTCAATGCAATCCGCACCCGTTTTCAGCTGAAGCTCGAAGCGGGATGGGTCGGATTTCTGGTGCAGGTCCCACACCGCGATATACTTCCCCTTTGCCTTCGCCAATGCCTCATTAAAAGCCTTACCAATCGGTTTCCCGTCCGTAGCGTCTATGTAAATGAGCTGCCACTCCTTAACCGTCTGCCGTTCAAGAGAATCCATCGACAGCGCTGCATCCTTCACGAATCGATCTTCGATAACAATCACCGATAATTCGCACGCTTCAGGAGGCAGCGTAACTGGAGACGGCGCCGGAATCGGGTAGCGTCCACGGTCATCCACGTAAAGCGCAGTCTCCCTGGACACCGCCCACGTCCAGTCGGCTTTCTCGATAATAGTGTCGCTGATCTGTCCCCAGAAATGGACCGTGGGTCTGTATACGATTGCCTCGTCGATTGTGTAGGTACGTGCCAACGACGTGTTATAGAGGATCGTTTCAGGCCACGCCTGAATACCGTCGAATTTATGGGCGAAATCCAGATCCCGAGGCACCGGTACGCTCGGAAATGGCGTGGGTGCCCAATACGAGTCCGGCCACGTATCGCCGAACAAGATGCTATGACATGTCATTACGATCTCATCAGCTTGTCGAGTAAACCTGCCCGGCCTGTCTTTGAATGGGTGCTCGAACGCCAGGAATGGCGTTTTGACAGCAGCCAGCGCCGCGTTCGTCATCGGGATAACAGTTACTCTCGGGTCGTCTGATTGGGCCATGGTAATTGCTTGAACCTTTCAACAATCCTGGACCAGCCTCGCCAAGTGTTTGATAAAGCCCCGTTCGTGCTCAAAAGCTGATATTTAGCGTGTGTAAAGTGGATCAGCGGAAGGAACTCGAAGTCTTTCGACACGGGGTGCATGCTCGGTACGATTCGTTCGCGCACGCCTATGCTGCCGAATCCCAGGTTATAGTCATACAATCCCGGGAGCGGCATGAACGTTACTTTACCCTCGTAAATAGCCACCGAAATCCAGGTCTGACAACCGTATGCGAAGATCCCAATCAGATCGAATTTTTCGAGTATGTCGGTAAACAGCGTACGAACATTCGGAGTATTTCGCAGGAAATACGTTCCGTCACAAATCTCGGGGCGGTCTTTCCAGACTTCGTAGTTTGCGTCCGGGAAAAGCTTCGGCAACTGATTTTTGTTGTATATCGTCCGCCGCAGGTAATCTTGGCGCGGAACGAGCGCCACTTCGGCCGCCTGCTTTTCCATCGCCTCGAAAACCGGATCCATCGACGCGAAGATCAGCACGTCGCCGTCGAAATGGCAGACCAGGTCGGCGTAGCTGAGAATATCAACCATGGATTCCATTCTGGCGAAATACATCGGCCACCGTCCGTGCGCCGTCTTCTCGCGCCTGACCACTTTCGCGTGCGGATCCAGTTCACTACGCTGGGCGTCCGTTAAGCCAATATCCGTTACGTAAAGTTCCCAGTCAGGGTGATACACACTAAAACTCTTCAATAGAGCGAGCCCGCACATATCGTAATATTTAGCGTCCATCTCCGTATGCATTACTTTACGACATGCCATGGCATATCCTTGTAATGTTCGAGCACTTTCATCCAGGCCAGCCATTGTGCATTATGACGACCGGTAGCATTGAAGAAAGTTTTGAGTCCTGTCATGTGAACTATCATCAGTGGCTCGGCATGCGCTGACACAGGATGATTACTAGGAGTGACGTGGACTCCTATAGGATAGTTATCTTTAGTGATCCAGATCGGGTACACGTACGTGCGAGATATCCTATATAACTCACAGCCGTGCTTGATAGCTTCGAGTGCTATCAACGACTCATCGGGAATCGGGAACATGCCGTAATATATCGGCCATTTCTCGATGACGGCTCGCATCATCGCACGAGTCGACGGAAGGCTTTTATACATGGATACGCCGTTACACATGACAGGCGAAAGCAGTGCTTCCGGAGGCATATCCGGGTAAAGCTCTTTAATCTTCGTCGGATTCAATAAGCTCTGGCCGATATCGTATACGCGATCTCCTGAAATCCCGGCATCCGGTTGCTGCAGGAAGTCGAGTACCCATTGGGCTATCGAGCCGAACGTAAATGCATCGCTATCCAAATGAAGGACGATCTCATATCTCTCCAGCAAATCGGAGATTGCACGAAGCCGGGATCCAAGATGCGTCCAACGATTCAAGCCCTCGCCCGGGCTATCTATTAATATTCCAACACCTGCAAGTTCGTCTCGTTGTTCCTGTGTCAGCCCGTTCTGGATGATAGCGACGTCCCATCCTTTGTTATGAAATAGGAAGCTCTTCAAAGAGAGAATAGTTAGCGTAAAATAGCAATTATCGGTTTCAACCTGTACAACTCGCCCAGATGGAGAGGTCATAAACTCCTCTGTCAGCCGCAATTACGGCCCTGAAAGATCGTAAATATATCCCGTGGGACCTTGTGGGCCCTGAACACCCTGCGGCCCTTGTGGACCTTGCGGTCCCTGTGGCCCTTGTGGACCTTGCACACCCTGCGGTCCCTGCGGTCCTTGCGGACCCTGGAACCCTTGTGGGCCTTGAGGTCCTTGTGGGCCTTGAGGTCCTTGTGGGCCTTGAGGTCCTTGTGGACCTGTAGGACCAGTAAGCCCAGTGGCGAAACCTGTAGGTCCTTGCGGACCTTGCGGTCCTGTTGGACCACGCTCGCCCGGCTCTCCACCGCCGGACTCTTGGGGAGGTTCAGGCTTTTTCTTTCTCCAGTACCTGAGGAAACCGTTAATGCAGCAGCCATATACGGGCTCCGGTACTACTGGAACATTGCAGTCCTGAATTAATGTCCCATCAATTCTCGGCACATACGGCAAATCGCAGCCGGCTCGCCTGAAGAATACCGGTGCTGCGATATCAACCGGAAGGTAGTTGTACACTTCCGGTGTGTAGTTGACCGGGAACGTAACATCCGCCTCGGTCTTGATCTTCAATACAGATTTGTACGCACTCGTTTCCTGATCGTATGGTACGTCGATCAAAGTCAAAGTCAATATCTGATTCGCGTAGCCGCCACCTGAATCATCGTTTATCGAATAACTCAGCCACGTCGGCACCGGATAACCCGGATCGGTTGTCACGACTTCGATCGGGCCCGTTCCCGCGCCGCGAACAAGCGTGAAGTTCACGTCCGTTGGATCAGGAAAGCCCCAGCTCGGAGTCAGTACGAAAGTCACTGACGTGGGACTATTGTCATAAAGTGCGCCTTCGGTCCAAAGCACCGTAATCGTCGCCGTAGCAGGAGCATCGATTGAGGGCTCGGATTCGCCGGGCGCGAATGCATCGTCAGCCCATATTTCGATAGCATGCGAATATTGATTATCGGGTGTTTGAAGCTCTACCATTGCCTCGATATCAACATCGAGATCGACCCACTGTGAATTCCCGGATCCGCCGTATTCGACCAGTTTCAGCCATAATCCGAGATTACCGACTTCGATCTGGTTGAGAACGAAGTCGCCACCATTCGTAACTTCCAACCTGATTCTGGGATTAGCGCCAGGTGAGACATAGGTGATCGTAGCATCGAATACCTGAATTACAGCCGCCTGCAGTCCCATGATAATTGGGATATACAGCTCTTGTCCCTCACCAGCGGGGGACGATGACAACGAAGATAATGATCCGGGCGCGAGTGAGCCAGCGCCTATACGGACGGAACCGGTATACGTGCCCTGCGCCAGATCGATGCCGGCTGCCGAAGGTTGTAAATACAAGTAACCTATTCGGGCGCCGGATCTATCTTCGACGAAGGTAGCATCAAGCCAGTCAGGGACTTCGTCGACTCCGATGGGTTCGGCGATCGGACCCGCACTCGGATATTTGTTGGAAATCGTAAGGACTATCTGGTCCGGCTGAATGCCCTTCTCAGTGGAAAAGATCACCGGCGACTCCGAAGCTTCAAGCTCCGGAATGGGATCTATCGTATAGCGAACCAGATAGATTCGACTGGCATGAAGCCCGTTCGGTACGGTGAGTATCAAATCGGCTTCATATGGGGAATCCGCAGGATCCAGATCGGTCGTATTTGGCCGTATAGTGAACTGCTGGTTATCTCCGCTGCCTGACTTTGAAATGGTTAGCCACGATGATCGACCCGAATACGACGCCGATAACAATGTTTCCAGTGCGCCCGACTCGGGTGTGATCGTAATAACTTTCGACGAAGGAATCGTACTATCCTGATACGTGGCCTGGAACGTGACAAGCGGCTGTGCAGGCCAATCCTCCATCTTATATGTATCAAGATATACCGGCGAATCCGGACAACCTTTCCAGTCAGTGCCCGTGAACGTAATGCCGGAATTGAAGCCATCATCGTCATTAGTGGTAGACCCAGCTTCCCACGCTACTCCAGAGATATCGTTCTTCGTCTTTTTGGTTGTATTAATATACTGGAAGCCCGCATATTCAGGCTTCGGCGTATTTTCAGCAGAAATGTAAACGGTAGTAGAGGAGACAGAATCGAGCAACGCTTGAACCTCAGTTGCCCCCGTAATACCACATCTTGTGCCCACGCCTTGAACGGAGATATATTTCGCGGCGTAAAGAGCGTAATTAGCACCCTCAACAGTTGGGGTACCGGCACTTAAGTAAAATCTGGTATCGGGATATCCTGTATGGCCAATTGCTGCTTTGAACGCTAGCCTATTGCGAACATATAACTGTCGTGTTTGATAACTGACATATATCCAGTCAGCCCCAACAGGGGACGCTTGAGTAGGATCGTCACTTATGGTTAAATCATAGAAATCGTGCGCGGTTGCAGCAGTGGAGCCATCAAAGTCTAACTGTAGTGCCTTGCGCATGAAAAATTGGGCGAGACCACCATCTTCGCCGATAAAACGTACAGTCTCAAAAACAGGAGACGTACCGATTTGCGCTGCATAGGAAAATACGCCGCCATAACGCATGCGAACTATGTATGTGCCGCTGCCCGGATAATCTGAAACCCCGCCGTCAGTAGTGAACAATCTTCCTCTAGAAAAGAACCCCTCATTGAGCGGAAGTCCAGCCGTCGGCGGCTCGCAGATCAACTCGATTGTCTGGTCGACGGCAGCCCTGAGGTAGAGACTATAATATGTACCGGATGTATTAGAAATCTCGCACGAGCCAAAAAACCTTATGGCACCAGATGCATCGTCGCCCATCGGACCTAGCCATAAGATGTTACCTTGTGCTCCCATGTCGATCTGAAATTTGTGATATGATGCGTCATCCCCCTGATCGTATGGATATACGCAAATTTCAGCGTATCCGTCCACACCGCTGTCAATTCTGAATCCGGAACCAGTGTCGAGTTCGAGCAAGCCACGCTGGCCGTAAATGGCAACGGATCCAGGATCCATCGCTTTTACGATAAGAATGCATCTGCCATATAGAGATCTGTCCTGGGTACCTTCGTAATTTCTAAGATCCGCAGTATCATCATTACGCAGCTCTAATGTGATCGTACGTCCGGTGACAGTGAACGTACCGTCATATGTGTCAAAGTAGATGCTTCTGATCGTGATATTTGTATCGAGCGTGCAGTTTCCTGCCCCCTCGCCGAAAATAACGAAATCTTCAGCGCCAGGCTGGTCGACGCGCGGTACTCTAAATTCGGCGTCCCAGTACCAGTTCGAGTAAGTCGACCAGCTATCGTTACTGGGACCCCAGAAGTAAAAACCCATTAGACATCAACCTCGCAGATACCGGTCTCGTCGAAAATCACCAACACTCTATGGTTACTTTGATCCGGTCGTATCGTCACACTCGGGCCGCCTATTAACTGAATACGCTCGAAATCATACCCCTGCCCGTTAATAGCATATAACAGCCCGCTGCACGGCACACACGAGTTATACTCAAAATCGCCTTGCGGCGTCATACGCAGGTCCTCGCACTGCACGCCTTCGCCCTGCCCCAGTGCAGCTCCTATGGTTATTTGATTTAGTAATTCGTCAACTTCGATCCGACAGTTATAGCCCTCCTTCAGTTTTATGTCTCCAAGAAAAATACCGTTCGGTAACACGGTTCGAACAGGAGCATCTGCCGCAACCGCCTCAGGCGGAAGCGGATCCACGCAACCTGACGAAGAAGACGAACTCGACGAGGAACTCGACGAAGAACTCGACGAGGAAGAGCTTGATGACGACGAGCTGGATGAACTGGACGAGCTGGATGAACTGGACGAAGAAGATTCGTCGCACGGGCACTCAGGCGGACATGGCCTGGGTTCATTAGCTACATTGATATCCCGAACATACGTGTTGACCTGGCTCTGCAACAAGGCCGGCTCTATTTGCGGTGTATAGGGGAAACTGCCCGCGCCAATTCCGATCGCTGCCACGATCTGATCAATATCGCCGATCGTTAAGAATCCGAATCCGAGATTCGAGTTCTCAGCCCCCGGGAACTCTATATCGCCCGTTATTCGCGTTGGCACGGCATACTGTGTACTGCCAGATCCAGCAGTGCTATCGAATTCGAAAATCCAAAGGTAACACCGGAAAGGATCGTAAGTAGCAGCGGCTCCGTACACTACATCGAATGCAAAGATCACTTTGCTGCTGGTAATCTTGACCTCTAAAAGCTGTACGAGATCACGACCGGGAATGAAATTGCTGTCGATCCCGAGCATAAACCCAGCGTCCAAAAATGCAGCATTTCCGGGGAATTGAAGCATCGTAATACCGCGTTCTACAACAAAATCGGAGGCTGTTGCGAACGGGTATGGCCGCTGCCCGTTGATTACCAACCAGTCTGAATGCGGCATATTACAACCCCGAGAACTTTCTTTGGCCTAACAGCTTGATCGTCAATGATGCAAATTTCAACGTACCAGCTCCGCCCAAGTGCTCGGTTACTTCGCTTCCCGACTGCGACCCTGGCTCTATCCGCAGGATATTCGAACGGGACTGATTGCTGCCGGGCAATATCGAGAAATTGCCGTATTGGTCCGGAGCTACGCCATTAATAGTCTTTATCGGACAATACGGAGTTAAAGACTGAACATCTACGTCCCCGATGACCTGATCGGTGCATAGCTTTCTACTTGCGAACGGATCGCCAACAACGTCCAC
>SMTZ1_10006564_pt1 | contig 11694 bp, 9 predicted proteins | sample DeeMarSWOR136_30_FD_25667 | JGI IMG/M metagenome (IMG submission 25667) | reverse complement strand
CCGGTGCCTTCACCATCCCTCTCATGAAAAAGGTTGGTTACAAGCCAGCCGTTGCCGGGTCGATTGAGGCGGCAGCCTCAGGAGGGGGACAGATTATGCCGCCTATAATGGGAGCCGGTGCATTTGTCATGGCTGACCTTCTCGGCGTTCCGTATGCCAATATAATTGTTATGGCGGCTATACCCGCGATATTATACTTTTCATCTGTCGCCATCTTTGTCCATCTGCATGCCCTTAAGAGCAACGTGATACCTTTCCAAGAGAAAGTAGACATAAAGAGGCTTTGTGCCACCGGACCTCTATTCATAATCCCGTTAATAACCATTTTAGCTCTCTTATTTCTTGGGTTTCCACCCATGTTTGCCGCTTTCTGGGGCATACTTTCGCTTATCGTGCTAAGCTTCGCAAGAAAAGAGACCCGGCCGTCGTTAGAGAGAATACTGGCAGGATGCGTTCAGGGAGCCACGATAGGAGCTCGGGTTGCAGTGGCCTGTGCGACTCTCGGTCCAATTATTGCTTTGATAACGAAAACTGGCCTCGGCCTGAAAATCGGATATTCAGTAGAAACCTGGTGTGGCGGGAATTTATTCTTTGGATTAATACTCTTGATGGTAGCTGTTATCATTCTTGGACTGGAAGTGCCCACTGTAGCGGCGTACCTGATAGCAGCGATAGTCGCCATTCCATGCTTGGTAAGGCTGGGATTGAATCCTTTCCAAGCCCATATGTTCGCCTTTTACTTCGGCGCCTTCTCCGGCCTCACGCCTCCCGTGGGCATGGCTGCCATTGTAGCTTCAAAAATCGCCACTGCTCCGTATGTAAAAACAGCCCTTCATTCGATCAATGCAGCGGTAGCTGGTTTCGTAGTTCCCTTTGTCTTTGCCTTTAATGGCAGCTTATTGTTACTGCCTGGTACAACCCCTTTTACGGTGATCATCTCGATAGCCATGGTCTTACTGGGATTAGGTATCTTCCAGATCGGTTTTGTTGGCCACTTTGTGAAAAACCTTTATGTGTGGGAAAGGGTGCTGGCAATAGCAAGTGGATTGGGGTTCCTTACATTTGCCGCTTCAAGAAACTATACTATCCTGCCCATTGCTGCTATGTTTTGTACTATCGTAATTCTTTTGAACTTGAGAAGAAGAGGTTTAGCCGAGGGGCTACAGAAGATTTAAGGGAAGAAACACGAAGCTCCACAGTACCAGATGAGATATGATCCCCTCCCTAGCCCTCCTGTTTGGGGAGATATCATGTACAACATCCCCAAGTTGGTTATCGCTCAACGCGCATACTTTTTCTCACCATAATCATCTTTTTGCCCAGCGCGATCTATTTCCCTTATCTAGTACTGATGCTGTGCTTGACCTCGTTAAAGACAAAGGTCTTATCACAGAAGATGTGGAGCGCATTGAGATTACGATGACACCCTATCCATACAAACTGGTAAGGCACCACTTTGAGGTGAGGGATAATCCGAGGGTGAGTGCTCAGTTCAATGTCCGGTGTTGCGTGGCGAGTGCTCTATTGAGGACATATTGATCGCTTTGACAATTGCTTCAGTTATGCTGGTATGCCGTTGCCGCGGGACAACGCAGAAAGGATTCGTTCAATGGTCGAGCAACTAGAGGAATTACCAGATATACGCACACTGATTCCTTTACTTTTGGGTCATGAAGCGAGACAATGAATGCTGGCCTACTGATGCGTACAGAATGGATGGGCGCTGTGCCAAACTGGGAGTTGCCATACCTTCAATAATCGTAGTCGCTGAGCCTAAATTTATCAAAATGGTAGCAGAGAGCTGAAGGTGGCAGTTCTAAAAGGTTCGTCTTCCTGAATAGTAGACCCGGGTCAGCTCCAGGGGGTCAGTCGAAGTTTCATGGCTCATTGAGAAACTGCGAGAGATAGCCAGGAGAGTTCACTTCTTCAAAGAGGATAATAAAGAGGGATATGCATATGGGCAAAACAGAGGCTAGGCGGTCGTTCTGTGAGATGTGCCATGCTCGGTGCCGTGTACTGGTGCATAGCGAGGACGGGCGGTTGGCAAAAATTGAAGAAGACCGTTCCTATCCCCTGGTAGATGCTGTATTCCCACCCACTGCGGCTTGTCGAAGATTGCACGCGGCCAAAGAGGAGATTTACCATCCTGATCGCCTCAAATACCCACTGAAAAGGGTTGGTGAAAAAGGGGAAGGGAAGTGGGAGCAGATATCTTGGACTCGAGCCCTTGATGAAATTGCCGAGAAACTGAGGGAGATTAGGAGGGAATACGGGGCAGAGGCATTAGCCGCAACTGGCGGGACTGGCCACACCCATGAGCAGTTTTTGACTCGGTTCCTTAATCTCTTCGGGAGTCCAAACTTCGTTGGGGCCTCCACTATTTGCAGTGCTCCTTTCGTGACCACTTCGCTGGCGACTGTTGGGTGGTCATTACGACATAGAATACAACTATCCATTGAAAAGGGGGCCACAACTAAATCCGTTCTTATAATTGGGCAAGACTCTGAGCAATCTTACACCAGGATATGGAAAGGTCTCCGGGATGGTAAGGAGAGAGGGGTTAAGATTATAGTTGTCGACCCCAGGAGAACACAGACAGCCGAACTGGCTGACTTATGGTTGCAGATCAGACCCGGGACTGATTCTGCCCTGCTTCTGGCTATGATAGATGTTGTTATCCAGGAAGGACTTTATGATAGCGAGTTCGTTGAAAAATGGTGTTACGGCTTCGACAAACTTGCCGAGCGTGCTCGGGAATATCCACCAGAAAAGGTAGCTGAAATAACGCGGTTGCCCGCAGAAAGAATAAGAAACGCAGCCAGGATGTTCGCCCTGAATAGACCAGGGATCAGCATAGGCGGTATGGGCCTAGAACACCAGCAGAATGCCCTGGAAGGCATCCAGGCTGAGCTTATTTTAGCTGCAATACTGGGCTATATTGATGTCGAGGGTGGTATTTACCTTCCTGGACCTAGTAAGATTATAACTGAGAGGGAGATGGAACTGAGCGACATGTTGCCCCCGGAGCAGAAGAGCAAGCAGCTGGGTGCAGATCGATTCAAACTTATCGCCTGGCCCGGAAATGACTTGTTTGAAGACAAAAGGGTATGGGGTAAAAAATGCGGGAGGCAGCGTACCATTGTTCTCGCTCACGCGCCAAGTATGTATCGAACTGTACTCACCGGTAAACCATACCCCGTAAAAGCTGTGATAACGCAGGCTAGTAATCCTATGGTCACCCAAGCCAATGTTAAGCTGGTGTATGAGGCGCTAAAGAGCCTAGACCTCTATGTAGTCTGTGATTACTGGCTAACACCTTCGGCTGAAATTGCTGACTATGTTCTACCAATCGCATCATGGTTGGAAAGACCTTATCTCTCCACCGGACTTGCTTATGACAATTTTGTCATCGGTGGAGAGCAAGCATTACCTGCCATAGTCCCCGGTGAATATGAGCGTTGGACAGACTATGAGTTCTGTCGTGGTCTTGGTGTGAGGCTTGAGCAGGAGGAATATTGGCCATGGGAAAACCTTGAAGAGGTTTATGACTACCAACTGAACCCCCTTGGCATCACCTTTGAAGAGTTCATGGCGCAGGGAGGCTATGATTTTCCTGCGAACGATTACAGAAAACATGAGAAGGTAGGATTTGCGACACCCACAGGCAGGGTTGAGCTATATTCAACAATACTTGAAAAACTTGGCTATGATCCACTACCGAGCTACGAAGAAAGCTTCGAAAATCCTGTTAGCACTCCTGAACTGGCTAAGGAGTATCCATTAATGCTGATAACTGGTGGCAGATTCATGCCTATGTACCACTCTGAGAAACGCCAGGTGGATTCTTTGCGTGCAAGGCACCCCCATCCATTGGTGCAAATTCACCCTAAGACAGCTGCCACGCTGAACATCGCAAATGGCGATTGGGTATGGATTGAGACACCCAGAGGCAAAATCAGAATGAAATGTCAATATTTCGACGGGATAAACCAGCAAGTGGTCCATGCTGAGCATGGATGGTGGTTTCCGGAATTGCCTGGAGAGGAACCTTGGCTGCATGGGGTGTGGGAGTCAAACATAAACGTGCTCACCGACGATGACCCCGGTGTCTGCAATAAACGCGGCGGTGGTTGGCCCCTAAAAACATCACTGTGCAAGATTTATAAAGTCAAGCAGTATTCATAGCTCAAGAGAGTTTATGTAGTGAAGACATAGATTAAGTTAGGAACGTAATTCATTGAGAGGCCGAATAAACCGAATAAGGAGAAATATTTTATTTCCACACATGAAAGGGGGTGATAACAATGAGCAGGTAGAGAGGTGCAAAGGGCAGGAGGGACCTTTGTCTGGTAAAATGAATAGAAAGCAGAGAGGAGGGCAACAATGAGAGGGAGAGAGCATAAATTGATGTTTGTAGGTATGGCGGTGCTCCTCACAGTAACCATGCTGGCTGCCGGTACTCTAATGTGTGCAGAAAAACCAGCGCACTGGCCCAAAACCGTCTCCATTGGATCAGGTACAGGCACAACCTATTATGCTATAGCTGGCGGTATGGGCAAAATGATGGAGAAGTATCTCGGCGTCCCAGGCATCCCAACCAAGACCTCGGGGGGTGAAGAGACCGCCCGGCTAATACACTCGGGCAACCTCGACATGGGCTTTATTACCCCTGATGTTGGCTATGATGCATACAGGGGCATAGGCAACTTTAAAGACATAGGTCCGGCGCCTATCAGGGTATTCTTGCAAGATTTCCCCTTACACTATAACCTGATTACGCTAGAGGGTTCAGGCATAAAATCTTGGTCGGATCTTCAAGGCAAGTCAGGATATTACAGATCGAGAGGCTCGTCCGTCATGGAATTTCTTTGGGATGCCAGCTTGGACGCTTATGGCGTAAAAGGGAAAGATATCAAAAATACCATGAAATACGATAGGGCGTCGGAATGGATTGATGCGATCAAGACCGGCAAGGTGGATTTTGCTTTAGACTGCGGCTTCCACCCGGCAGCTAAATGGATGGAGTTGGCCACCACCCACCCGATGAAGATCATCCATGTCGATGATGCTCACCTTGCAAAGATCCAAGAGAAACTACCCTGGGTTTTTCCTTTGACTATTCGTGGTGGCACCTACAAAACGATGCCTGAGGACGTTCAGACTGCAGCTTTTGCCGTTGTTGTTGACTGTCGTAAGGATTTACCTGATGACTTTGTTTATGAAGTGACGAAAATGATCTGGACGCACTTCGATGAGTTCAAAACCTACCACCCCGTCTGTAAGTTCTTCGGTCCAGAGGCAGTAACGAGAACGAATTTCGCCTATCATCCAGGAGCTATGAAATACTATAAGGAAAAAGGCGTCTGGACGAAAAAGGAGGATGAGCGGCAAGCGAAGCTCTTGTCAGAGGTAGGGGCAGCGAAGTAGGAGTCGAAGAAGAGACTACTTGAGGTAGTGGGCATCGTCGCTATCTTACGGGGCCACGATGCCCACTCTATCAGTCGAGAGCGTACGGCAAAACATTGTATCAATTCTTCATTCATGTCCGTGCCGTCAGGGGTATGAACGGGTAAAGCGCAGAAGTCCAATGCTAACAAGGCTAATTACTCTCCTCAGCATCATTCTGATTTTGACTGGCACACTTTATGTTTCAAATGCTTTGGAGTTCCTCGGAATACATATCACGATTGTCCCTTACTGCGCCCTTATCTTGATGCTGGTGTTAGTATTGGTCTTCCTCGTTTATCCAGCTAAGAGAGGTGGATCGAGAGAGAAAGTGCCATGGTATGACATGATATTCATCGCTATGAGTGTGTGTGGTGCCGGTTACATTACCTTTTTCCCGGGACGTTGGGAACCGCTCTTAGTGAGAGGAACCACTACAATTTTAGAGGTAGTCCTCTGTTTTATGCTAGTAGTAGCCATAATTGAGGCCACAAGGCGAACAATTAATGTGGCTATGGCACTCGTGGCATCATTCTTTGTCATCCACTTGGTATTTGGATCCCATTTCCCGGGTATACTGCTTACCTTTGACTTCAGTCTGGAGCGAATAGCTGGCATATTCTACCTGAGAGCAGAGGGTATATTTGGCGTGCCCGTAATAATAGCTTGTACAATCATTCTAGCATTCATGCTGTTTTCGGCCTTCTTACAGAATTCTGAAGCTGGTAGTTTTATCCTCGATGGTGCATTTGCCTTGACCGGGCGCTGGAAAGGTGGTCCGGCTAAGGCTGCGATACTAGGCAGCTCCGCCCTGGGAACGATGGTGGGTGCTACCGCAGCTAATGTAGCTACTACCGGGTCAATTACAATACCGTTGATGAAAAAGACTGGCTACCAGCCAGAGTTCGCCGGTGCCGTCGAGTGCGTGGCTTCCAACGGTGGGCAGATAATGCCGCCGGTTATGGGAGCTGTAGCATTCCTGATTGCGGAGCTTCTGGGCATGTCATATTGGCTAGTCTGCGTGGCCGCCTTTTTGCCAGCCATCCTGTACTACATAGCGCTATTTGTTCAGGTGCATTTTGAGGCGGCCAAATTAGGGTTGCGAGGTCTGCCCCGTGGTCAGCTACCATCATTGCGGAGGGTGCTGCGACAGGGTTGGTTTTATGTAATTCCGGTTCTTGTTCTCATATACCTGCTCGCAATACTCCATATGCCGGTCCAGCACTGCGGTTTGTATGCCGCTCTCACAGCTATGTTGGTCATTATCATTGATTGGGAACGGAGAAAACAAACCCGCAAGGGGCTAAAAGAATTAATCATTTGGGTGATTCATTGTCTGGAAACGGCGGCACGGGCGCTCCTGGTTCCAGGAGTGGCATGTGCCGCTGCTGGTATTATCATTGGCTCCCTTGATTCAAGTGGCCTCGGACATAGGCTATCGAGTGTACTGGTCGATGCTTCGGGAGGAAATTTGTTGTTGCTGCTACTTTTGACAGCCGTTGCTTCATACATCCTTGGAATGGGAATGACGTCCATTCCATGCTATCTGGTACTGGTCATTTTAGTAGCTCCAGCCTTAGTACAGTTAGGCGTCGTTCCCATCGCTGCTCACCTATTTGTGTTTTACTTCGGCCTGATATCATTTATTACTCCGCCGGTAGCTGTAGCAGCATATGTGGCCTCTGGAATATCGGGTGGCAACCCCATGAAGACCGGATATATAGCGATGCGTTTGGCTATCGCTAGCTATGTCGTTCCCTTTTTATTTGTCTACAATCCGAGCCTCTTATTAATGGGGCCAATAGGAAAGATAATCATAGCTGTCATTACCGCGTCAATTGGCATTATGACTTTAGGTATCGGTTTAGAAGGGTTTTTCTTAAAGCGCATTACTTGGCTGGAGAGGTCTATATTGATCCTTGCAGGACTACTCATAATGATGCCGATCCATATGGCCTGGATGTTCAAAGCTGTTGGAGTAATCTTGACTGCCTTCGCATTATTCTGGCATGTAAAATCCGCACGGAAGGTCGCTTTACAAGTCTAGAGAAATGCTGCAAACGGTATGTTTAGCCTTTTCGATCCCTGGATGTTTCGGAAACGGGGGGTTCACCGAATATACCTACAATAGGCGGAGGTAATGATGGATATCGCACAAGAAAGAATAAGCGTAGAGATATCTTCGCAAGAGCTGGAACGCAGATGGAAGGCTGTCCGGACAGCCATGAAAGAACAGAACATTGATGTTCTTGTCATGCAAAATAGCAACCAGTTTCTAGGGGGATATGTGAAGTGGTTTACCGATGTGCCTGCGTTTAACGGTTATCCAACGACTGTCGTGTTTCCAAGAGAAGATGAGATGACAGTAATTAATATAGGCCCAAAGATGGACCCCGAAAGTCTCTTGACTGACCTCAGTACGAAGGATTGGGCGCTTAGAGGTGTCAAGAATCGATTCACTTCCCCCTATTTTCCTACCTTACACTATTCGAAAACCTACGACGCGGAACTGGTTGTAGATCTGCTCAAGCCGATGAAGGATTGTACGATTGGGTTCGTTGGCCTGGGCCACATCCCCGCGCCATTCTATGATCATGTAAAAGCACATCTTATAGCGGCTAAGTTAACGGACGCGACGGATTTAGTTGACAATATCAAGGCCATCAAGAGTGACGAAGAGATTGCATTGATCAAGAGGACAGCAGCAATACAGGACGCCGCTTTTGCAGAGGCTTTAAAAGGAATCAAACCAGGCGTGAGAGATTTTGAAATTATGGCCCTCATTCAGTACACTGTGCAGAAGTTGGGGAGTGAGCAGCAGTTGATCATGGCAGGCTCTGCCCCTCTGGGGACTCGCTGCCCTATGTTGAAGCGGCACTTTATGAATCGTGAAATGAGGGAAGGCGATCAGTTCACCGTGCTGATTGAAGTCAATGGACCGGGAGGGTTTTATACCGAGTTGGGCCGTACCTGCGTTCTCGGCAAGACATCCGACGAGTTGTTGGAGGCATGCGAGATAGCCAATGAAGCGCAACAGGTTACGCTCAACCTTCTTCAGTCCGGAGCGGATCCAAAAGATCTACTTGCTGCAAACAACGCATTCTTGAGACGCAAGGGGTTGCCTGAGGAGAAGCGGCTCTATGCCCACGGCCAGGGCTATGACTTGGTAGAGAGACCCGCCATCCGAGATGACGAGCCCATGAAACTCAGAGAGAATATGAACATTACGGTTCATCCTATCGTTGCTACATCTACCGTTTTTGCTTGGGTGTGTGATAACTATCTGGTCACAGAAAGTGGTCCAAGTGAGTGTCTGCACAAAACCTCCAAGAAAATCTTCGAAGTGTAACTTCCCTGGCTCGGAAATCTCCTTGTTTCTTAAAACTTGGCGACGTTCTGCCGATTATCTGTAACACGACAGGGAAGCAACGATGCCAAAAACTATGGTGAGAAAAAAAGACGAAAAGCCTGTCGAGTTCCTGGTCTCCTTATGGAACACTGAACGGGAAATCAAATTGGACTTTCCTCAAGAATGCGAACTAATCGAATGCCGGATGGCCGGTCATGGCTTCCCTCCTTTGTCGGATTTGCAGATTCAGAAAGCTTTCGAGAACGCGGTCGGTGCACCCCGAATCCGGGAGCTTGCCCGGGGCAAACAAAAGGTTGTCATCCTTTTTGATGAGTACATGGGAGATCCTGGCGTGCCGACAAGCGATTGTGTCGAGGCCATAAAGTTAGTAGCCCGGCTAGAGGGAATATTCTTAGATCCTGTGTACACCGGAAAAGTGATGGCTCATCTCATTGATTTAATCTCCAAGAAGAAGATAGAGAAAGATGAACCTGTCGTTTTTTGGCATACTGGAAACCCTTCGGCTTTCTTCTCATACGATGAATGTTTTCAATAAACAAGCTTATGGCGGGTTGCTGACTGAACCAAAAAGTGCATAGAGAAGGGAAGGAGTGCACCTATGGTTGAACAGCTTGAGAAAATGCCGTCCCACGCTTTCTTGGACGGTAAGATTGTCCCTTGGAATAAGGCAAATATCCACATATCGACTCATTGCCTACATTACGGCACGGGTTGCTATGAAGGCATAGGGGGTACTGGAACGACCAAGAGCAGCAACTTTATATCTATCGGGGCTGGGACCATTTCAGGCGCTCCAAGAGCTCACCGAAGATCATTCTGATAAAGATCGAACCTTCAGTTGAGGAGTTAATAAATATTGCGAAAAAACTGCTGAAAAAAAACGGACTTAAAAATGATACCTACATTCGTCCGGTCGCGTACAAGAAGGATCACTTTCGGCTATTTCGAGGATCTCTCTCAGATGTTGCGGATGGATTGTTCATGATCGCCCTGCCCATGCAGCAGTACCACGCTGCGACAACTTTGCACCTTGGCAGCTCTAGCTGGAGAAGAATCAAGGATACAGGAATTCCGCCTCGAGGAAAGGTGAACGGTCTGTATGTTAATAATAGTCTTGCTAGGACAGAAGCAATCATGAACGGTTATGATGATGCATTGATTCTCACCGAGGACGGCTTTGTTTCAGAAGGTTCTACATCAAACATTATCATTGTCCGAAACGGGATTCTCATAACGCCGCCACCCTATATGGACATTCTGGAGGGCATTACCCTTGACAGTGTAGGAAAAATAGCGAATTCTCTTGGGAAGACCGTACAAGTTAGGCCCATACATCGGTCAGAGGTTTACATTGCAGACGAGGTATTCCTTTGTGGCACTGCTGCAGAGATTAGACCAGTTACGCGAGTTGACAACAGGGTGATCTCTGAAGGAAAACTCGGCCCAATTACCAAGAAGATTCAGGACATGTTTGCACGAATCGTGAGAGGGCACGAGCCAGATATGAGGCACTGCTTAGAGCCTGTTTCCTAGCAGTATTCAGTTTCTTACCAGGATCAATGCGAGGATGAGAATTAGATATGGCGGTAGTCCTAACAGATAGGCGCTTCTTTTCTGAGGAAATAGCAGGCAAGTTCCGTCAAATAAACAAAGAATTATTGGTTAGGCCGTGTAAGACACAAGCAGAACTTGTGCGCAATGTCTGCGAAGCAGAAGCGATTATGACCACCTCGACTCCATTTTCTCAGAGAGTGATTAACAAGCTAGAAAATTGCAGGGTTATCGTCAGGTGCGGGATTGGAGTCGACACTATCGATCTTGCTGCCGCCACAAAAAAGCATATATATGTAGCAAATACCCCGGGGTTCTATGCAAACGAAGTAGCAGATCATGCCATTGCACTGCTGCTTGCTTTGTCTCGCAAGATTTGCTTGCTCAACCAACTGGTCAGGAAAGGACGTTATGATTTCAGCCGGATCCAGCCTGTCTACAGAGTTGACGAAAAAACCGTTGGTCTCATCGGTTTCGGAAGCATTGGCAGGGCCATATTTGAAAAGATGAAAGGTTTTCACGTACAAGGCCTTGCATACGATCCTTATGTTTCCGGGGATTCGCTCACATATTCCGACCTTGAGATGGTCGAGCTTGATCAGCTGTTGTTAGAGTCAGATTTCGTGTCTGTTTGTTGTCCCTTGACTTCAGAAACCAGAGGACTCCTTGGCGAAGAGCAGTTCAAAATGATGAAAAGGACGGCTTTCGTTATCAATACGGCAAGAGGAGGTATCATTGATGAAACCGCTTTGGCAAAGGCCTTGTGCAACGGGTGGATTGCAGGAGCGGGACTTGACGTTCTCCTGGATGAGCCTGCGAGGAAGAGCAACCCGTTGCTGGAGTCTGAGAATGTTGTAGTGACGCCTCACGTTGCATGGTATTCGGAAGAGTCGTTGAGAAGTATGAGCAGAGAGGCAGCCGAGGAGATCTGCCGGGTGTTCAGTGGAGAGCTGCCAAGAAATCTCGTGAACCGGGAGTTGGGAAAGATCACTGAGTCAAACAACACCTAGGTTGTCTAAGCCGGCCCCCGGAGATCGTGTGTCCCGGGAATGAGAATGGAGGGGGGGATATATGGTATAGTCGGTCAGACGGAAGAATTATTGGGCAAAATTTAGAATTTGGAGAGGAGGGTTCAAAATCAAGAGCAGGGGATTAGTAGTATTCTTAGGGCCTGTTTGTATGGCGCTAATTTTTGAGGCTATGCGTTTATGGCGGCTGGTGCTCAGTGGCCCGAGAGGTTTGTTTCTGCTGTGCCCAGCTCAGGAGGATTAAACTTCTTTATGTCGGCGGGTATGGGTCAGGTGATTGAGGAATACACCCTGCTCAAG
>SMTZ1_10013901_pt1 | contig 11695 bp, 9 predicted proteins | sample DeeMarSWOR136_30_FD_25667 | JGI IMG/M metagenome (IMG submission 25667) | reverse complement strand
AGCGTTTGTAGAATAATTATAGTATACTCGGTGTATTATTGTTTCTATCGGAATTGTGATTTGGATAAAAGCAAGGTTTACCGAGGATTCGTTAAGACCGGGCGTGGCGCTGGCGCGTTGGAGATGTCAACACCTGGTAGTTTGGAAGAATTTCAACGCCTAACTGGCCTTTCTATCATACCCGGAACATTGAACATAGATCTCACCGAACCTTTCGACTTAGCCCTGCTGAACTACGCTACCTTTGCTGATTTACGTTGGTCAATTGATCTTTCCAAACAAGGAATCAAATACGATGGTGAAATCGGCATGCATTATGGTCGAGTAATCGTGTCAAATAGGTATCCTGCGTTTGTTATATTCTGGACATGGGTTGATGATATATTCACCGATGCGGAGTTAATCAGTCCCCATCATCTTCGTAGTATTCTCAATCTAAAAGATGGGGATATAGTTGAGTTCACATTGTCTGAGTATCATCTACAGAGGTGATATTTCCCAATCATTCACGAAAATATAAGAAAGGAGAGACAAAATGATGTCAAAACAGAAGCCCGGAGCATTGAATGGATTGTTAGTACTTGATTTTACGTGGGTATATGCTGGTCCATTTGCCACAAGACAGCTGGTTGATCTGGGAGCTGAGGTGATAAAAGTCGAGAGGTACGAGCTGGGAGCAATCGAACGACATTACTATTTGGAATTGGAGCGTAATGGAGTGCGCCAGAGCAGCTACTCCACTTTTTTGAATCGCGGGAAGAAGAGCCTATGTATAGACATAAAGACAAAGGAAGGTAGAAACGTAATTCTAGACCTCGCCAAGAAGGCCGACGTACTGCTGGAGAACATGAGTCCTGGCACAATGTCCAGGCTTAATCTAGGCTACGAGGATGTGAAGAAAGTAAATCCAAAAATCATCTACTGCTCGATATGCTGCTTTGGGCAATACGGCCCTTACTCTCACGAACCAGGCTTTGATATAATTGCCCAAGCAGCTAGTGGGTGGGTGGGGCAAACTGATTCCGCCAGCCAAGCTCCAGTAGCTATCGGAGATTGCAATGCGAGTATGCACGCGACAACAGCGATATTAGCCGCTCTATATCACCGTGAAAAAACAGGTATCGGGCAGTATATCGATATATCGATGACAGATTGCCTTTTGCATCTTCACGAGGCTAACCCGGCAGCGTATCTATTCAGCAATCGCGAGGTCCCGCCGAAACCCATAGCAAGATGGCATTCGACATATTCCCCCTATGGTATACTCAAAGCCCCCGATGGATTTATAGCCATCGCTGCAATCACAGAAGATATATGGAAGATTCTGGTTGAATTAATGGGGAATGAATACGATTGGCTTCGCACTGATCCCAGAACATGCCGACTTGAAGCACGATTGACTGCGGAGAATGCACCATTCATACATCAATTATTGGAGGACTGGTTGGCAAAATTTAATTCAGTGCATGATGCCGAGCGCCTGCTTAAGGAAGTAGGTGTGCCTTGCATGAGAGTCAAGACTTTTGCTGAAGTCGTCGACGACCCTCACACGCAAGCTAGAGAAATGATAGTAAAGATGAAGCAACCATTTGTTGGAGAAATAGAAACTTACGGCAGCCCGTTCAAGATGTCAGCCACATCTGCAGAAGTACGGGGATATGCTCCGCTATTGGGTGAGCACAATCGACAAATACTCTCTTCAATGCTCGATTACAGTAATAAACAGATCAATACTTTGTATGAAAATGGAGTCCTATATAAAGAAAGTGCTGTAGATAAACTACCCGCGGAGTTAAAAAGATTGACCATAACGTATTAACGTCGGCTCTTAATTTCTCATCGCCTAACTGTTATAATTTGGCCAGCGAACTATAGTGCTTAAGGAGGTGTCTTATGGATGCCAAAGAACTTCTGCTGAGATCTCTGGAGGAGAGTCGCGGCTACCTGACCAAAGCTCTGAATGGACTCACTCAAGAGGAGGCTACCTGGAGGCCATCGCCCGAATGCAACAACATCGCCTTCATCCTTTGGCACACGACCCGGGTTGAGGATTTCTTTGTCAACAGAGTCATCAAGCGCGAGAAAGAACTCTACGAGACCCAAAAATGGCAAGAGAAATTGGGTACACCTGTCAAAGCTTATCAGTATAGTGTGGAGGAACTCCAGGCCTGGCCTACGCCAAAGCTAGAATTCCTCACAGAATATGCCAACTCTGTTCGAGAGAAAACGCTGGCTTTTTTGAACTCGATCCCTACCGAGAGATTATCTGAAGTGCCCAGACCTGACCGCTCTCCAGACTCGATAGGTGTCATGCTAGAGCATCTCATGACAGAGGTAGCCCTCCATGTTGGACAGATTGCCTATTTGCGTGGGATACAGCGTGGACTGGACAAATAGTGTCAGGGTAATGCAGATTACTCGCATTAGCAATACCTTGTTGATATGGCAGTACGCTAAATAGCCAAAAGTTCGATCCTGTACCTCCCTGGTTTTCACCTGTTGGCAAATAATCCTGAGTGGTTTATATAATCCATTCGGATGGGTGCGGTGGTAAGTCCTTCGTAGCTGGGTGTTCTTCCCAGCCGGGGATACCAGCAGTTCTCTTGGCAATAGCCTTGTATTTCTCCCAATCGGCTGCGGCATATATTGTGAATGTAGGCACCGTCCATACCGTGACCGACCATATCCTTAGCCATTCTTATGGCGCGGAGTCGATGTTCGGTAGGAATACCACCTTTGCCGGCCAGGTACTTCTCAATATAAGGTCGCTCTTCTGGGTTCATCCAGTCGCGGTAGTTGTAGACGGTGGTGACAATGCCACCACCGATATCAGCCACGAGCTTGGAAGTCTCGTGCTGGTCGTTGGCAAAGATGTATTTTGCGATATTGGTGAACATCAGACTCGGCGCGGCGAGGCCAATATCTTCGAAGATATCAGGATGCTCACAGCCATACTGCGCCATCGCATCAATAAGCTGGGCATGCATAGCCAGCCAGGCTAATTTCTCCTGGATATGCGGATATCGGTCAATACCATTATATTCCGCAAGCAATGCAGCCACACCAGCAGCCCGTTCCGTGGAGATTACCTTATGGCAAGTACCGAAAAGGCGATGAAAGACGCCGAATAACCAGGCCTGGTCTCTTGAGTACTGCCACTCGCCGCACATAAAGACGCGGTTCCAAGGGACAAACACGTCATCAAAGACAATCATACACTCACTAACACCGCCACCACGCCCAGCAAGCGGCCAGTCCCACTCAGCCTCCTCGCTACCAGGATCCTCAATATGTGCTGGCGAAGTGAGGAGCTTGATACCCTTGGCATTGACTGGCGTGGCAAAGACCACGGCGTAGTCCTTATCTTCTTCCCGGTGGGCGCGGCACGGAGAGACAATTAGCTCGTTGGCGGTAGGGGTAGCGCTGATATGTATCTTGGCGCCACGAACGATAATACCATCCTTGCTCTTGTCAACCACGCGGACATAGAAATCCTTGTGCTGTTCCTGTGCCGATGGGCGAAGGGTCCGGTTCCCTTTAACATCGGTGATGGCACCAGTAATGGCTGGGTCGGTTTTTCTCAGGTGCTGACGATAATCTTCTACGGCCTCGGTATAGTGTGTGCCCAGTGCCTTATCCATTCTGGCAGCAGTCACACCAGAGGCGGCTAGAGCATCAGGACCCATACCGCTCATTGCAGCTCCCCATCGCATGCAGTTAATATAGAGATTGCGCCTGTGGACGAGGTCTTCAGCTGTCTTGGGCTGGTTCCACAAGAACAGGAAACGGTCACCCTTCTCCTCAATAGTAAGCAGGTCTCTAAACTTTGGGTGGTTATATAGCTCGTAGCTCAAAGCTCTGGCATTGATGGAACCCCGGAAAGCAGGGTGCTTAGTAATATCCGATATCCTTTCCCCATTAAGATAAATAATTCGATTGTCATTCAGGCTTTCTACATATTGTTTAGCTGTCCTTAGCATAATAACCTCCTTACTCTAAACCGAATTTCACATGTTGTAGAGACCTCACATAATAGAACCTCCTTTATCACAACACTCAGGTTCAAGGATTACTTTTATTATTTCGCCTGGGGATGGCTATAAGCAAGAGATGGTAATCGTCGGGTGCAATATTGCGCAGGGTAAAGAGTTCAGTGCTACCGATATGCCGGGGTAGGCGGATGGATACTCTGATTTCTTTCGCCTCCTCAAGTTCATCCTTGGTGACGATGCCTCTTTTCACACTGCCGCCCATCTGTGCTACTTGTGTCTCAACCAACTCAAACAACAGGGGTTTCTCAATATCAGCCATATACCTGCCGCTTTCCAGACTCCGAATAAGTGTCTATCTCGAGTAAGGTAGTCCTGCCCCTGCCTGACTATAGCCGCTACCAGGGCGGTCAATACCCAGGCCCTTACCTTGCTTAATCCAGCCAAACTCTTTCAATATTGCCTGGCTGTAGGTGACCCGACCGGCAACTTTGTCCAATGGTTCAGTGGCCAAGAGAAGAATGGCTTGGGCCATCGTCTCCGGCGGTTCGCCCCGTGGGTCGTCAAGACCTGTTACCAGCTTATGATAGACGGTGCCGGGTGTGGGCACAACCAATGACGGTGAGACACAGGCAACTGCGATGCCATACTGATATACTTCCTCTGCCAGTCCCTGACTGAAGCGTTCCAGCGCTGCTTTAGTGGCACCATACATTGTTCCACCACCACCTGTTGATTTATAAGGACCTCGCCCCGGTCCAATAGCGGCTCCAGAGGAGACATTAACAATGGCGCCGCGATGTCGGGCAATCATATCAGGCAAGACCAGTTTACTCAGCATAAAAGGGCCGTGCACGTTGACGGAGAAAGCACGAACCCAACGTTTCGTAGGATAGTCTTTGATGGGGATAAAGTAGCTGAGTGCGGCATCATTGACCAGTACATCTACCGGCCCGAACTCTTTTTTGGCAGTCTCAACCAGATGCATGCAGCTTTCTTCATCAGATACATCAGTGACTACCGCCAGAGCAGTACCTTTAGCCTTCTTGATTTCAGCCACGGTGCTGCTCAGTGAACCCTCTAACATATGCTCGCCTTCGCTCATCGTGCGAGCGGCACAAATTACTTTGGCTCCTTCCTTAGCAAAAAGGAGCGAAGTGGCTTTGCCGATGCCACGGCTTGCCCCAGTGACTATGGCCACCTTGTCATCTAATTTGCCCATACTAACCCTCCTTTAGTTATTTTGTAAGAGGTTAGCAAAAAAGTGGTGGTCACCGCAAATTTAGATAGCCGACACGCCACCCGAGTTAGTCACCATAGGATAGTGTTGAACAACTCTCTCGACACGATTAGCGAAGCCATGCCGTGGTTGCATAGAGACGTAAATCCGCCCCGATCGTCAGATCTTTGTGCTGAGCTTCCTTTAGTTCGATGTCTTTTATCAGACGGCTTATCCTTGCGTTATACTCCTCATCTGTCAAAATAGTTAATTGAGAAGTCGTGTTCTTTGCTAACCGTCCGCTTTGAAGCGCGGAGCGCGCTGATAGTTTGACTGGCATATGGAGAGCTTCGATAGTTTTACAGTTTATGAAGCCATTCTCCTGCATAGATTTTCTTAATGAGATAGTAGAGGGGCATCTTCGTTTATCTATGTCGATTACTTGTGGGAAATAATCGTAGATCCACCAATGGTCTAAACCAGTATGGGGATCCAACCTGATGATTAGTATGCCACCTCCATTATGCAAGACACGTCGTGCCTCTGTCATAAACCGTTCTTTTTGAGAGAAATGATGAAGTGCATTGATGCAAAAAAGACGGTCTATCGTGCTAGTTCCGAACGGGACTGATTCGGCGCAGCCCAGGATCAACTCGGGTTGCCGCGATTTCTCCGTTGCGGTCTTTAGCATGTTTCGCGAGGGATCCAGACCGACAACATCGTACCCGGCCTTCGTTAGTTCGGATAGCCATTGCCCGGTCCCGCAACCAATCTCGAGTAAGCGCTTACCTCCACGCACAAAGTCAAGTAAAAGTCGGAGTATAGTACTGTAGTCGCTTCGCTCATAGCGGCGATCATATACCTCGGCAATAGTATCGTAGTTGACTAACCTGTGCACTTATTTCTCCTGCTCCCCGCCAGTTGTCAGTGTAAGATACCACATTCGGTATCAGCCTGTTAAGCTTCTATGCTGGAGCCCTGAAAATAGCACTAATTGATATTGAAATAACCAGTAAATATACAGCTTTTTCTAACTAAATCCTACTTTTCCGCATCTGTCAGTCAATCTAATCTGTTGGTGCAACTAAAACTCACTGAACCCGACCTAGTACTATCTTGACGAATAACTAAAGGCTTAATAGAATGTAGAAACGCTTATTGACATTGTAATATACGAAAGCACGCTATACCGATGGTTGTATAGGTTGTGCCTTCTGTGTAATTACCTGTCCGGCTTAAGCTCGAACAATGAAGCTAGTCCGCCGTCTAAGTATATTCCCAGTCCCGGTGCTCTATTAGCTGCTATATAGTAATGAGGGGTGTCAATCGGTACAGCTTAGTCGGAGCGCTGGTTGGCAATGTGAACGAACAAAGGAACTGGAGAGAAAAATAAATGGGCATATTTCACTGTCCAATGGGGGCGCCTTTCTACGATGATGAAGGGTGTATCGATTGTGATATGTGCTCAGCAGTAACTGAGCAGGAGATGGTCGAAGCCTCTAAAAAGATAAGGGCGTACTTAAGGTCACATGCTACGAGCGAGAGCCCTGTCAAGAAGATAGCCGTATGCGGAAAGGGAGGCGTTGGGAAAAGTACAATAGTTGTATTGATAGCTAATGTACTGGGAAGCAAGGGGTACGGTGTGTTGGTTCTAGATACTGATGAATCTAACCCCGGCCTTTCTCGCCTATTTGGCTTTGACAAAGAACCAAAACCCCTGATAACACTACTGAACCGCTTTTCTTCGGGTAAGCACAACGCCGATTCAGAATGGCTGCAGCGTGACAACATTACAATACAAGACATCCCCTCAGAATACATCATCCACCGTGATGGTCTCAAATTTCTAATGGTCGGCAAGATTCAGGACCCCTTCCAGGGCTGCGCCTGTTCAATAGCCGACATGACACGTGTTTTAATGGAGAAACTCCTCGTCAGCGACAATGAGATTGTGCTCGTGGACGTGGAGGCCGGCATCGAGAGCTTTGGCCGGGGATTAGAAAGAAATGTGGATACAGTACTGGTGATAGTTGAACCGTCTTTTGAATCCATGGTACTAGCCGAGAAAATAGGCTATATGGCTGAGGGTATGGGTATAGTAAGGGTTAAGGCTATTCTTAATAAGGTGCCTTCAGAAAAGGCCAGACAAAGAATGACAGAGGAGCTTAACAAGAGAAATATTAAATCTATTGGCACGGTATATTTCGACTTGCAGCTTAACGAGGCTGGCTTCGAAGGCACGGCGCTGGGTGATTCTAGGGCAACAGCAGACATTCAAACAATTATTACTCTATTGTTAGGTGAGGTTGAACAGTCATCCTAATCAAGGCGACACTGATAATGTCAATTAGACCAATGTGGGGTAGAGGTCAGGGATATCGGTTTAAAGTGGCAAGGATGAGGCCCCAACTTGGCGGAAATCGGCGGCAGGTCATATCCTTTTTGCCATCATCGATTTCTCTGAAAATGACTGACACAACACACCAGGTGTGGTCGACGCACAGGATTAGCACAGGACAATGATGGGAGATTACAATACCGCTGGCATTGACGATACTGGATACGATTGACCTTTGGACCAATGCCGTAAAATAGAGTAAAAAAGGAGGCAAGGTAATGAGTCAAATTGACCCGATTTACAAAGAACTAGCAGCCAAGATGAACATGGAACACTCGGAGACCATGCAACGGATACTGGTGAAATTGGCTACTCCGGAACAGGCCAGGATAGTGCATGAACTGCCACTTTCGTCCGAAGAAATAGCCAAGAAGCTAAACTTGGATAAAGAAATCGTAGATAAGCATATACAGGAACTGGTTGAGAAGGGGCTCGTTGTCCTCACCAGACACGGACCGAGGATGGCTCGCTCTGAAGGACAAATGCACGATATGCAAACCAATACCAAGTTTGATAAAGCCCTGGGACCAGAGTATTTCGCTCTATGGAGACAGCTTTTAATCGAAGAAAATCCAGAGAGGATGAAAATGCGGGCTGTCCGGGAGGGACCGCCCACAGGGAGAATTATCCCCAGGTGGAAATCCATCGAGGATGTCGAGGGAGTATTACCATTTGAGGATGTGAGACAGATATTGAAAGCGCATCAGCCGATAGGAGTAGTACACTGCGCTTGTAAAAGAATCAACAGCAATCGGGAATGCGGTATTCCTGATGAATGTTGCATAATTTTCGGCAGGACCGCTGAGTTCAATATTCGTGACAGGAAATGTGCGAGAGAACTGACCTATGACGAGGCATTGCAGCTTGTTGACGAAATGGACAAGTATCCTGTTATTCACCTGACGCCAAATGTCAGGGATGTTAGCCTGTTATTGTGCAATTGCCATGCAGACTGTTGTGATGTATTAAAGCCTTATGTTGAGGGAGGCATGGTTAATATTAGCTTCCAGAAAACGCACGCACCAAGCCGTTTCGTAGCCATGGTTGACCCTACAAAGTGCCGTGCCTGCAAAGTCTGTGCCACGAAAAGGTGCCAATTTGGAGCAGCCCAAATGAAAGACTACTCTGAATTTGGTGCAGAGCGAGCCTTCATTGATGCTGACAAGTGCATGGGCTGTGGCAGTTGTATCCTCACCTGTCCCGCCAAAGCCCGTTCGATGAAACTAATCCGGCCCCCAGAGCATGTACCAACAGAATTAGGTCGCACCTTTTGGGCTGATACTGGTACTTAGGATAGCTATACCGAAAGGAAAAGACCATCATGTGAGGCAAACTACCGGGATTGTTAGCAGCCCTGGGTTCTGTTATGTCAACTATTGCTATCGCCAATACAGAACTCGCTGCTATGCTGGATTGTCAAATATAGACGCAGGTGACGGTATATGCTCGGGCGGTCGTACCAACTTCATTTTACGAGCCTCGGTAGGACAGGTAAGCACACACAGCCCACAGCCGATACATACTTCGTTGTCAGTGTATGCCCGTTCACCCATAAGTCCGGGGTATTCCTTCATGCTTATGGCATTGACTGGGCATCTATTGCCGAGGCAATCACCGCAGGCATTGCATTCTTCCGGATTGTCTTCCACTATGAAGCGGCTTTTGGCATACGTGACCTTCCCCAGTGCTGGCACGGTTCGAGCGGCTTTAACAAACAAACCACAGCAGTCAGTACAACAGGAGCATAATACGGAAGGCATTATGTTCGAGTTGCCGGTAGTACTGACAAGCGAAAACACATCCAACCTGTCCAGTAAAGCGATTAATTCATCGTAGGTCAATTCTTTACCGGCTTCGCGATCTAAAAAATACTGACCAGTCCTGCCAGCAGCCAGGCATATATCAATCGGAACAGTACCTTTGCAGGGTCTGGTTCTGTATACTACCCGACAGGGGCAATTATGCACAACTATCGGAGGGTTCTTAAATATCTCGCGCATGTCTTCAATAGGCAAAATACCAGGAATATCCTCGATGGTTCTCCATTTAGGGACAACCCTCATTCCCTGTATTACAGGGGGGATTTCTTCGCCGTTTTTCAGACGTTCTTCCAGATTATCTGAGTTCTCAAGACTCATCACCCGAAGTAAATCAAAAAGCTCATCGTCATCATATTTGTGATTGGATGATGCGACGCGGTCCTTCACCAGTACTATATTGTTCACCAGATTCCAACCCCTCCGTCCTTTAGCAACCAGACCACGCTCAAATAGATATCGTAAATCTTTCTCCACCGTTACATTGTCCAGTGCCAACTTATCAGCAATTACTTCAACTGTGTTGGGCAGCTCGCGCATAATTTCAGCTTGTTCCAGATTGGCTATCTTTTTCAACACCAGGGGAAGTGTTTTGTTTTTCTCATTGGTTATTTTACTGGCTAGTTCTTGATAAACAGGTTCAATACTATCCATGAATCTCCTTTCTCGTATTTAGTGTTAGTAATCTTCATAGGACTAAGCCCATATTATATAATCAAGTTATCAAAAAACAGTCTAAAAGCTGTGCCTTTTATGCAATGCGGGCTACCACTTTCGTCCAGGTTATGTAGCCACAGAGTTGGATATGCGAGTTTTTTTACACTATTGTAATATTTTCAATAATCCCTGCTTAGAATTACAGCGAAAGCCAAATCTAGATGACCTGCCTCAATAGGAGTCCCGCTTTTTACCTCGTTTTTAACTCTAAATCCTGTGGGATTAGCGAGAAAATCGCAATAGTATATCCACTAGCTGGATTCCCGTGATTCATTAACACAACGAGACCCGTTATGCTAATGGCAAATGATTAATATTTACCTGAAGTTTTAATTTGATTTGCCCAAACATCCCAGCCTGGTACTTGTAGATCGTCAGGCTCATTAAAAATACCCAGAGGCTTTCCCTTAGGCTTCTCTACATCTGGCCACTGCTCTACCCGTTCAGCAACCTTTTCTATCCAGTGGTCGGTATCACCCAAATAAAGTTGGTATACCCAACCTCGCTTACTATGAAGGGGTAATACACCATCCTGTGTGATGAAACCAACCCCAGCCAGCACCTGGTGAGCCTGCCAATGAGCATCCACGCAAGCTTCATTAGCCCTGGCTTTGGTCATTGCCACTTCAAGATCACAAGGCATACCTTGACTGAGCATCCAAGCAGTTTCATAGACCAGATTCCTGGTGCCCTGAACATCGGCGAAAGCCATGATGCAATACTCTTGAACCCAGTTATGAATACCGATTGGCATATCGAACTGCACCCTGGTTTTCGCATGGTCTACGGCTAGTTCCATAGCCTTTTCTGCAGAACCAACCATTTGAGCACTCAACAGGACAGCTCCAACTTTCACAACTTTCTCCAGTGTTGCCCATCCGCCGTTCAGTTTACCAATTATGTTTTCGCCAGGAACCTTTACATTATCAAAAACCACCTCGCTTTGACGATTATCACCAATGGTGGTTCGAAGTGTGGTATAAGTTATTCCCGGGCTTTTGGCATCGACCAAGAAAATTGTTATGTTGTTCTCTGCCTTTCCTCCCTTTTGGGTTTTAGCTGCAACCAGTAAATAATCAGCTATACAAGCATCATGGACAAACAATTTGGTGCCGCTGATTACATATTTGTCACCCTGAGCAACGGCTGGCATAGTCACTCCTTCAGCCAGCCATCCTTTACCGTTCCACATAGCTTCAGGCTCGGTTAAGGCCAGAGCCAGAATCATCTCTCCTTTGACTATCTTAGGCAATATATCAGCTTTCTGTTTCTCGCTTCCTGCCTCCAGCATAGTCAATCCTCCAAGGATTACTGTAGAAAGATGTGGACTGGGAAGGAGAGCTCGGCCCATTTCCTCGTAGAGAATAGCCATATCTAGGATACTCATACCACTACCACCGTATGTTTCTGGATAGATCAATCCCAACCAGCCCAGATCAGCAGCCTTTTTCCATAATTCCGGAGAATAGCTAGAATCGCTATTCTCGGCTTCTCTCACTACACGCTCAGGACACTCGTTCTCCAGAAAGTCCCTGGCGGCTTGTTTGAGCATTTG
>SMTZ1_10006562_pt1 | contig 11696 bp, 12 predicted proteins | sample DeeMarSWOR136_30_FD_25667 | JGI IMG/M metagenome (IMG submission 25667) | reverse complement strand
GAATTGTGGCTTCCACGTTTTGGAGAGCCCTCTTGTTGTATAGGTCTTTCTTGTTCTTTTCAAGGTGAACACGAAGGCTCGCGGCTTTTTTCAATAAATTTTCCAAGTCTTCTGGAATGGAAGGTTTCAATTCTGCGTCTTTCAAAATTTGGGTGATTGTCCTTCCTGTGACTGGTTTGGTTAGCGGTATGCCATGTTGATCGCGTAGGATGATTCCAATCTTGCTGGCAGGGTGGCCTTCCTTGGCAAGTTTGATGACTAGAGCTTCAACTTCTTCTGGTTTGTATCTGCACCAGATTGGAGGTCGTTTGCTGACTGGGCGAATGGAATGTGAGCCTCCTCTATGTTTCTTTGGCAACTTTTACTCTCCAAGTAGTATCTTTAAGAGCGAGCGACTGCTGATATTTAAAACCTTCGTTAAATAGTTAATGTTAACAATCAATTTTTGCAGATGCCTTATGGATCCAAAAAATAGAGGTTTTTGAGCAGGACTTATTCTCCGCAACATTTGACGCATATTGCTGTCTGCGTTAAGTAGACTCCATCTAACCCATGTATGCCTTTCACAACTGTCTCGCCGACATCTTTAATTTCTTTCACCTCAAAAGTAGCTATCACATCAAAAGTGCCAGTCACCGCACAAGCCGTTTTAACACCCTTAATCTTCACTACTTCCGAAACAACTTCCAACGCCCTGCCCTTCTCTGCATCTATAAAGACATATCCCGTAACCAAACCTATTAACCTCCCCACTTCATTTTGTCACTTGGCAAATATAACTTGTCTGTTTAGCGGTGAAGCAGAAAAGAAGGAGTCTGCTGTGGTTAACATCAACTCTAAATGTTTGACGTGTACCATCTAGCAAATTTTCGAAGAGCCAGAGCTCTATGTGAATAATCATTTTTCTCAGTCATAACCATTTCAGCAAAAGTTTTGTTAGAACTAGCAGAGGGTTCAAATATCGGGTCGAAACCAAAACCTGAGCTTCCGCGTTCTTCTAAAGATATTCTTCCTTCAACCTTGCCCTGAAAACACTTCGGCAGTTCTTCAGGACTACAGAAGGCAACCACAGATTGGAAATAAGCGTCACGTTTTTCCACGTTTTCCATAAGTTTAAGAATTCCCTTGGTTTCTATTGTCCGACTAACATGAGAGGAGTAGGGTCCAGGAAAACCATTTAACGCTTCCACGAAGAGCCCAGCGTCCTCCACAATGAGGGGCAGTCTGCATTTTTCCACAGCATCTAAAGCGCTGGCTTTTGCTATGTTCACTATTTCATCATCTTGAACCTCAACCTTTTTCACCCTGAGAAGAGCGGTTGCAAGCCTGTGTTCAGCCAGCACCAGTCGAGCTTCATTAAACTTGTGAACGTTACTTGTAACGAAAAAGACTACTCTGCCCATCGGAAACCGTTTTTGGAACGTCAAATTGATTTTCTTCTCCCTCTTTCATGAGTACGCATTAAGGGATTATGAAGACTTATTTATTTTATCTCAACCAGCAAAGATAGTTTTATAAGGCTGACAGACCCAAATCCCTTCAATCGTGAGGGTTGTATACTTTGGCCAAAGCATTCGTTCTAATAAATGCAGAAACAGGCGCCGAAAAAGAAGTTGTTGAAAAAGTGAAAAGCTTGAAACATGTGAAGACAGCTTATTTTGTTTTCGGAGTATATGACGTCATAGCCGTTGTCGAGGCTCCCAGTATAGATGACCTGAGAAACACAATACACAACGCAATGAGAAAAGTGGAAGGAATACGATCAACAGTTACTATGGTCGTTATAAAGTAAACTCGCCGCATACAGATAAACATTACCTCTCAGAAACATAACGTCCTCTTCTCTCTATCTCCTGAATTTTTTTTAACACTTCTCTTGCTACATTATCTCCCACAACTCGGGTGTATCCACCCATGATTGCATCAAAACATTCGCTTACATGCTTGTAATGTGTACTCTGAAGCGCTCTTTTCATGAGATGTAAATCTACTCCTTTGACTTCCAGTTCCTTGGATTGTTCACTTAAACCGAAGTCCACGAAAACAACCTTGTTCTGCGGGGTAAGAATCATATTGGACGTTGTAAGGTCGCTGTGAATGATGCCGTGGTTGTGAAGTTTACCTATCAGCGCGCCGATGTGACAACACAAGTATTGTCTATCTTTTGAAGAAAGATCATTGAGAATCTGCTTTATCTGCTTGCCCTCAACGAACTCCATGATTATTGTTGTCTTTGCAATGTCAACCATAAAAATGGTGGGCGTTGGAACTCCAGTTTCCTTCGCTTTATGAATAAGTTGAGATTCATGTATAGTCCGGTAAAACCGAATTGCCTTATCTAACGTTGGGACGCGATATTTTTTTGGTGGTCGCTGCTTCATAATCACCTTGTGACCGTGCCAGTCTTTTAGATACAGGTTTGCTTCGGCGCCCTTTTTAATTAGCACTGTTCAGCCTCCAACCCATGGTATTGGAACTTCATCCAGTCGCCACTTCAGTTTGACGAAGCTTTTCTCTATGGGAAGTGTCACGTGGTGTTTATAGGCGAGAATTCCTGTCCAAGCAATCATGGCTCCGTTGTCTAAGGCGTACTGCTTTGGGAGCATACAGAACCTAACCTTGTGCTCTTCAGCGACGGACTTGAGCATTGACTGTAGTCTCTTGTTAGCTGCAACCCCGCCAGTTAACAGAATCTCTGGCTTCTCAGTGTGGGCTAACGCTCTCTCTGTGACCTCGGTTAACATGGAAAACGCAACTTCTTGAAGACTGAAACAAACGTCTTCGATGCCATGCTTTTCATCATGAAGTAACTGAACAGCAGCTGTGAGAAGCCCGCTGAATGATAAATCCATACCCTTCACTGTGTATGGAAGCGAAATAAGAGTTTGACCACAGCTCGCCAACTCCTCAACAATTGCACCTAGAGGCATTCCCTCCTTTCGGTGTAACCCAGCCTCTCGAGCAAAAACGTCGAGACAATTCCCCACCGCTATGTCTAATGTTTCCCCGAAAACACGGTATCGCTCCGCTTCGAAAGCAGAAACTATAGTGTTTCCACCTGAAACATAGAGAGCAACAGGGTCTCTTGCATCCGCAACAAGTTTCCCTATTTCAATATGCGCCACACAATGGTTGACCCCTACCAAAGGAACTCCAAGATATGAAGCTAGAGCGCGGGCTGCTGTGGCGCCAGTGCGAAGACATGGCCCTAAGCCAGGTCCCTGAGAAAAGGCAACGGTACTGATGTCTTGGGGCCTCACTTTTGCCCTCTGAAAGGCTTCTGCCAAGACTTTTCCGGCAACCTCAGTGTGATGTCTAGCTGCTTCACGCGGATGAATACCTCCCTTCTCAGGCACGTATGCGTTGATCACGTTAGCGAGAATCTTACCGTCGAAGGAGGCTATTCCAACGCTGAAATCGTCGGCTGTAGATTCGATGCCTAAACAGTAATGAGCAGCTGAATGACTCTTCAGCAACGTTTTCAACCTTTCTTGTTATGTTTGTGGGTGCATTAGGTACTTGTAGGTTAGGATACTCCCACCGCTAACACTCAAATACACTATGAAATTCACTATGGGAGCATTGAAGAATATTGGAGGTCCCCAACCAGGAATCCACGTCCACCATCCTAACTGATGAGCGAATAATTCGAAAGGTAAGTCGATGATTACGCCTGTTACAAGTCCAGCGATCCAACCGAATCTCTTGTAGATTACCCATGATGTGTGACCTATAACTAACCAATAAGTGATTATGAGCAGAGGCACATCTAATACATAAAAGAAGGAATCTGTGTAAGTGTACATGTTCACTGAGATTCCCACCTGTTCTATGCTGACGGCGGAAATGACGAATATGGCGTTTATGAGTAGCCACCGGTTTTTCTCAGGTTTGAAGAGAGGCTTCACGTTTGGTCAGTCTCCAACATCTTTACGCCTTAGTGCTATTAGGAATAACCTAGTTCTTTTTTAATGTTGTCACTGACTCTGATAAGAATTCGAATTAATATTCTCTTTTAATCAAATTTTCCGCCGCTTCTTACGCTTTCAGCTTTTGGTCTGTAGGGTTTTTTTGATTTGGGTTTGCTGTGCTTTCGGCAACGTTTAACACAGATCCAAACGCCTTCTTGAATCTCCCAAACGCACCCACATAAATCCTTTGATTTTTTAGTTGACATATAGCTTTTTCCTCATTATGCACGTGGATGTAGAATGTTGAATAGAACTTTATTTTTCAATTTAGGTGAATGAAAAAGCAGGGATATTAGCTTTTAGTTCAATTATGCTCGAAGGTTCGAAAACAGACATTAGCTTGAAGATTCTGACGTTTTCATCAACAGCCTCTAGGTAATTCAGAAAACTGTTGGTCAATTTCATAATTTGGCTTCAAGACTGTTACATCAGGCCGTTGAACAGAAAACAGGATTCCCGCGTCAAAACCTTGCTCTACGAGACTTGTTAAACATTCAAGATGTTTTCTCCCCCTAAAAGTAGATGTATCTGGAAACAGGGCTACGCCGTCTATAACATGAGTGACGGATTTTACCTCCAGAAAAAAGCTGTCAGCGTCCTGTTTCAGGAGAATATCTAACCTCGAACGATTTACCTTAACGTTTTCGATAACAACTCGATAATTCTCAAAAGACTTGGACAGTTTCTTTTCAATAGCCGCCTTGACTGCGAGGGTTGAGAAGTGGGTGTCCATGATGACTGAAACACCTGAACGTTCTACTGCAAACAGATCGTAAGAACTTTTGCGTCCTGCATGACATCGTTTTTGAAGGTAAACTTTTGCTGGAGGAATCAGAACTGTGGGAAGCCTACTAGAGTCTGGGAGATGTGCGAGTTTTCTGTTCGTGGAGCTCGACTTCTGTCGTGAATCGATTTAAGCGGCGTATGAAGGTGCCTGTCTCAAGTTTTTCTGGTATGTTTATGGATGCCATGTGAACATCAAAACAATTCTGCGCTTCACATCCAAATTATAACACACTTAATTACTCTTTAAATGCTCAAGCGAGGCAAAAAGATAGACTACCTACGTTTTTCCGGTTCAAGTTTCAAAAGCTGGAAGTCGTTTTCAAGATCGCTTTTGTATCTAGCGTTGTACAAAGCAGCTGCCGGATGATACGTAGGCATTACATGTAAACTTAACCCTAGAATGTTCACCTCATATATTTTCCCGCGAAGCTTTGTTATGCTTCCAACTTCTTTGAAGCCAGCCTTTGAAAGGATGTAAGAAGTGGAGTGCCTCCCTAGCGTCACGATCAATTTAGGCTCGATAATTTGGATTTGTTTATCTAAAAAAGGCGTACACGTTTCAACTTCGACTAGGAGAGGATCACGATTTTCTGGAGGTCTGCACTTTAAGAGGTTAGAGATATAAACTTCACTTCGAGAAAGCCCAGCTCTTAACAACATCTCATCGAGAAGCTTTCCAGCTGCACCGACAAAGGGATACCCCTTTATGTCTTCCCAGTAACCAGGTGCCTCACCGATGAACAGCACAGTGGCGTTTATGCTTCCGTCACCAGCTACAGTGTTTTTTCGGCTTTTCCATAAATTACATTTGCGACAAGTCGCAACTTCAGTATAGATTGTATTTAGAAGGTCTTGTTTAGACATTATCATTTCACGCTTTATGTTTGACTTTTTAACTTGGTTCTGACTTTTTATAAAGTTTGATTTTGGAAATAATAATTCATAAGTAAAACGGTTTTTACATCTTGCGCCTTTCCTAACAAACCCTTTGCTAACATGAATTAAAGAAGCGATTATTTGGCTATTTTTTCAGCTATTTCTCTCACAGTGGACACAAGCTTATCAACCTCAGCCTTCGTGTTGTAGAAGTATACAGATGCTCGAACGCTTCCAGGCTTTTGGATGATGTTTTTAGTGAGCGGCATGGCACAGTGATGCCCTGAGCGCACCATAATGTTTGCTGAAACATCCAATGCAAGAGCTACATCGTGAGAGTTCAAGTCACTCACATTAAACGACATGATGCCAATTCTGTATTTGGGTTCTGGACCATAAACTTCGACTTCAGGAAGTACAGTAAATCCTTTATAAATCTGCTTTGTTAGCTCTCTCTCGTGGCGCTCAATGTCTTCTAATCCAATTTTTCTTAGATAGTCAATTGCCGCCCCCAGTCCAATAGCTTCAGCAACACTGGGGGTTCCAGCCTCAAACCGCATAGGACTCCTTTCAAGTGTATAGTAGTCAACGCCCACATCCGAGATAGTGCCTCCACCAACAAATAAAGGCTCAACATCATTTATCAATTCCTCCTGAATGTAAAGGACACCCGACCCTGTTGGACCGCACATTTTGTGACCGCTAAAAGCGAGGAAATCACATTTCATCTTCTGTACATCTACTTTCATATGTGGAACTGATTGAGCGCCGTCCACGAGGACGTAGGCTCCGTGTTCATGTGCAATCTCAGTGATTTCTTTAAGAGGCGTAATCGTTCCTAATATGTTTGAAGCGTGAGTTATTGCTACTAGCTTTGTTCTGTCATCAATTGCTCTTTCGAAGTCCGCGGGGTCTAGAACCCCATGTACAACCGGTTCTTTAGGTTTAACAATTTCCAAACTCACACCACATCTATTCTTTAAGCGAATCCATGGAATGAAATTGGAGTGATGCTCAATGAGCGAAGTTACAATTTTGTCTCCTCTCTTCCAGTTTAAGCTATTTGCAACAAGATTAATTCCCTCAGTAGTGTTTCTGGTCATAATGATTTCGGTCTCAGATTTTGCGTTGACAAAATCTACAACCTTGGCGCGAGCCAGCTCATACTCCTCACTTGCTTTCTGAGATAAACTGTGAACTCCTCGCCCAACGTTTGCTCGATATTTACGATAAAACTCCAGCATCTTTTGAAGCACAGGTTCGGGTGTAAGACTGCTTGCAGTGTTATCTAGGTAGATTACACCTTTTTCCAAGATTGGAAAATCTTTTCTTATCTTTTGTACGTTGAGCAACGTGCACCAACCTTGAAAAACAGACGTGTTAATAATTATACATTTCTATTCACGATTCAAATAAAACCTTAAGAACAGCATATTTTGTGAATAAAATTTATCCTAACTTACATACAACATGTAACTCTCTTATGGTGAAAAACAAAATGTCAAACTTCAAGCGCACTTACAAAGACGTCAAAATCGCAGTTACAACAGGCGATATTACAAGACAGGAAGTAGATGCCATCGTGAACCCAGCTAACAGCAGCCTAATTATGGGAGGTGGAGCCGCTGGAGCCATCAAAAGAGCTGGAGGAAAAGAAATCGAGGATGAAGCAATCAAAAAAGCTCCAGTTCCAGTTGGAAAAGCAATAGCAACAAACGCTGGAATAATTGAGGCTAAACACGTGATTCACGCACCAACAATGAAAATGCCTGCCATGCGCATCGGCGCAGAAAATGTGAAGTTAGCAATGAAAGGCGCACTGGAGTGCGCTGAGCATCTGGGAATTCAGAGTATAGCTTTCCCTGGAATGGGCACTGGTGTCGGAGGTCTTCAACTTGAGGAAGCCGCCGCCATCATGGTAAAGGCTACAAGAAATCATGTTGACAACGGTACATGTTTGAAGGAAATAGTTTTTGTCGGATTTAGAGATGCGCTAACCAACGCGTTTAAGAAAACAATTGAAAAAACGCTGTGAACTCAACGGAGTTTGTCGGACAAAACTGTGTATTGTAGAAATCATTTCACGAGGTTGTCGGATTCAGGAGGACAAACTCTCCGCTTCCGACAGTTTTAAATAGTTATTTCGCTTAATCCTTTTTAGAGAGTGATACTGTGTCGGAATTTGAAGGTAAAAAGCCGACGACTAGAGAAGAATTCATTAGATTATTAACAGATGCAAAAGATAAAGAGCAAAAGACACGGGTAGCTATGAAGCGTAGATCGATAAAACCGACAGTTTCTGGCACGGCAAAGATAATGAAGGTACATCGTGATACGCTTTACGAGTGGATGAGAGAATTTGGCGTTGAGTTTGAAGATGTTAGTAAAAGAGAGTTGATGCCAGCTCCTGTCATGGGAAAATCTGAAAAGTTCGCCTACCTAATAGGTGAGGCGTTGGCAGGTGAAGGGTCCGAAGTTGCGCATGTGGACTTGATAATTGGGGATAAAGACGGGCCTGTGGGAAAGGCTTTCGCAAATGGTTTATCCACCTTGTCTGCGGGGCATACGCCTCTTCTTGCAGTTATCAGACCAAACCTGCCGCCTAAGCCTCACACGTTATTGGTTCCAAAGGTTACTGTGAAGAATCTTGAGCAGGCAGGAAAAATATTTGGTCCTGCACAGGCAGCAGTAGCTAAGGGAGTAGCTGACGCTGTTGAAGAAGGCGTTATACCAAAGGATAAGCTTGACGATTGGGTCATAATCGTCAGCGTTTTCCTACATCCAGAAGCAAAAGACTATCGAAAGATTTACCAGTACAATTATGGAGCTACAAAATTAGCTTTGAAAAGAGCTTTAGACAAATATCCTCCGTTGGAGAAAATAATATATGATAAAGACAGAGCCATGCATCCAATCATGGGTTACAAGGTGCCACGGTTATGGAGACCGCCCTACATCCAAATTGCTCTCGACGTTCCAAGTCTAGAAAGAACCAAGAAGATTATAGGTGAATTGCCGAAAAGCGATAGGCTAATTTTGGAAGTTGGCACTCCCCTACTGAAGAAATATGGGACAAGAGTGATTCGTGATCTTAGGGAACTAGCTCCCGACATGTTTATAGTGGCAGATCTAAAAACTCTTGACGTGGGAAAAGTAGAGGTTGACTTGGCCTTTGATGAAACTGCGGATGCCGTGGTAGCTTCAGGGCTAGCAGCTTCAGAAACAGTTGATAAATTCATTTACGAAGCAAAGAGGTTGGGAATCTATGCAGTTGTGGATATGATGAACGTGGAAGACCCTGTTCAAAAACTTCGGATGCTGCAAACATTTCCTGACATCGTGATTTTGCATCGCGGCATCGACGTGGAGAAGAGAACCGGAAAAACTCGCTGGGACCTTATTAAAGAGATGAAAAAAGCTTTCAAAGAGCAAAAGTTCTTAGTGGCTGTTGCAGGTGGGATTATTCCTGAAACTGCGCCAGAGGCTTTAGCACGTGGAGCGGACATTATTATTGTTGGGAGGTACATAACGCAGTCTAAAGATATCGAACGTTCGGTTAGGGAATTCTTGAAATCCACTGCGGAGATGAAAGTGGACATAGACCTGTTTAGAGTGCATGTGGAATAAGCAAGCCTTCAATATACAACGTGTCGTAGAACTCGCAAAGCTAGGCTAGATGTTAGACCACTAAAAAGCAGAATACACTTGTTTTCTCTCTTTTTATCAATAACTTCCTATATGCGAGGAGCTTTTCTCGCCGTTTCTAAATTAATTAGAAGAATGCAACTTTTTTTAGGGCAGACAAGACATACTTTGCCGCAATATTTTTCGTATTCCATAAAACCTAATAGATACTTGGCGTCTTCTTCGAGGTTTGTCGGTTCGATTTCAGCGATCCATCCTGCTCCATGCGGGTCTTTATTGATTATATATGGGTTGGCTATTATCTTTCTGTTTATTTTCTTCAGTCTTCCACTGACGGGTGCGCATATGTCTAAGAGAGAATTCCAAGTTTCTACGACTCCGAAGGGTTCCATCCGTCTAACTCTTTTACCTACAGATTCAGTCCAAACATGAGTCGTTTCTTTGAGATGTTTACACACACAAATGTAATCAGTTAATCCAACTTTGATGTGTCCTTCAGGTGTTATTTTTGCCCAACTGTGTGCACGTGTGTATAATCTACGCTTCTCCGTATATTCTGAACCACCCAAGTTCAGTTCCCCCTTTTGACGCTTCTATTCACGTAAGTAATGGCTACACTTGGACATTAGGGTTTCTGTTTTGATTAGAACCTGCAGTTATTGTTTTATGTTCTTACATCAGAACTCAGCAGTTCAAGATAGTCAAAAATCGTGTTGGTATAGACTTTTGCCATATTCACAACATCCTTAGCGTGCACTAGCTCATCATAAGTATGAGCCGCGCGCGCGTCATGTGATATTGTTTCGTTTTGGAGGAAGCGTTCAACCACGCTGGCTACTTTGGAAACGTCGCAGGGAGGGTTCTCGCCCTCAGCTTGAATAAGCTTGCAGCAGAGGTTGATTAAGTCTTGTTCACGATTTTCAACACGCTTAGCAATTTTAGCTCCTAGACTTTTCAGCTCTGTTGTCTTCCACTGAATTCGATTACAAGCCTAATTTAACTCTTTATTTTCGCGAGCAGTTTTCGCAAATAAAATATTGATTGACAAGAAAATGAGAGGGCGAATCCTTAATAAATGGATAACTCCTTTCAGTTAAAGTCACAGAAACATCTCTATACAGGAGAGTAAACATAGCGTATGGCTAGGTTCAAAATAATCGTTTCAGATCCGGAAACTGGAAAATCTAAGATTTTGGAAGTGGAAGGAACCCGCGCCGTCCCCTTAGTTGGAAGAAAATTGGGAGACGTCATCGATGGAGCTGCGGTTGGCATGTCAGGTCATAAACTTCGGATAACTGGGGGGTCTGATAAGGATGGTTTTCCAATGAGACCTAATGCTCACGGTGGAGTTCGGATTAGTGTAATCTTAAGCGAAGGTGTGGGTTTTCGTTCAAACAGAGCAGGGGAGCGGAAGAGAAAAACCCTGCGGGGAAACGTCATAACCGAAGAGATAGTTCAAATAAACATGAAGATTGTTGAGAAACCGAAAAAGACAAAAAAGAAAAAGAAGAAAATGGGAGGCAAATCAACTGAAAAAACTGCCCAAACAACCTGAAGTGAATATTGGAACCATCGGCCACGTGGATCATGGAAAAACCACTCTGGTCGAAGCCATAACAGGCGTTTGGGCAGCTAGACACAGCGAAGAACTGAGACGTGGCATAACCATTAAACTTGGCTACGCAGATGCGCCCATTTACAAATGTCCCAATTGCAAACTACCACAATGTTATTCCGTAGAATCAACCTGCCCCAAATGTGGCTCCTCCTGCGAGTTCGTTCGAGCAGTCAGTTTTGTGGATGCTCCTGGCCACGAGGCGCTAATGGCCACCATGCTCTCTGGCGCGTCTGTTATGGATGGAGCCATTCTGGTTATAGCTGCTGACGAGCATTGTCCTCAACCGCAGACCAGAGAACACCTAGCTGCTATCGAAATCGTTGGTGTGAAAAATCTTGTGATTGTTCAAAACAAGATTGACATAGTGGGTGAAGAACGAGCGCTGAAAAATCATCAAGAAATAGTGAAGTTCGTGAAGGGAACGGTGGCTGAAGGAGCACCTGTTATTCCAGTCTCTGCTCAGCATTCCGTTAACATCGATGTCCTTCTTGAGGTTATGGAGGAACACATTCCCACTCCGAAACGAGACCCAACAAAGTCTCCTAGAATGTATGTTGTTCGCTCCTTTGACGTAAACAAGCCTGGAACTCTAGTGGAAAAGTTGAGGGGAGGTGTGGTAGGTGGAACCATTCTTCAGGGAACTTTTAAAACAGAAGATGAAATAGAGATTCGCCCTGGAGTTCGAGGTAAAAAGCGTGAAAAACCTTCCTATGAGTCTTTGTTCACTGAAGTCGTTAGCATGCAAGCAGGCGGGAAGTCGGTTAAAGAGGCTAGGTGCGGAGGGTTGGTAGGAGTTGGAA
>SMTZ1_10021954_pt1 | contig 11697 bp, 11 predicted proteins | sample DeeMarSWOR136_30_FD_25667 | JGI IMG/M metagenome (IMG submission 25667) | reverse complement strand
ACAACCTCTCAGAACTCCATTGCCAGTGATGATTGTATACCGGGCTTCAAGAGGTTGACTGCAACCGTTCACAATCGGGGAGCAGGAATTGCCGTGCAGTTGTTTCATGCAGGTAGAGAAAGGGCGAGGTCTTTCAGGTTCAAAAACCAACAGGCCATAGCTCCATCGTTTGTCCATACCGATCCCTATTTCACAGAAGAATACCGTCCTATGACAGAGGAAGAAATTTGGGACACGATTCGGGCGTTCGGTGATGCGGCAGAAAGAGCCCGAGAGGCCCAATTTGACGCCATTCAGCTTCATGGTGCACATGCTTATCTACTGAGTCAATTTCTTTCCCCGCATACAAACCGCCGTGGTGACGACTGGGGAGGTGTTCTGGAGAGTCGGCTCCGCTTTCACCGCGAAATATACCGGGACATCAGAGCCAAAGTCGGGGAGGATTACCCAGTATTAATAAAAATCGGGGTCGCAGACGGATTTTCAGGAGGACTTGAATTTAGCGAGGGAAAGCTAGCAGCTCAGCTTCTTGCCCAATGGGGATTTGATGCGTTGGAGATCAGCCAAGGATTAAGAGGTAAGCGGTATGAGGGCACCGAATTTCGAACCAAAATCAACCGTGCAGATCGTGAGGCCTACTTTCGAGATTGGTGCAAAGAGATAAAGAGCCAGGTGAACACACCTATCATGATGGTCGGTGGCTTAAGAACCTTTGAGCTGATGGAGGAGATTATTGAAAAGGGAGAAGCGGATTTCATCTCCCTCTGTCGCCCTTTAATAAGGGAACCTGACATTGTCAATGGGTGGAAGAGCGGTGATCGTTCCAGGGCAGAATGTATATCGTGTAACATGTGTTTGGAAGCTCTCGTAAATGGAGAGACCCTTCATTGCGTTCAGCAAGAAAGGTCATAAAACACCTGAACGAATACTTTGCGAATATATGCAGGGACGGTGGTGCCCATTAAAGGACGGCCCTTAGAAGCTGTCGTAAAATGAAGAATGTAAACCCATCTTTCGATTGAGGAGAAAGGAGAACATGACCATGGCTGAGATTATTGATTTAAGTGTACCACTTACAAAAAGGGCAAAGCATTTGTTTACCTTCGATATCGAGCATATTGACCACAAAGCTCGTCAAAAAACCCAGGGGGCGGAATTAGGACTTAAGGATAGCGATTTCCCAGACTGGGGAGTTTGTGCATCCGATAGCGTGTCACTTATCCCCCATGACGGGACCCACCTGGATGCACCGTGGCATTTCGCGCCCACGTCGGAAGGAAAGCCAGCCAAAACCATAGACCAAGTACCGCTGGAGTGGTGCTATGGTGATGGCGTGGTGCTGGACTTCCACCATTTCGAGAGGGAAAGGCCAATCACCACAGAGGATTTAAAGGAGGCCCTTAAAAAGATTTCCTATGAACTGAAACCCTTCGATATCGTGCTGGTGCGCACAGATGCCACCAAACTATGGTTGGAAGAGGAATACAAAAAGGAAGGCGCGGGCGTGACCGCAGAAGCGACCCTTTGGCTTATTGATCAGGGGATCAAGGTTACGGGAATCGACAGCTGGACCTGGGATCAGCCGTTCGACATAATGCTGAAACGCGGGAATCCCAAAAAGAATTTTCTGGAAGCCCATAAATTGGGCTATGAAAGGGAATACGTCCACATGGAAAGCCTGGCTAATCTGGACAAGATCCCCAAACCATTTGGCTTTAAGGTAGCAGCCTTTCCCATCAACATCGAAGGGGCAAGTGCTGGTTGGATAAGGGCAGTTGCAATTGTTGAAGACTAAGAGGGGTCGATTGTATGGTTTTTCAGAAACAAGGCAAGGTTACATAGTTTTAGTAGTTAGGGGAAGTTGGTTCTGAATAGACTTGACAGAGGAGGTTAAAGGATTTAAGGACTCGTTATGCCAAGACAGCCGAGACTCGATGCTCCCGGAACGTTGCACCATGTGATGAGCCGGAGGATTGATCGCGCGAAGATATTCAGGAAGGAGGAGGAAGAAGATTTCCAGGGCACGGCGGTTGTTCTGTCAGCTGGCGCTGAGATAGAGGGCTATCCAGAGGCGCGAGTGGCCAGTTTCTTCGGCGTGACCACTTCGACCGTCATTCGACTTGCGAATTTCCAGGGCCTGCTTAAAATCGAGAACTATTCATACGTTGATTGAGAAACAACGTCCCCTATTTCTATTTTTCAGGTCTGGGAATTTGGCAAGAATATTTACAATACGATAGCTCATCTGTCATAGGGGGTTCACGAATGATCAGTCGGGTATGGCATGGTTGGACGAATCACCAAAACGCGGATGCCTATGAAGAGTTACTGCGCAAGGAGATATTTCTTGGCATCGCGAAGCGATCAATCCAGGGTTACCGCGGCATACACCTGCTTCGTCGCGATGTTGATGATGAGGTGGAGTTCGTGACGATAATGTGGTTTGTTTCGTTAGATGCCGTGCGAGCGTTTGCGGGCGAAGATTATGAAGTTGCCGTCGTACCTCCCGAGGCGAGGCAACTCTTGTCAAGATTTGACAGTCGTTCCGAGCACTACCAAGTTATCGAAACTCCAGCTTAAGACGGGTTTTTGTAACAGCCGCTAACATGTGGATGCGGTAGACCCTTCGATGCTTCGACTTTACTCAGCATCGACCCTGAGCCCATTGACCCTGAACGACGTCGATGGGCTCAGGGTCGACTTGTTCTGCTCCCTCCGGGCCGCTGAGTTCGGCCACTGAACGGAAACAATATATAGGGATAAAGTACTCTCCGTATTCCTTAATTAATGATAGAATGACTTTATCCATTTTCCTCCTCGTACTGATCTCGGCCTTTTGTCATGCTGCGTGGAACTTCGCGGCACGCAAGGCAGTCGGAAATCTGGTGGCTATATGGCTAGGTTTGTGGTTGGCATGTGCACTTATTTTTCCAGGTGTGATTGGCATTGTTGTCCATAAAGGACTTCGTGAAACGGTGCAAGTGCCGGCGATAATCTGCATAATCGCCACAGGCTTGATTCATAGTGTATATTTCCGTTTGCTGGCGGCTGGCTATAGGCACGGCGAGATTTCCCTCGTCTACCCAATCGCGCGTGGTTCAGGAATTGCCCTAACTGCGATTCTAGCTCGTTTTTTCCTTAATGAGGACTTTACATTTCTCGGGTCAGTCGGCATTGGTCTGATCTCCGTGGGCATTATTTCTATGAGCGCATCAGTGCATGGAAGGGTAGATGACACAAAAGCAGTAACATTAGCTCTATGCATCGGAGCTTCGATTGTTGCTTATTCGTTAGTTGATAAAATTGGCGTCAATCACACTAATCCAGTTGTATACATATGGTCAATGTTCCTGATCGCGGCAATTGTCCTAACCCCGTTCCTTATAAAGCGTTACCGCGGCACGCTCGGCCAGGAAGCAAGGCAATACATCGGATATGCCGTGCTCATTGGTGTTGGATCAATGGGGACATATTTGATGATCCTGTTTGCTTTTACAATGGGGCCTGTTGGCTACATTGTTGCCGTTCGAGAATTCTCCGTTGTCTTGGGTTCTCTTGCCGGCATCATCTTTATGAAGGAGCGGTCCACAATTACGAAGATGGTGACGATTTGCGTTATTGTTGTTGGTATTATCTGTATTAAGCTTAGTTAACTGAGTGTTTCCAATCGAAACACGGGCAGAGTTGTTTGGTCTGCCCTCCTGTTTTAAGATGAAATTCAGTACCGGCCACTTTCATGAATTCCCCTGATTAGACCCTGTGTTTCTGACATTCTTACATGAATAGGAAATCCCCTTAGCCACAGAACTCCTCAAAGCTAGAGTGCATACCGTTCCAGCCTATCTCGGTGGGTATACCACCTCTTCCGTTGAAATTTCCCCCCAAACGTGATTTACTGCGGGATGGAATCTTAGATACAAGAGGAAGGCCATCCTTAAGAACAATAAGACAAAACCATGAAAATCTTGCTCTCATCGGGAAGCCTCCATACGCTCCCGTTGGAAAAGGCCTTTCACATCGCCTCCGAGACCGGCTACGATGGTATGGAGGTCATCATTTCGGAAAACCTCGGGCAGGAAGAGGGCTACAGTCTCTTACGTGGTTTGAAGGAGATTGTGCCCATCTATGTTCTCCATGCCCCCTTCAATCTGATTCAGGGTTGGGGAGATCGGATAGCAGCCCTTCTCAAGACCGTTGAGCTCGCGAGGAGGGTGTCCGTTCCCATGGTTACTTTTCATCCCCCCAAATGGCTCGATCTGGAGATCAAATTTTGGCGGTGGATGTATACGGTAAGGGATTTTCAAAGAGAGTTCGGAGGAGGAAAGGTGGCCATCGCCATGGAGAATATGCCCTATAGGGGAAACCTATTGAGGTTTAACCCGCACATCTTACGGAACACGAAGGATATAGTCCGTTTTATCGGTAAGAGGAACCTCTACTTCACCTTCGACTGCACCCATATGGGAACGGCCAACACGCGGTTTGTACGAAATTTCCTTCGATTATACGAGTCCAAAAGGGTTAAGAACATCCATTTCAGCGATTATCGAGGCCAAAGGGAACACCTCCTTCCCGGCCATGGAATGTTACCCCTTGAGGAGGTGTTGGAATACTTAAAGGAATCCAGCTATGATGAGATGATCACGCTCGAGATTTTTCCCCAGGAGCTGCCTGAGGATGAAGAGGCTATGAAGAAAGCCTTGAGGAAGGCGGCCCTTCATATTAAGGCCGAGCTGGCACAGGGGAGTTGAATATGGCTGGAGGGGGCTGGAACCTTAGGGTTTGGCGAGGATTGTCGCCCCTGTTACAATTCGTCAGCAAAAGTCCGTGGAGTAACTTATGGCCAAGGTGAAGACCCAATTCGTCTGCCAATCGTGCGGCTACCGTTCCCCCAAATGGCTGGGAAAGTGTCCGGACTGTGCTACGTGGAACAGCTTGGTGGAGGAGCAGGTCGTCGAAATGCCTGAAGCCAAGAGGCAAGGCTGGGGCCTCTCGGCCGATTATCCCCCAAAGCCCATAACGGAAATAGAGGCCGAGGAGAGTGGGAGGTTGAATACCCGGATTGAGGAATTCGATCGAGTTCTGGGAGGGGGGATTGTCGCGGGGTCCATCATCTTGATCGGTGGTGATCCGGGGATAGGGAAGTCGACCCTTCTCCTTCAGGTGTCGGATCGGCTTTCCCGGGGGGAGCTAAAGGTCCTCTATGTCTCCGGGGAGGAATCACCGAGACAGACCAGAATTCGAGGGGAGAGGTTGGGAATCCACGCCGCCAATCTATTGGTACTCTCCGAGACCTCTCTGGATAAAATCCTCAATGAACTCCAGAAGCTCAAACCCTCTGTCTTGGTCATCGACTCCATCCAGGCCGTTTTTACCTCAGAGCTCCAATCGGCTCCCGGATCCATCAGCCAGGTCCGGGAGTCATCAGCGAGGCTGATGCAGCTCGCCAAAGGCACTGGAATCCCTATTTTCCTGATCGGTCATGTCACAAAAGAGGGATCCATAGCCGGCCCCCGAGTGGTTGAACACATGGTGGATACGGTGTTGTATTTCGAAGGAGGGGCGAACCATCCTTATCGTATCCTGAGGGCGGTGAAGAATAGGTTCGGGCCCACAAACGAGATCGGGGTTTTCGAGATGAAGGAATCCGGCCTGGAGGAGGTACTGAGCCCTTCGGAAATCTTCTTGTCGGAAAGACCCGAAAATGTCTCCGGCTCCGTGGTGGTTCCATCCATGGAGGGAACTCGCCCCATACTGGTGGAGATTCAGGCCCTTGTTACCTCATCGAGTTTGGCCATTCCACGCAGGACGGCAATAGGGGTAGACTACAATCGTCTGGCTCTCCTGGTGGCTGTCTTGGAGAAGAAAATGGGATTGAAATTGTATAACCAGGACATTTTTTTAAACGTGGCCGGTGGAATCAAGGTGGATGAGCCCGCGATGGATCTGGGCATTACCATCTCCGTAGCCTCCAGCTTTCTGGATAAACCGGTCCATCCGAAGATCGTGGTATTCGGGGAAGTTGGGCTCACCGGGGAGGTCAGAGGAATCAGCCAAGCAGAGGTTTTCGAACAATGTGTCCTCCCCAAGACCAATCGAGAGAGGATCAAAAAGGGAGATTCCATCCAATTGAGAGGGGTCGAATCCCTGCGGGAGGTGGTAAAGCTCCTTTTCTGATTACTTGAGAGCTCTGGCAAGGGCGTTCTTCGCAGCTCAAAAATATTTTTTCGACGATTCTAAAACACACTGCAACACCGCATGATTTCGCGCTCAGAGCTCCTTTTTCTTCAGTTTTTCAGAGGGTTCAAGTTTTCTGTTGAAAAACATCAAGTCCAGTGAAGCGGGCTTTGGAATGTTTGAAGAGTTCTTCGGTGGGGGTAAGGGGATTTGAGTAAAACCACGAAAGACCGTCATTGGGGAACGACCATGTTTGGGAAAGGGAAATGTGCTATGTGCCTCATTTTGATTCTTGTTTAGGTACTATCTCCATCGGTCGTTCGGGCCGAGAAATGGACGCGGAAGTGCAGCAGCACCGTCAGCGGCATTTCAAAAAACGAGCGGTTGATTGTGTGCCAACGGTGGCAAAATAGGAGAGAGAAAGAGATATCCTGATACGTGCCTCTTCCCGTTTCACGTGAGGATTTCGCAGTGGTGAAGACCTATAAGATCGTTGTGTTGCCCGGTGATGGAATTGGACCGGAGATTATGGAAGGTGCTCTGGAACTGCTGGAAGGAGTTCAACAACGATTGGGTAACTTTCGTCTGGAATATGATTTTCGAAAAGCAGGTGCTGCCTACTACCAGGAATCTGGGGAGCCGATTGCCCAAGAGACCCTTCAGGCCATCCAGGAGGCCCATGCAATCCTCAAAGGCCCCGCGGGGCTTCCACAGGTAAGAAAACCCGACGGCACCGAAGCCGGGTTGGTGGGAGGTGTGTTGAGGATCGGTTTCGATCTTTACGTCAACCTTCGTCCCATAAGACTCTTTCCCAACACTTCCAATCCGCTCAAAGGGAAAATGGCGGACGACATCGATTATCTCTTCCTGAGGGAGAATACGGAAGGGTTGTATATTTCACGAGGCGTAGGAATTGTGACCGATCAAGCCGCAATGGACACATTGCTGCTGACGCGGAAAGGATGCGAGAGGATTTCGCGTTTTGCCTTCAATTTGGCCCTGCAAAAGAAAAAAGGAGCCCCTGAAGACGGGGAAAAACGGGTGACCCTCGTCGAAAAGAGCAATATTCTTCGAAGCTTTGCCTTTTTTCGAAAGATTTTCCTGGGGCTGGCCGAAGAGATGCCGGAGATAGATGCCGAATGTCTGTACGCCGACGCGGCTGCAGCCGCTCTCATTACAAGGCCGGAACACTTCCAGGTGGTGGTGACCGAAAACATGTTTGGAGACATTCTGAGCGACCTGGCTGGTGCCACAGTTGGTGGTCTCGGGATGTGTCCGTCGGCTAACATGGGGGATCGGTTGGCCTATTTTGAGCCCATCCATGGATCGGCTCCAGATATTGCGGGGAAAAACGTGGCGAATCCCATCTCCCAAATGCGAGCCGCGGCAATGATGCTTGATTACCTTGGAGAAAAAGAAGCGGCTGAAGTAATAGAAGAGACTATTTGGCAGGCTCTTGAAAAAGAACGTTTCCGCATGACGCCAGCCGGGTGCATAGAGGGTGGAATGAGAAAGGCTGTCGAGGCCCTGAAAGATGAACTAGAAAGATCCTGTGAAAATATATGAAACTTCCTGGTATACGGGTGCGTGTGTCGCATGGGCTTCCGTTGGCCTTTCTTGGCTTCGCCTAAGCAACGTATATTCAGACAAATCGGGAATTGGATTTCGCAGGGGGACTTGAAAAACCTGCAACGAGATTTTACCTCCAACCCCGAGACCCATTGTTTCACCTTCCCATTGGCCAATGAGCTCCATTGATCATTGAGCCACCGTTCCTTGAGCGACAAGAGAAAGGCTCTGGAGGCTGTCACGACATGAAACCGGGGATTCGATCAATAATGGCCTGGGTGAGGCTCTGGGTGGTGGCCTTGCCTCCCAGGTCTGGTGTATGATTGTCTTGGCTCAGGAGCGCATCGTCCACAGCCCGCTCGATGGCGGCAGCCGCGCGGTCTTCCTTCAAGTGTCTGAGCATCAGCGTGCCACTGAGTATTTGTGAAACCGGGTTGGCGATGCCCTTTCCGGCGATGTCCGGTCCGGTGCCGTGCACCGGTTCGAAGAGGGAGGCCTCCGTCCCATACGTTGCGCCCGCTCCCAGGCCTAAGCTCCCCGCTGCGGATGAGCAGAGGTCTGACATAATGTCACCGTACTGATTGGGCATGACGGCGACATCAAAGAGGGACGGACGGGCGACAACGAGAGCGCAGGCGGCATCAATTTTCTGTTCGCTGAACTCAACCTGGGGGTACTTCTGCGCGATCTCCCTCGCCACCTTCACGAAGAGCCCGTCGGTTTGTCTAAGCACGTTGGCCTTATGAATGGCCGTTACCTTGCGCCTCCCATGGGATACTGCAAACTCAAAGGCGAAGCGGACAACCCTCTCGGATGCCTTGCGGGTAATGATCTTCAGGGCCACGGCGGTATCATCTCCGACGGTATACTCACTGGCCACATACACATCCTCGCTGATCTCACGAACGATTACCATGTCAATACCCTGAATTGGTGCCGGAACACCTTTGAAATTCCTGGCCAACCGAATCGCGGCAAATCCTCCCCCCTCCCTCCTGAGCGCATTTGTGGCGCTGTTGTATGTCCTTGGCTGTCTGCCTCCCGAAATCCCCCGCCTCCATCCGGGAGATACGACCGCATCTTCTATCTCGACGGCGAAGGGACCTTTGAAGCCAACACCGCACTGGATATAGGACTCCAGAGTCTCATCCGGCAATGGTGTTCCCAGCTGTTGTCGGGCCCCTTCTCCCCCTTTTAGCTCAATCCAGTGTACTTCGACCCCAGTGGCTGCAATGACCTGTACGGCTGCACTCGTGATCTCGGGGCCAATTCCGTCCCCCTGCATTAAAGCGATGTTGTGCATGAATCCTCCTTATGAAGACGCGCTTCCCACTCTAGGGCTCTTGTCTTATGAAGGTTCAACATTCCGATTGCGGCGTTATGTTTTTGGGACTTCGCCGGCGAACTACTTCTCCAGATCGAGCATTTCCCTGTAGCCTATGAGTTCGTACAACTGGTCCCGGGTGAACATGCGCTCCAAGAATTGCTTCTGGGTCCCCCTGCTCCGGATCTCAGTGAACAGCTCGTAAATGGCTTTAATGAGCACTCGCATGGCCGAAATAGGATAGATAACCATGCGGTAGCCCATTTCCTGAAACTGGGCCGCCGTAAGGTATGGTGTCTTGCCGTATTCGGTCATGTTGGCCAGAAGAGGAGCGCGTACTTCGCGGGCGTAAGCCCGAAACTCCTCCTCACGATTTCGGGTCGCCTGTTAGAACGGTCTGGCGAAGGTGCTCCAGCAGTCCTCCTTTGCAGAGAATTTCTAGCAGAAATTCCGGCTTGCAATCTCCTTGCAACATTTTTCCGGTTTTCTCTACTTTTACCATTCCGCTCTCAAGGTCGACCTCAAGGCTGTCTCCAGTCTCAACATGTTCGGATATTCCCGGGCATGCTACAACGGGGAGGCCCACGTTGATGGCGTTGCGGTAAAAGATACGGCCGAAGGAATCGGCCACAACCGCCGCCGCTCCCAGGGCTTTGAGGGCAACGGGAGCCTCCTCGCGGGATGAACCGCACCCGAAGTTTGGACCCGCCACCAGCAAATCACCTTGCTTGAATGTGCGGTGAAATCCGGGTTGGATTCCCTCCATGGCAATCTCTCTCAGTTTTTCCGGGGGAAGGTATCGCGTGAGATAGACACTCGGGACAATGGCGTCGGTGCTGACGTCAGAGCCGAAAACCCAAACTTTTCCTTTGATGATCATCATGATCGTAAGCCCCGGGGAGTCATCAATATTCCCTTGGATCCACGATGCAACCGGCCAGGGCTGAGGCCGCAACTGTTGCCGGCGAGGCCAGATATACTTGGGCTTCTCGGCTTCCCCTGCGGCCTCGGAAGTTGCGGTTGGTGGAGGAAATACTCACCTCTCCGTCCCCGAGCAGGTCCATGTGCATCGAGGCGCAGGAGGCGCAGTTGGGGTTGACGACCACAGCACCTGCTTCTATCAGTGTCTCCAGCACCCCACCGCGCAGGGCAGCCAGGTAGGTGTCCATGGAAGCAGGAGCTACCACCATCCGGACCCGCGGGTGAATCCTCCGTCCCCGGAGGATTTCCGCAGCGGTCTGGAGGTCCTCAAGACGCCCGTTGGTGCAGGAACCGAGAAAAGCGTCGTGGATCTCGCGACCGGCAACCTCCGTCACGGGGACCACGTTATCAACGGCGTGAGGGCAGGAAACCTGTGGGACCAGCCCGGATAAATCAACCTCCAGCACAGCCTCAAATTCGGCATCCGGGTCGCTCAGTACAGGGTTTATCGGACCCTTCACCCGTGAACGAAGGTAGGAGAGAGCAACCTCATCTGCAGCAAAGAAACCAGCCTTGGCCCCCACCTCAACCGACATGTTTGCTATGACCATTCGACCCGCTAAACTCATGGCCTTTGCCCCAGGTCCTCTAAACTCCATTCCCTTGTATTGAGCCCCGTCGGCACGCAGACGGCCCGCCAGGTGGAGCATGGCATCTTTGGGAGCCACGTGGTGGGGCAAATGGCCTTCCATGTCCACGGCTAAAACCGGCGGGACCTTCAACCAGATAGTACCCGTCAGCAGGACGCCCGTGGCCTCGGTAACACCTATCCCCGTAGCAAAGGCACCAAAGGCCCCGTTGGTGGTGGTATGAGAGTCAACCCCTACCACCAGCATTCCCGGCTCCACATGACCCTTCTCGGAGAGCACCTGGTGGCAGATCCCTACGTTCATGTCGTACAGAATGGCCTGTTCGGAGAAGCATTCGCGAACACGGCGCTGCGCGTTGGCGGTCTCTACCTTGGACGGTGGCACCTCGTGGTCGAATACCACCACTACCTTCTCCCTGTCCATTCGGATCCGCGGATTGCCCAGCTCTTGAAGGTTATCTACCACCCGGGGGGCCTGGCGTTCGGTAATCATAATGCGGTCAACGGCCGCATCCACGATTTCCCCTGGTGCCACCTCTTTTTTGCCCGAAGCTCTGGCCAGGATTTTCTCCAGCGCGTTCAAAGAACCCCCTGGATCAAGGAAGGATAAGGGGTGTACTCCTTTGGTATTTCTAACGCATGCTGATCAGTAGCACATCCATAGGCTGCGTGTGGATTTAGACATTGCCGCCGCAATCCGCATTGAGATTTTTCATGCGAACCTGAGACCGAGGACCACGACCCGGAGGATTGTTATCTCCAAACAACGTTGGGAGTCCAACGGCCTAGTGAGAAATGGAAAAGTCTTGCGATCTGCACCGGAAGATCAGGAAAAGGCCCTCAATGCAAACTGCGAATGAAAACCTGCCTTTAATACCAGTGTATGTTAGCGTGCGGGGAAAGGGCTGTCAAGGAATATTTCCCCTCGGAGCTCGCGAGAACGTGGATGACATATGACGTATTCCATCAAATGATCGTCGTACAGTTTCAGGGCACCTATTCTTCAAACGTAACCCCCGGGAACGGGGTGCCGAATTCCTCGGCTATCTCCGGGGGT
>SMTZ1_10011940_pt1 | contig 11697 bp, 11 predicted proteins | sample DeeMarSWOR136_30_FD_25667 | JGI IMG/M metagenome (IMG submission 25667) | reverse complement strand
GCCTTGATTTTCTCCGGGATTTCCCTTGCCTCTCGATATCGCTTTTCCGCCTCAAAGTATTGTGGCGGCAAATTTGCCGGCATGAGTCCTCCGAGGAAAGCGTAATCTCCTTTCATTAAATATCATAAAAGGGGGATGATGTTAAGATAAAAAAAGCTGGAGTTGCCTGACTTTCTGAGGGATTTCGGTGTCCCGGAGCGTAATCTGCTGGAGAAGTTGGGTACCCATCGTGGGTAAGCAGAGCTTATCCTGAGTCCTCGACCCTGAGCCTTTCGGCAGTGAGCTCAAGGCCGAACTGCTCGGACCGAAGGGCGCAGTCGCACGAATGGCGAGGCCGACCCTTGAGAGGTTGGAAACGTTAATGATGAGGGATCTAAGAATCGAAACGGAGACAAGATAAGATGGAATCGGGTTCAGAGAATCAAGGAGAAGACCGATCCCTTATGCGGAAACGAAGTCCTACACGTAGAGGCTATTCCTCAACCTCTTTCACTTCGACCTTTTCGCCATCCTCTTCAGGGGGTTCAACGAGGTAAACCTTTCTTCCCGCTACTTCCCTGAGGGCAGTTACAATGGCCCGGTTAGTCGATTCAACCACCGGTTTGGCCCCTCTTATGAGCATCTTTGCACGCCTTGCGGCCAACATCACCAGCTCGAAACGGCTATTCACCTTCTCTAAACAATCCTCTACAGTAATCCTCGCCATGTGTCTCCTCCAACGCTAAAGCTTGCTAATGCCATTTCGTTTCAAAACCCTTTCCCGTCGGCATCGTTCTGCAATGATGATGGATTTCAGCTGTTCAACGGCTTCCTCGACTCTCTCGTTGACAATGATGTAATCATACCACTTCGCTTGCTTCATTTCATCCCTCGCCTGGGCCACCCGAAACTGAATTACCTCCTGCCCATCGACCTTCCTATCGTTCAACCGCTGCCTCAATACCTCCAAGGATGGGGGGAATATGAAGATAAAAACCCCTCCATTAAAATGTTCCCCTATCTGCCTCGCTCCCTGACTGTCAATATCTAATATCAGATCGACCCCTTGTAATCGACTTTCCCGTACGGAATCCAGGGCGGTGCCATATCGATTGCCCAAAACTTCCGCCCATTCCGCAAAAGCCCCCTCCTCCACCATCTGTTGAAATTGTTGTGGAGAAATAAAATGATAATCCTTCCCATCCCTCTCGTCAGACCTTGGCGGCCTCGTGGTATAAGAAACCGAAAACCGTATATCGGGGAAATAACTCATTACCCGTTTCAGTAAAGTCGTCTTCCCAGTCCCTGAGGGAGCCGAAATGATATAGAGCAATCCTTCATGCTTCATCTCCAAGCCCTTCCGAAATCATTCCTCCCTTTCTTCGGAAATGAACCGCTGGGTTACCGTTTCCGCCTGAACGGCCGAAAGTATAACGTGATTACTATCGGTGATGATGATGGAACGGGTCCTCCTCCCCTGGGTTGCATCCACCAGCATCCCGACATCCCTTGCTCCCTCTTTGAGCCTTTTCATAGGAGCTGAACTCGGGGTGACAATAGCGACCACCCTCGAACTGACCACAACGTTCCCAAAACCGATATTTAATAGTTTAGGGACCATACGAACCTCCCAAGCAAAGAGTCACCACATTTTTACTCGATATTCTGAATCTGCTCTCTCATCCTTTCCAGTTCAGCCTTGATCTCTACCACCCTTTGAGAGATGACGACATCATTGGCTTTGGCGCCGATGGTATTTACCTCCCTGTGGATCTCTTGGACCAAAAAATCCATCTTCCGCCCTGTGGGTTCATCCGACTCCAACATTTGGCCGAATTGCCTCAGATGGCTATCGATCCGAACCACCTCTTCAGTGATATCGCTCCGATCCGCCAAATACGCCACCTCTTGATGAAGCCTCGAACGGTCGATTTCCATCCCTTCCGTCATCTCGGCAAGCCGCTCCGAGAGCCTCTTGCGATACGCCTCCACTACCGATGGAGAACGACCCTTCACCTCCCCTATGCGGCGGGAGATCCGTTTCAACCTCCTTTTCAGATCGAGTACCAAGTTCCTTCCCTCCCCTTTCCTCATCGCCTCAAGGGCCTCCAGACAGCTCAGCAAAACTCCCGATATCTCCTCCCAAAGTGGACCAACATCCCCCTCTACCTCCTTCGCCGTGATGACGTCCTTTGCCCGCAAAACGAGGTCGAGCGTCACCTCCCCCGTTATGTCGAGCTTCGACTTGAGGCTTTCAAGGGCATCTACGTACATTTGAGCTATCTCGATGTTAGGCTCGAACTTGAATTGATCCTTCCCCCCGGAATCCATCTCGACGGAGATATCGAATCGTCCCCTGGAAAAATGGGCCTTCACCATCTCCTTAATCTGAGTCTCAAAAGGGTATAATTTCTTGGGTAACCTCAAGCTGATATCGAGATACCGGTGGTTCGTTGATCTCGCCTCGGCAGTAACCCTTCCCAGGGAAATAACCTTCTGTCCTATTCCATAACCAGTCATACTCCTGATCATGTCACGCCCCTTTTTCCCTCAACTCCCGTAAGTAGCTCCTTCTGAGTCCATTCATCAGTTCGATAACCTCTCGTTGACGATAGTCCGGGTATGTCCATTCTTGCGCTTTAAAGGAGCGATTTCGAAAAATGAGCGCCAGATCTGCATAAATACCATCCCGAAGATAAATGCGATGAGCAAAGCCCTTAGTAGTAGCTAACACCAAATTCTCCCCTGAGAGGACCCCGGGGTCTATGTTCACCTTCCTGCATCCATCGCGAGAATATCGCTCCTCAACCCCGTTTGTCATCCTCTTGATGTCCGCGAGCGCCTCCCTTTGAACAAGCTCCTTGAAGGCGACAAACCTCCTGAAGAGGGGAGCTCCCATCTCCTCATCGTAATACTTCGTGAAATCGAAGGGAAGCAAATCGCTGAGAAGATCGACCTCTCCATAGATGGAATTCAAATCCTCCACAATCCTCATCAATATTCCATCCTCGGCTGAAATCAAGCTCATCACCAGCTTCGCTGGCTTCGGAACCTTTGGTGTACCCATAACCCTTACCGGAAATGATCCATCCGCCTCTGTCCGCTTTATTTATGTCTTCGATGAAGAACTCCCTATTACCCTTTGGCCCCAACAGGGGCGATTCCATCGTCCCCCTAACCTTCAAACCAATTGACCCCGAAAAACGGGAGATCTGATCCAGAACCTGCTGATGTTTCAACCGTTCCCTCACCACACCACCTTTTCCAACCTCCCCTCTTCCCACCTCGAACTGTGGCTTTAACAAGGCCACTATCTCCCCTCCATTCCTCATCATGGGAAGTATCGTGCGGAGGAATTTTGCCACCGATATAAAGGAGGTATCGATAACCACTAAATCCACCTTCTCTCCTATCTCTTGGGCCTTTAAATAGCGGATGTTTTTCCTTTCTAGGTTCACCACCCGTGAATCGTTCCGCAGTTTCCAGGCAAGTTGCCCATAGCCCACGTCGACTGCATATACCCTCTTTGCTCCTTTTTGGAGTAAACAATCGGTAAATCCACCTGTCGACGCCCCTACATCCATGGCTACCTTCCCCTTCGGGTCTACCTGAAATCCGCGGAGGGCATCTTCCAACTTGAGTCCTCCCCGGCTGACGTAAGGATGATCACTGCCTCTGACCCGAATGTGAGAATCGAAACTGACCAGGCTTCCCGCCTTGTCAACTACTCGATCGCCTACCATGACCATACCAGCCAGAATAATAACCTTTGCCCTCTCCCGGGATTGAACGAGTCCCCTGTCCACCAGGAGTTTATCCAGTCGGTCCCGTCTCTTCATTTAAGGAGAACTCTCTTTCCAAATCCCATAACGCCGTGCTTTTCCCCCTGGACCCCCAGGACCATTTCCCCTGCCACCTCCGCAATTCCCTCCGTATTGATGCCACACCTTCCCCTGAGGATTTCCTGCGAACCGTGCTCCACAAATTGGTCGGGGATCCCAATACGTCTCACCTTCACCTCGGAAAGTTCCCTTTCCTGAAAAAGTTCCAGGACCGCACTGCCAAAACCTCCATCCAATACATTCTCCTCCACGGTGAGGACCTTCCCCAGTTTTTCAGCCACAGTGCAGATTAACTCCCCGTCCAGGGGTTTCACGAAACGGCAATTGATGACCGAAGCGCTAATTCCATGTTCTAGTAACCTTTGGGCCGCCTCCAAGCTCGGGTATACAGTGGATCCGATGGCCAAGATAAGCAGATCTTCCCCCTCCAGCAGAACCTCTCCTTTTCCCACCTCCAATGACCTCAGCTCCCGGTCCATCTTCACGCCATATCCAGCCCCCCTTGGATAGCGAAAGGCGATAGGCTTTTCCCATTCGATGGCGGTCTTGACCATATGTTGAAACTCATTTTCATCCTTCGGGGCCATCACCACCATATTGGGCAGGTGTCTGAGATAGGAAAAATCGAAGAGCCCGTGGTGGGTCGGCCCATCACTCCCCACTATTCCTCCCCTGTCCAGGGCGAAGACCACGGGTAGATTTTGAAGACAAACATCCTGCTGAACCTGATCATATGCTCTCTGCAAAAAGGTGGAATAGATGGCCAAAACCGGCTTGAAACCTTCCAGGGCCAACCCGGCAGCAAAGCTAACGGCGTGCTGTTCAGCGATCCCAATGTCGAAGAACCTTTCAGCAAATCGGGCTGAATATCCCCTCAACCCCGTTCCATCCTCCATCGCTGCGGTGATGGCAATAATCTTATCGTCTTTTTCAGCCAATTGGACTAAGGTTTTCCCAAAGACCCCGCTATAGGTTGGAAGCCCATCTCCCTTCTTGTGGAGCCTCCCTGTCTCTATTTCAAAGGGCCCGACGCCGTGGAAGCGAGCTGGATCAGACTCCGCAGGGTAATACCCCTTCCCCTTCTTGGTTAGAACATGGACCAATATCGGTCCGTCCATTTTGGCTACATTGGAGAAGGTTTCAACGAGGTGATCCAATCGATGGCCTTCGATGGGACCAATATATTGAAAGCCCAATTCTTCGAAGAGCACGCCGGGGGTGAGAAAGCCCTTAAAGGATTCCTCCGCCTGTTTGGCAACTTTGTAAATGGACTTTCCAATACCCGGAAGGGTTTGCAGGAAGGCCTTCATTTCACTGCGAAACCTGTTCACGAATCGCCCGGTCATGACCCGGCTCAGGTAGGAAGACAAAGCCCCCACATTGGGAGAGATGGACATCTCATTGTCGTTGAGTACCACGATGAGGTCCTTTCCCAGATGGCCCGCCTGATTTAAGCCTTCGAAGGCCAAACCTCCCGTCATGGAGCCGTCGCCGATTATGGCGATTACCCTCTGTTTACCCTCTTTAAGGGATCGAGCGACCGCCATTCCTAAAGCTGAGGAAATGGAGGTGCTGCTATGGCCGGCATCGAAGCAGTCGTGAGGGCTCTCATCCCTCTTGGGGAAGCCGCTCAAGCCCCCAAACTGCCGTAGTGTCTTAAACCTCCGCTTCCTCCCCGTGAGGAGCTTATGCGTGTACGTTTGATGTCCAACATCCCAAATAAGCTTATCATTGGGGGAATTGAAGACATAATGGAGGGCGATGGTTAACTCAACCACCCCGAGGTTGGAAGCCAAATGCCCCCCCGTCCGTGATACCGTTTTGATGATCTCCTTTCGGATTTCGATTGCTAAGAGGGGCAACTGATCCCTCTTCAATTCCTTGAGGTCATCCGGGGAGCCGATATGGTCCAATAATTTCTCCATCCCTTCCCACCTCAAGGAAAGACTGCCTTTCGTCTCATGGTCAACACTCCATTCCTACAAGGGAATTAAGACCGACGCTTCCCGATGTAGAGGGCGATCTCCCGAAAGGTCTCCCCCCTGGCTCCGAAGAGTTCCAACGCCGCCATGGCTTGATCGATCAATTCGTTGCATCTCCGCTTGGACTCCTCCAATCCCAGGAGGGCGGGATAGGTAATCTTGTTCCGGGCCTTATCGACCCCAGGGGCCCTCCCCGTGGAGGCCCGGCTTCCCTCTACATCCAAGATATCATCGGTTATTTGAAAGGCCAGGCCGATGGCCTTACCATAACTGGTCAGGGACTCCATCTCCACATCGCTCGCCCCTCCCAAACGTCCGCCCGTCCTGACGGAGGCCAAGATCAGGGCGCCCGTCTTGTGGGTATGGATGAATTCAAGTACGGGTAATTCCACCTTTTTCCCCTCGGATTCGATGTCGACCACCTGCCCCGCTATCATTCCCGTAAATCCCGCGGCCTTGGATATCTCGTCGATCACCTCCATGGCAACTCGGGGGTCCACTTCCCCTCTGAGGGTCTCCCTGGTCATGAGGTGAAAGGCCTCGGTTAAGAGGGCGTCCCCCGCCAGGGTGGCCATGGCTTCCCCGAATACCCTATGGCTTGTTGGCCTTCCCCTTCGGTAATCATCGTCATCCAAGGCGGGCAGATCATCATGGATGAGGGAGTAGGTGTGAATGAACTCGAGGGCGCAGGCGTAAGGCACAATCCCATTCTCTTTCCCTCCGACGACTTCATAAGCGGTCATGGCCAGGATAGGCCTGATTCTCTTCCCGCCAGGAAAGAGGGAGTAACGCATGGCCCGGTGAAGGGTCTGGGGGAAATCGGTCTCCTTGGGGATGATTTTTTCCAGAGCTCCATCGATGATCCTCTTTTTCCCCTGGAGGTATCCGCCGATATCCATCTCTTCTCCCGAGTTTATTCCTCTCCTGTTGCTTCCTCCGGCTCGAATGGACCCTGTGCTAAGTCTCCCCCATTTCCCTTGACGAGCACCTCCACCTTTTTCCGGGCCTCGTTCAGCCTTTGATTGCAAAAACGGGAGAGTTTCATCCCCTCCTCAAAAAGCTTCAACGATTCCTCCAAGGGCAAATCGCCGTTTTCCAGTTGGGAAATGATGGATTCCAGCTGGCTTAATGCATCCTCAAAGGTCTTCTTTCTTTTTTTATCCATATGAAATCAGGTTTATTATACACCTCCTACCCCGTCAGTCAAGGGTTTTTCCCCCTTGGCCGAGATTTTCGCCATTTTTTGTTCTCTTTTGTCTTTTTTCTCCAATATATTTCCGTTTACGAACTAACCCTATGACCTTCATATCGTTGGTTGTCGCCTCCATCAATGAAAGGGGATCTACCCTGGCTCCATTAAGATAAACACCCCAGTGGAGGTGGGGGCCTGTAGCCCTTCCCGTTGCCCCCACTATGCCAATGAGATTACCCTTTCGAACTTCCTGGTTCGTCCTGACCGCTACCCTATCCAAATGCATGTAAAAGGAAAACAATTGCTGACCATGATCTACCACAACCGTCTTTCCCCCGAAGAAGAACTCGTCCACCATAACCACCCTTCCGTCATTGGGACAGATTATCTTCTTACCCCGTGGGGCCTTAATGTCGATACCGTTATGCCGCCCTCTTCTCTGGCCATTGAGAATCCTCCTTACACCGAATAAGGAACTGATCCCTCCCTCTACAGGAGCTAAAAACTCCCCATGCCAGCTGCGATTTTCGGTTCTTACAGCCCATAACGCCCCTATTCTCCTCTTTTCCTCCTTTACCCGTTTTAGAGAGTCGGGGTCTAAATGGACCAGCTCCGGGGGAAGGGTAATCTTCTGAACGCCGAAAAATGCCTTGACCACCTCTATCTGGAACGTCCGGCTGCTCACCGAGCTTCCCTTTTCAACGGTGATATTGAGTCTGCAGATCCCCGCCGGGCATTCCAAATCAACTCCCACCAGGGCCTCATAGCCTTTCCCTTCTTCATGGGGATAGAAGGCAATCTCCTTGCCTTGAAAAATCCCCGACGGAACACCCCCTCCATGAGCGCTTAACCGGATCCTGCATACATCTCCCTGTTTGAGGACCGATGGAATCCCCTCGACCCTCCAGGTATCCTGCACGCCAAAACAGAGCCCCCAGCTCAAAGGGACCACCAATAAAGAGCAGGCTATGGCAAGCCAGATTCTTCCACCTCGCATAAAATCTCTCCCCGATAGAACTTCACCTTTACCCTCTCACCCCTCTCAACCGCCTGTGCGTCCTTCAAGATCTCATTGGATGGGTATTTCCTGGTGATACTATATCCCCTCTTGAGGATGGCCAAAGGGCTGAGGTTATCCAAATTAGAGATCAACCCCCCCACTTGATTTTCCTTCTCCCCTATTCCCTTCTGAATGGCACCGCTCAACTCCTTGGTCAATTGTGAAACCCTCAATCCGAATCCTTCGGTCCTCTCACGAGGATTCCTGTAAAGCAGTTTCTCTCCCAAGATATTGATCCTTCTCTGAGACTCCATCACGAGCCGATGGCCATTCGAAGTCAGGCGTCGCGATAGTTCATTCAGACGTTCCCCAAACCTCTCCACCCTCTTACGGGGATCTATCAATCCCCTCCTCGCCTGATCGACGCGACCCGTCAAGAACCCTAAGTGTTGCCTCATGCAGCCCTCCATTCTCAGGTTCAAGCTCTGAATGGATCTGACCAACTCCGCCTTCTCCCTGACAACGAGCTCCGCTGCCGCCGAAGGGGTAGGTGCCCTCATATCCGCCACAAAATCGGCGATGGTAAAATCCGTCTCATGCCCCACCGCGGAGATAATGGGAATTCTCGATTCATAGATAGCCCTCGCCACCCTCTCGTCATTGAAGGCCCACAGATCTTCAAGGGACCCCCCTCCTCTTCCTACTATGATAACCTCCACTTCCCCCACGGCGTTCAGATCCCGGACTGCTTGAACGATCTCAAGAGGGGATTCAACGCCCTGGACTCTGACCGGGCAGATGAGAATCTCCACGTTGGGAAAACGCCGATGGATGATCTGCAGCATATCCCGAATTGCCGCACCTGAGGGAGACGTCACAATCCCAATTCGCCGGGGAACAAGGGGAAGGGATCTCTTTCGTTCCTCGTCGAAAAGTCCCTCTGTCTCCAAACGGTACTTCAGCTGTTCAAAGGCTATTTGGAGTGCCCCGACGCCTTTGGGTTCCATGTAGTCCAGGATTAACTGATATTCGCCCCGCCGTTCATAAAGGGACACCCTCCCACGGCAGATAATATGAAGCCCATCCTCCGGCGCGAAGCGCAGATACCGGGCCTGCTGTTTAAAGATGATGGCCCTCATCTGGCTCCATTGGTCCTTCAGGGTAAAATAGATGTGGCCCGAGGGCGGAACCCTCACATTGGAAACCTCCCCCTCCACCCAAATATCGACGAAATATTCGTCTAAAAGGCCCTTTACCTCCTGGGTCAATTGGCTGACGGTATAGATATGCGGTCTATTGGTATGCAACGATATCCTCTCCCTTGGGCTTGCCCCGACTATACCAGAGGGGCCTCATTATTTCAATGGGCAAGTCGAAACCGTGTTCCTGAGCGTAATCTGCTGAGGGATAACAGACCCCGATCAAAATCCATCGCCTAATTTAGGTATCAAAACTGAAATCAGCAGGTTATGGAGCATTCCTGATCACCAGGAAGGTACTAGATGCAAGGCGCCGAGGAGCGACGACTGAGGCGTATGGAGCAATACGCCGCAAGCCTGTCGAGGGCCTCAAGGTCGAACGAGAGGAGCGATCGAAGGCAACGCCGCCCTTCGGCTTTGCTCAGGGCCGTGAGTCCTTCGACCTTGCTCAGGACCGTGAGCTTGTCGAACGGCCTGTCGAACGGCAGATGATGCCTTGATGGTGGATCAGGGCCAACCCAAGCCCTTGACAAAGAGAGCGATGCTCCATTACCATAAGAATTCGAATTTCCCTGGAGCAAACCTTTGAAACTAGAACTCATCTCTCCGGCCTCGGAGGAAAACGCCCGCGTTCCCAACCTCTCCCTGCCCCTTATTGCTTCCCTCACCCCCCCTGAGGCCACAATCTCCTTCACCGATGATCTAATCAACCCCATTGACCCCGAGAAGGATCTCAAGGACATCGATCTCGTTGGAATCACCGTCCTCAGCACCACGGCCTTGAGGGCCTATCAAATCGCAGATGCCTATCGGAAAAAGGGGATAAAGGTCGTATTAGGAGGCATCCATTCAACCGCCGTTCCGGATGAAGCAGCCGAACACGCCGATGCCGTGGTGATTGGCGAGGCTGAGCAGACCTGGTCTCAATTGGTGAAGGACTTCCAAAGGGGAAACTTGAAGGCCTTTTATCGGCAAAATCAGTTGACAGACCTTTCGACCTTGCCCGTACCCCGCCGCGAAATCCATGGGACCAAGGGATATTTTCCCCTAGGCGTAGTTCAGGCCACCAGGGGATGTCCCTATCGGTGTGAATTCTGTTCCGTGAGGACATTCTTCGGGGATACCTTTCGACTCCGTCCATTGAAAGATGTCATCTCAGAAGTCAAGGGGATGCGCCATAAACTCATCATGTTTAACGACGACAACATCATCGGGCATCCGGGATATTCAAGGGAACTGCTTCAGGCTATCACTCCCTTGAAAAAGAAATGGATGGGGCAGGCTTCCCTGGCCGGGTTAAGGGACGAGAAGACCATTCGTTTGATGGCCCAAAGCGGCTGCATCGGATTGCTTATCGGCTTTGAATCCATTATTGAAAAAAATATCACCTCGATTGGCAAGTTTCAAAATAGACCCTCCCATTACATGGAGGTTATCAACTCACTCCACCGAAATGGCATCGCCATCTGGGCCTCCTTCATCTTCGGATTTGATCACGACGACCCCACCGTCTTCGAGCGTACGGTGGAATTTGCCATCAAGGCCAAGATCTTCTCCGCGGTATTCGCCATGCTGACCCCCTATCCGGGCACGGAATTCTATAATCGGATGAGGACCGAGGGAAGGTTGATCGATGAGAGATGGTGGTTGAGGGAGGACCAGCAGGACCGCGCTCCTCACTTCGAGCCCATGGGGATGAACCGCCGACAGTTGCGGGAGGGATGGAAATGGGCTTGGAGGGAGTTTTACTCCCCCGGATCCATCATAAGACGATTCCAATTGGAATTTCCACCAACACTGGTCAACCGACTAATCTACTTTCCCTTCGGCCTCATGCAAAACCGGTTCACGAGGAAGAAGATACTCCAAGGTAAGAGGCTCTACCGACTCAGGTTCCCCCCGCTTTGATGGATCCCCTTTTCCAAACAGGTTGGTCGTAATCTCCGAAAAATACTTGATTTATCCCCCCACTACTCTTGCTCCACTTATCATCTTTCTTCTCAAAGAAGCTCGTGAAGCTTCTCCATAACGTCCGCGTATTCGTTGCCGCGGAAGCAGAACTGAAGTTCGCAGAACCGTTCCCTCAACTTCTTGACCTGGTCGGTGACCTTAGCTTTGTTTATCACTACGTCATGAATCAGGAAAGCCAGGGCGCGGAAGTCGTCTTTTCCCATACCGAAGCGAGTCATCTCAGATACGCCCATCCGCAGAGACCCTGAGGCCGTGAAGCCCTCTTCTTCTGGGCTGGCCTGATAGTTACAAATTATGTTGTTGGCTTCGAGTCGGCTGGCGATTTCCGGGCCACAGCCGTAACCCACATTCACCACCACCTGGTGTGTTTCGGTAAAATCAATAGTTGGATCGCCAGCGACATCCAGGCCGCAGTCCTTCATAGCTCTGGCGAACGCTTTGGCGTTGGCGATCACCTTGGCCTGGTATTCGTCCTTGAAGTGGTTCATCTCGTAGGCGGCTATCAGGAGCCCCAGCAACGTGCCGAGGTGGT
>SMTZ1_10006561_pt1 | contig 11697 bp, 8 predicted proteins | sample DeeMarSWOR136_30_FD_25667 | JGI IMG/M metagenome (IMG submission 25667) | reverse complement strand
CCAAAGGGAGTGGCTCGGGGATTGCAGCGAGTTGGCAGGGCGGGACATCTTTATCAATTAGCCAGCAAGGGCAGACTCATTCCGAAGATGCGCTCTGATTTAGTCGAAATGACTGTCGTAACTGAAGCCATGTACCGTGGCGATGTCGCTCCGATAAAAATCCCACAAAATTGTCTCGATATTCTGGCACAGCAAATCATCGCCATAGTCGCCATGAAGCCATGGCAGGTGGATGAATTATTCAACCTGGTGCGAAAGGCTTATCCGTATCAAACTTTACCTCGCTCCCATTTTCTCAGCGTGATCGAAATGATTTCGGGACGTTACCCTTCGGAAGCGTTTCGAGATCTGCGACCACGAATTTCCTGGGATCGAGTGAATAATATTCTGCATCCATTGCCTGGGACGCAGCGCACAGCCATTTTAGGCGGCGGTGCCATTCCCGACACGGGTCAATACGGCTGCTATCTCGAAGATGGCTTCACCAAATTGGGTGAGCTGGAAGAAGAATTTGTTTACGAGAGAAGAATAGGCGAAGTGTTTGTATTGGGCAGCAATAACTGGCGGATTAAAGAGATTACTCATGATCGGGTGATCGTTTCGCCTGCCCCAGGGACGCCAGCACGGATGCCGTTCTGGAAAGGCGAATTTATGAGTCGTTCGGTTCACCTGGGCAAATTATATGGCCAGTTCTGTCGGGAATTATCAGGGCGATTGCAAAACAAAAATTGCATCAATTGGCTGCAACAGAATTATTCATTGGATGCTGATTCCGCTAAAAATTTGTACCAATATTTTAAAGATCAACAACAAGCAGTAGGGAAGATCCCCGATGATGAGACAATTTTGATCGAAAGTTTTTATGACGAGCTGGGCGATCCTCGAATCGTGATGCTTTCGCCGTATGGCGGCAGAGTGCATCTGCCCTGGAAATTGGCCATTTTGTCACAATTCAGAAAAAGTCTAAATGTTGAGCCTGAATCGCTGCATTCGGATGGGGGAATTGTTTTTCGGTATCCAGTCGAAAATATCAGGCGAGTTATCGAAATAATCAAAAGTGTCACGGCTAAAAATGGTGAAAACCTGGTGATCCAGGAACTGGCAAATTCAGCTTTTTTCGGCATTCGATTCAGACATAATGCTAACCGCGCCATGCTGATTCCTCGTCCCAAGCCAGGCAAGCGTTCCCCATTATGGCTGCAGCGAATGCGTTCCCGAGACCTGCTGGAGATTGCCCGCCAATTTCCATCGTTCCCGATTGTGGTGGAAACCTATCGTGAATCATTGCAGGATTATTTAGCTGTTGAAGAATTGAAAGAACTTTTATCCAGAATCGAAACGGGCGAAGTTAAAATTATTATCCGCCAGGCAAGCCAGCCTTCGCCTTTCACAGCGACTTTGATGCTGGAATTTATGGCGGGTTATTTGTACAACTATGACGAGCCGAAGCGAACCGAACACGGCGCTGATGCCATTGATAAAGATTTCATCCAGGAACTGATTCATCCCGAACATGTTGCTGAGCTGCTGGATACGGATGCGATAAAACAAATTGAGCAAAAACTTCAAGGTCAAGCAGAAGGATACCAAGCCAGAACCGCATCGGAGCTGGTTGAGCTGCTTTATCGGATTGGCGATTTGACTGAGGAAGAAATTGGTTTGAGAGTCAGTGGCGATTATCAATTGATGTTAGATGAGTTGGACGTGGCGCGTCGGGCGTTACGCGTGTTTATTCCTGGAGTTGAGAAATCATGGCGCTGGATTGCGGCGGAGGATTTTCCGCTGTATCGGGACGCTTTTTCGATTCAAACTGCTGATGAAAATTTGCCTGAAAGTTACCAAAAAATATACATCAAAATTGGGGATGAAATTCAATCTCGATCTGTGAATGAAGCTTTACCCCAGGAAATAGTAGCCCAAAAATTTAATAGAGATGATGCGGAACGAAAGATATTAGATCGCTACCTGGCTCATCATGCCTTATTGGATGTGGAACAAATTATTAGTCGCTATCCCTTTGAAAAAACATTTGTTCAACAGATTTTGAATGACTTGAAACAAGGCGGTCAATTTTTAGAAATCGCTTCTTCCAAAGAAGATGTGCCGATCCAATGGGCGTCGACAGAAATTGTCGAACGCATTCGTCGGGCCACGCTGCGACAGGAACGGGCCAAAATCCAGCCCTGCGATACGGCACAGTTTGTGGAGTTCTTGTTGCGCTGGCAAAATCGAACTCCTGAAACCAGGCTTTCAGGTGTAGATGGTTTGGTGTCAATTATTGAAAAATTTCAGGGACTTGCTTTAGCTGCTGATATTTGGGAGACTGAAATTTTCGCAAGACGGATCCAAGATTATCAACCGGGATGGTTGGATGATTTGTGCCGACAGGGCGAGATTACCTGGTACGGTTCGTCGACGGCAAGCGCTGTAACTGGAAATATCGCTTTTGCTTTCAGAGAAGATTTGCCATATTTCCATTATCAAAATCCAAATTTGAGTGACCAAATTGATGATCAAAATGAAAAAATATTAGATCAAATCAGGAATGCTTTTCAGAAAAAAGGGGCTTGCTTTATCAATGATTTATCACTAGAAACAGGATTGGCTCCGTCAACCTGTGCTGCAGCTTTGTGGGAATTGATCTGGCTGGGTGAAGTCACAAACGATACTTTCGCTGTCATCCGTGCTGGCAAGCCACCATTTTCGTTAGATCAATTCAGTGAAAAAATAGCCCAGCGAAATCCCTATCGTAGAATGGGAAGGTCCCATCGTTATCGATCCGTGCCAGGTTCAGGCAGATGGTCGCTGTTGCCGCAGTCAACTGAGACGAAAAACATTCAACCAGAATTCATCGAAGCAGTAGCCAATCAACTGCTGCACCGCTACGGTATGATCTGTCGTGAAATCTATGAATTAGAAAACTGGCAGATTCCCTGGCGGTCAATTTACGAAACGCTGGTTCGTCTCGAATGGCGAGGAGAAATCAGGCGTGGTTATTTTGTGAAAGGATTTTCGGGGCTGCAATTTGCCCTACCAAAAGCAGCCGATGAACTCATGAATTTACAGCAGCGTAAGCCGAGAAATAAAGACCAATCCGATTCACTCATTCTGATGAATGTCTCCGATCCTGCCAATCTTTATGGTGCTGCTTCGCCTTTACCTTTGCTCCATCCCATGAATTCTGACTGGCGGTTATTGCGTCATCCAAATAATTACTTGATACTCAATTATGGTCTCCCGCTATTAGCCATCGAAGCGAAAGGCGCTCGACTCACGCCGTTGCGAGATTTATCACCAGATGAAATCAAAGCTGTATTAAATTTGCTACCTCAATTACTCGACGATCCATCAGGCTGGCGACGGATTCGCTCCATTAAAGTTGAATTCTGGGATGGTCAGCCAGTAAGAAATTCGGAAATCGCTGATTATTTAAAAGAGATGAGATTTCGGGATGAGTTTAAGGCACTCATATTGGAAAGAAAATTTTAGGTTTAGAACTCGCCTTTTCAAAGTTATTTATTTTCTTTGACCATTAAAAAGTCGATGAGAGATTGAAATGGATTATTAGAGTAATGGATTTGTGGATTATGGAATCTCTCTGTTGCTCCAATACTTCTATTCAATTAGTTAACATGAGTGGTCAGATTCTATTAAAAAATTGTTATTTTTTCTTAAAAATCCTTCTCAGCCAAAAGGCATCACCGCGGATTGTACTCTGCAAATATCCAGCATAAGAAGACCGCACATCTTCGATTGAAATAAATGCCTTAGGTTCGATTGTGTGGACTAATTTTACAAATTCATTTACTTTTCTTCGTGAAATAATTGAAAACAATATATGAACAGGTCCTTTCGCTCCCCTCCCTTCAACAGTGGTAACGCCGAATCCTTTATTCCTGATTTCATTCGGTAATAACTGCAATTGACTTGTGGAAATAATACGAACAATCTGGAATCCCAATGCTAATTTGGATTCAAGCCACATACCAACATAATTACCAGTAGCAAATCCGGCGCCGTATGCAACATAACAGACAACATTGGTTAAATTTTTCATAACTTCACTAATAGCTGCCAGCCAAATAATGACCTCAAAAAATCCCAACAGCGGTGCAACATACCTGTTGCCTCTTGACAATAAAATGACCCTTACAGTCCCAATAGAAACATCAATGATTCTGGCAACAAAAATGAGTAGCGGAATAATCGCATAATTTAGTACCGTTTCAGACATAAAAACTCCTTGTAATTAATCTATAAGTCTTTTAAAAACGAACTTTATAAAAATCCACATGACATAACATTCTACTGCAAAAGGGAGGAATCCCAAAAATCCAAACGCCGGCATTTCAAATATCTTCGGTTGTTGAAAAAAGGGCACAGTATAGATCCACTTTGTCATTGCCCAATAATTCCAGAATTCCCATAAAAAGCCGCACACGATTCCGGAGAGAAATAACGAGAGCAGCTTGCTAATTTTTCCTACCCTCAGGTCAATAAAAAGTGAATGTTCACCCAAAAATGCATTAATTGGATCCAATAGAAAAACAAATCCCATCCACACAAAAGCAAAGAGATATCTTGCATAAATTTTGGGTAAAAGGATAGGAACGATTAAAAACAGCGATCCAACAAAAATCCAAAATAATAAAATATATTTTGATATTTTGAATTCTCTGATTCTAATTCGATCAAAAAATTTGAGTTCATCAATAAGTTCACTGGTGAGTATTATTCCAGGAAAAATTGTAACAAAAGACCAGACATAGCCAATGAAACGAACAACCATATTTTTGGGAAGATTAAGATATCCCCAATTTTGCAGGTGCAGATTATAAGCTTCAAAAACAAGCCAACATCCTAAAGATACAGGCAACATAATAAGTAGTTCTTTCCTTCGATGTGTCAGGTAAGCTTTGTCAGTAAACTTATGGAGTAATGCATCTACAAATAAAATATACCCTGTCCACACAATGGGAGTAAAGAATATTTTTATAATTTTGAAGTTCAATAACAATAAAATTTCAGCGAAGAGGATGATGAAAATTCCAATCCAGCCATAAATAGGTATTGTGCGATTTTTTTCCATAACTTCTCCAATTAAAAATCTTAATTGCTGAGACCAATTTCACTCAATATAAAAAGTTCTTAAAAAAAATGCAATGTTAAAAATTATAACTAAAGTAATATTGACTTTTATAAAAATAATTCATATTTTTAATCACTAAAAAAATTTAGAATACGGAGGAAAAGTGATGGATAATTTTATTGACTTGAGAAGCGATACGGTTACAAAACCGACCCCAGAAATGCGAAAAGTAATTGCAGAAGCAGAAGTCGGCGATGACGTTTTGGGTGATGACCCCACAGTGAATTTGTTGCAAGAAGAAGTGGCTGAAATGTTAGGCATGGAGGCTGCGCTATTTACGCCGTCTGGCACAATGGCGAACCTTATCGCTATACTGGCACATACAAAACCTGGTGATGAGGTGATTGTTGAGAAGGAGTCCCATACTTTCAATTACGAAGCAGCCGGGGCTTCGGCATTCGGCGGCGTGCAGTTAAATCCAATATTGGGAGATCGAGGAATCTTGGAGTCTGAGCAAATTAAGCGAGAAATTCGAATTGATAATGTTCATGTACCGCCAACAAAATTAATCTGCCTTGAAAATACCCATAATCGAGGAGGGGGTTCAATATATCCGTTGGAGAAAATTAAGGCAATTCATGAGTTAGCCAAAGAGAACGGTATCAAAATGCATCTGGATGGTGCGCGTTTATTTAATGCTTCGGTGGAAACAGGCATCAGGCCCAGGGAATATGCGCAATATTTTGATTCTCTTATGTTTTGTTTTTCAAAAGGGCTGGGAGCGCCTGTTGGCTCCATTATAGCAGGATCAAAGGAATTCTTTGAACGAGCGTATCGTTTTCGAAAAATGGTAGGTGGCGGCATGCGACAGGTGGGAATTTTAGCTGCAGCGGCGCTGTACGCCTTAGAAAATAATGTAGAAAGATTAGCCGAAGATCACAAACATGCAAAGTTATTAGCAACTGAGATCGATAAAATAAAAGGCTTTCAAATAAATCCAGATCATGTGGAAACAAATATTATTGTTTTTGATGTTTATAATTCTGGATTCAATCCATCTGAAATTCTCGACAAAATGAAAGAAAGAGGAATTTTGATGATATCGTTCGGACCGACACTTATTAGAGCAGTGACGAATTTAAATGTATCCGGTGAAGGCGTTCAATATACAATAGAAGTAATGCACGAGCTATTCAATTAACCTGATTATTCATCATAATTCAATCAGATTAATATTTCACGCCGAAAAAAGTATCTTTCCTGAAAAATTCACGGCCACTAAGTGCTTTATTTTAAAAAATCTTGTAAAGTTTTAGACCAGATGATTCTGAACAAATAAAATCTGACGGATTAATTCCTTCTCTTTTTTCTTGTTCTATCGAACTGGAATTAAGGTCCTTTAAAAAAAATCATTTCAATTAATTCAATCGCTATAATCAATCAAAAAAACGCATTTCTGAATTCCTCATCAATAGGTATGGGTTTTCCTTCCTTATTGATAAAAACACCTACTAACTCGGCGTCAATAATTTTCTTCCCTGTTTTCTTATTAAAAACTTCCTGTTTGAAGGTAGCGCTCGTACGCCCCATTTCCTTCCCCTCTAATGTAATTTCCAATTCATCCCCCAATGTAGCTGGTGCTAAATATTTTATTTTCAATTCCACGATTACGATGTACATTCCTCTTTTTATGTATTCATCGAAACGTAAGCCGACCTTTTCGAGTACTGAAACCCTTGCATATTCGAGATAATTCAGGTAAACAGCATAGTTCACATGTCCCTGTGCGTCCAATTCATATGATCGTACCTTTAACGATTGCGTAAATTTTTTCATATATCGGCTCCTAAAATTCAATTTATGATTCTAACCGAACCAGTTCCAGTATAGTTCCATCTTTTCTGTTGATGTTTGCAATAGCGAAAGGAGTTTCAGAGAAATTAATGTTTTCACTCTGCTTGCTAAAGAGATCGTTTACATGCCAAACAGATTTTGCAAACAGGGAAGCTTCCAGCCAGACACGAACGTTTTGCCGTTCGTTGCTGTTATTCACAGTTATTAAAAAATAATGATCCTTGTCTTTTTGAAAAAGCACAGATAAAATATTCGGAGCATCAGATCGACAATAAAAAGGGATATTTTCCCAACTATGAATGGCGAAGATGAGTTGTGGAGTAGGAGAGCAGCCAATAAATAATGATTTTGAATCCCATGGACTGGCACAATTCGAGAAAGCCGACCAGGTTTCGTTCTGGAACGGTCTCCCCGCTAAAGTCCAGTTTGTCTTGTTCATATTCATGAAATTCCCAGCAGATGTAACTGGCAATGATGTTTATGTCCATTTCTTTGACACGCTGCAGGCATTTCTCTCAGTAATACGGCTGAAGCCTCCAGTAGTGGACTTCGCCGCTGAGGAGGGGGATGGAAGATAGCTCATAATACAACTGCTTTCAAACCTGCCTTTTCCAATTCTTCTGGTTCAGCATAAACTAAAAATGGTAGCTGTTTCATTTCAGCTTCTAATGTTTTCAGCATCTGCTCTTTCGATGGAATTCGAATAAAGTCAAGTTTTTTATTCAGTAAAATTTCACCTATAATAAAGATACCTTTCTCTGTTTTGCAGAGCACAGGTACCTGCCATCTTTTAAGTGTAGGATCGAATTTTGGATCCCCTGCCATTGCCATATTCCCAATTTCATCGATCAAGTAATTTTTAACCTTTTCATAAACGTTTTTTATTTCCATATCCTAACTCCCCTAAAACTAAATTTTTACCAGACATTTAAAAATGTATTTATGTCTATATTTTTATTGGCACCAATAGCGGGATCATGATAAACAATTGTTTTTTGTCTTATCTCTAATACAACTAGGAAATGTCCGACTGGCATAACTCCATACAATTCAGCAGCATCTACCAATGCAATTAGTGGTAATTTATCGCCAATATAATTCAAGACTTCTTTTTTAGATGTCTGCTTGAAAGTCTCGGCATGAAATCCCAGGTTTATTGCAGCCTCACGAATCTGATTACAAGTTGTTCCAAAAAGAGTTGTGTTACAAAGCTCTATAAGTTCTTCTTCACTTATATATTTGTCAAAAGCAGATAGAATCATGCGCAAACACGCAGGGCCACAACTATAGGACGTTATTTGTTGAAAATATTTGACCTTAATTTTTTCTTCCCTTGAATGAAAAATTAACTTCATATAAACTTAACATTATTGTTGAATAAAGTCAAGAGATTTTTTGACTTTCAGGCAAGAAGATTGATAAGATTCTGGAATGGTATTTCAAAAAAGTTGAGATAAAAAGTGACCGTCATCCGCAATTTGCGGATGACGGTCACTTTTCATCAGTTACATTTCTAAACGAACTTCTCCCGCTTCTGAAGATTCAGCAGCCCGAAGAGGATGGATATTCCTGTTCCAATGATCAAATAAAGTCGATTGTTGAAAGTCGTTTCCATCCAGACCGCTTCGTTGACATTTGATGGGATAGCAAAGGGATTGAGGAATAGGTTCCAGCGGCTGGCGGTTAGCGGCTCACTGAGAATCCAGAATGCCATTCCTATGATAATAATAACTACTGCGGTTCCATTGCCATTACGGATCAACGTTGAGACCATGAATGCGAAACAGCCGAGGAAAAAGATGGGAAACATCAGTTGGAAAACCATTTGAAATATGGGAACAGCGACCAGCGCAGCAGAGCTTAGCAAGCTGAGGAGCAACAAAATGGTAAATACCACAACGTAAATAATTGCTATCCGAATCAACCAAACTTTGTAGCGGTAATTGGGAATGCCAAACAAAATTTCGATCATACGAGTATCGACATCATTCTGGATGCCGAAGGTTGTTGGATAGAAGATGATCAATAAACCAGGAACTAACAGCAGATAATAAATCGTGCCCTCGGTTGGATTTGAATCAGAATCCAGCAGGTTAATAATCGTGACCAATAAAAAAATACCCATGGCCGCCAACAAAAAGTAAATGAACTTATTGGCAAAGATTATTTTTAAATTATAGCGAAAGATACTTGCAATGTTGTTTGTGAAATTTTTGAGTTGATATTTATAATTCATGTTTTATGTCCAGTTTTTTTTGATTTCGTTGAGTGAGTTGAGTTGGTTAAGTAAGTCAAGTAAGTTAAGTTGGGTTGTATTCTGTGTATTTATAATTGACCGCATCAACTCATAAATTCATAAACTCATCAACCCATTTACCCAATTACCGAATTACCTCAATTACCCAATTACCCAATCACCTAACACCCTGATTTTCTCAACAGCCACAAATACGCATCTTCCAGCGTTGGTCTCACCTCCTGAGCTTCGGGCAACGGCTGGCTGTTGGACAAGCACCGAGCCCTGATTTGCTCGCCATCCCGCATGTGATGGACGATCCAGAGGTCTTTGCTGACCTCTTCAAATTTTTTAGCATCGACCTTGAACTGCCAGACAAATCCTTCGGCGATTTTTGTCATCTGCTGCGGATCGCCCAGGTAGCACAGTTTCCCTTTATTAAGAACTGCAACTTTATTACAGGAGCTGGAAATATCTTCAATGATGTGGGTCGAAAAAATGACGATTCGTTCCCGACTCAGATCGACTAATAAATTTCTGAAACGGATTCTTTCCCTGGGATCGAGTCCTGCGGTTGGCTCATCGACTACAAGAATTCGGGGCAAATGCAACAAGGTCTGGGCAATGCCGATGCGTTGTTTCATTCCGCCAGAGAAAGAGCCGATTTTTTGATCTTTATTTTTATCAAGATGGACCGCAGAAATACAATAATTGACTCGTTTTTCCCGCTCTTCTTTATCATAAATATTTTTTAAGATCGCCTGGTAGCTGAGAAACTCATAAGCTGTCATATTTTCGTAAGTGCCGAATTCCTGGGGGAGGTAGCCGATCAATCCCTGTAGTTCTTCCCGTTTCTCTTTTAAATCAATATCGTTGATTCGGATGGTGCCTCGACTTTGCTCCAGGATGCCACAGATAATCCGCATCAAGGTAGTTTTTCCTGCACCATTTGGGCCCAGCAAGCCGAACATGCCACTGCCGATGTCCAGCGAGACACTGTCCAGCGCTTTAAAGGGCGTTTTCTTTTTGCCGATAACCGGAATGATCTGTACAAAGCGATAGAAATTTTTTCGCAACACAGCCAATCGACCTGTCAATCGCATGATATTCACCTTTTCCCGATGGAGCCGATTGGAGGTGGTGTAAATCGCCAGCGCCAGGTACCATACAACAGCGATGAAAATCAAAATGGTTATATTTTTCCATTTAAAATAAAAAATAATTAGGTTCAACAGCGGAAAGCCCCAGAAAAATATCGGATAGAACCAGTCATTAATTTTCTTGAGCAAAAAGTTATTACCCTTTTCGAGCCGATTTTGAAGATAGATGCTGATTGGCTTCCACAGTAGAAAAACGTAAAAAAATACAAAGTGCGCCATCACTAATTGCCAGAAGCCATTATTGAGATAAAAATAAACAAAATAGATCAAAAATCCTAACAGCGGCAACAGGTAGATAAATTCATCAAAATCTCGCCATGAAGTATAGTCTTTCGATAATCCCGCTTTTGCCCTGATCTGCTTGCCTTTTTTCCACTCCCGAACGAACCGCATATCTTCTTCATAGATTTTGACGATGTGCTGGACTTTAATTCTCAACGATTCACCAGGTTTGATGTACTCTGCCTTTGCCTGGCGCAAACTGGTCATTACGAAATAAGTTGCGGCTGGAACTAACATTACCAGCACGATAAGATCAACGATTTTCCAGAGCAAGCTATCCACATAAGTATAAACCAGGAAAATTCCTGCAACGAGCAATACCAGTTGAATCAGTTTGATTTTCCAATTCAGGTTTCTGATCCAATTCAGCGCCGTTTCTAATCCTGAATAAACCGTGGGGATAAAAACCAGTGTAAATAATGTTCCAACAGTCAGTCCGCCGATGACTGTGATGGCGAACGGCGCACCAATCTGGGTGACATATTCGGCTTTGCCCATTGCCAGCGGGAGCATGGCGACAATAGTCGTAATCGCAGTAATTAAAATTGGTCGAACCCGAGCCTGTCCTGCCATAACTAGCGCTCGGGAGCGATTGTAACCACGCTGTCTCAAAATACGGGTATAATCAATTAAAATAATTCCATTATTGACCACGACACCTAATAGAATTAAAAAGCCTATCAGGGTATTGGCGTTCAATAAGGAATTGCCTGTGAAGATCAATGCCCAGAACGAACCGATCGCTGCCAGGGGAATGCTAAACATGATGACAAATGGTTGCCAGAGTGATTCGAATACCGAAGCAAGAATCATGTAAATTAAAATAAGCGCGGCAAGGATCAAAAATTTGTATTCTCCCAGCTCGGTTTCATCATGGATCACTTCCACCGCAATACCAGGCGGAATGTTGAGACTGGCGATCAATTGATCGACTTCGGCACGCGAGGCTTCCAGCAGCGATTTGGAATTATTGACTTCGGCGAGAAATTGATAATTCACTTCGATCTCTTTTTCTTGATTCACCCGATTGATTCCTGACATCCCCGCCGAATAGACAATGCGACTCAGTTGCTCCA
>SMTZ1_10006559_pt1 | contig 11698 bp, 8 predicted proteins | sample DeeMarSWOR136_30_FD_25667 | JGI IMG/M metagenome (IMG submission 25667) | reverse complement strand
AGAAAGCGTTAGCTCAGCAGAGCTACCTTCTGCAGAAAAAAGTGAATACCGGAGAAAGAACGTTGGTAGGTGTAAATCGGTTTTCTGTTAAGGAAGGGGAGAGAGATTTGGAGATCTATAGGGTTGACCCTGAAGTTCGGGACCGCCAAATTGAACGATTAAAATGCGTCAAAAAGGAGAGAGACGAAGGCCAAGTGGCACAATCCCTCGAGGAGCTAGCCCGTGCGGCCGGTGGAAATGAAAATATTATCCCATACCTGTTTGGACCCCTCAAAGCCCAAGCTACTGTGGGTGAAATTATCGCCACTCTTAAACAAGTGTACGGTGAATTCAAGGAACCCGTTACAGTCTAAAAAGTTGGAGGGATCATGGAAAAGGATCGACCCATTCGATTGCTCATTTCCAAGATCGGCCTAGATGGGCATGATGTAGGGGCCAAGGTTTTAGTCCAATGGTTAAGGGATCAAGGGATGGAAGTAATTTATACAGGCCTTCGCCAAACTGTCGACCAAGTTGTGGAAACAGCCCTTCAAGAAGCGGTGGACGTCATTGGTGTAAGTCTCCTATCTGGGTCGCACATTCCTATCGCAAATCGACTCCTTCATAGGATAAAGGAGCGCGGGATCGAAGACACCTTTATTCTCTTTGGAGGAACTATTCCTAAGGACGATGTAGAGGTATTAAAAAAAATGGGTGTCCATGGGGTTTTCCCTTCTCATTCTGATCTTATGGAAATTTCGGAGTTCATAAAACAGAAGGTTAAACATGGAGGCAATCGTTGAGCGAGCTGAATGAGGTGAGAAAGAGGGTAAGGAAAAGGGAACTGGTAGAAAAAATAGTGACACCTGCAGAAGCATCATCTCTCTTTGAAAATAAGATGATTGTAGCCACCTCTGGGAACCCTCTGATGGGTTATCCCAAGGCTGTTTTCTTGGCACTGTCGGACCGCATCAAACAAGAGGGGGGGATCAAAATCGATCTTCTTTCCGCAGGACCTCTGGGACCAGAGGTCGAAGATGCCTTGGTCCAGGTGCGTGGCATTCGGAGAAGGATAGGGGCGATCGGTTCGGAACTCTTACGAAAGGCTGTCAATCAGGGCGAAGTGGAGTTTCTCGAGGGGAAAGGAGGTCAGCTTCCAACTCAGGTGAGACAGGGGCGGTTTGGGAAAATTGGTGTGGCTGTTATAGAAGCAGTTGGGATCACGGAAGAAGGCAATATCATTCCTTCTACAGCGGTTTATGATTCTGTAGATTGGGCGGAACTCGCTTCCGATATTATCGTGGAGATTAATCTGCTCCGACCCCTAGAGATGGAAGGTATTCATGATGTCTACCGAAAAATGTCAAACGGCCCTATTCCTCTTATGAATCCTCTCGATCGCATTGGGATTCCGTACATTCCAATCGACCCTAAGAAGATACGTTTTATTGTCGGATCGGCAATTCCTGATAGAGAAACACCAGATGCCGCTACAGATGGCCAGAATAGGCTTATCGCGAGGCATCTCATTAATTTCTTGGAAAGAGAGACCCGCCAGGGGAAATTAAGTAGCCCACTTCCACCATTAGAAGTGGGCATTGGAGGAATCGGTAGTTCCATTTTGGAAGGACTTGGAGAAAGTAATTTCAATTGCCTCTTTTTCTATATGCCTGCTATCACAGACCCTATCTTGGATCTCATCGATGGTTTAAAGGTAGGAGGCGTTTCAGGTTTGGCCCTTCGACTTTCCTCAAAGGCTTGGATTAAATTCCAATCAGATCTTGAGAGATACAAAAGGTTTATTGTCCTTCGTCCGATTGGGATCACGAATTCTCCCGAAATCATACAAAGACTTGGAGTCATTGCGATCAATGTGGGTCTTGAGGCAGATATTCAGGGACAGGTGAATTCCACTCACCTTATGGGCTCGAGGATTTGGACCGGGGTGGCGGGATCATATGATTATTCCCGCAATGGGTGCCTTTCTATTTTTGCGCTCCCTTCAATGGCAAAAGGGGGTAATATTTCTTCCATTGTTCCTTTCGTCTCCCATGTAGACCACACGGAACACGAGGTTGATATCATCGTCACGGAACAGGGGGTGGCAGATTTAAGAGGATTAGATCCCTATGAGCGGGCAAGAAGGATTATAGAAGGGTGTGCCCATCCAGATTATAGGGAACTTCTCATGGATTACCTGAGAAGGGCTAAAAAAGAATCGGGACATATTCCTCTCTCATTGGATGAAGCCTTTTCCTTTTATCGGAGGTTCAGAGAGAGAGGAACAATGAAAGGAGGGTGACATGAAAATTGGAGTCATAGGGACAGGCCGAATGGGAAATCTCTTCAGTCAGAATCTGCTCAAGGCAGGATTCGAATTGACGATCATGGATGTGAATAAGGCAGCCTACCAAAACCTGATTGCTATGGGAGCAGACCCTGCTGAATCGCCCACGGAGGTAGGCCAACGAACAGAACTGATTATTACCTCGTTGCCGAAGAACGAGATCGTACAAGAGGTGATTACAGGGCCAAGAGGCGTTCTGGACGGAGCAAAGGCAGGAACAATTGTGATTGATATGAGCACGACCTTTCCCTTGACCACACGTTGGATCGGCCAGGAGGCTTCCAAGAAAGGGATTGACTTCCTCGATGCCCCTGTGAGCGGAGGCCCAACAGGAGCTCGGAATGCGACATTGGCCATCATGGTAGGAGGAGAAAAAAAGGCCTTTGAAAGAGCAAGGCCTATCTTGGAAAAACTAGGCAGCAAAATTTTTTATGTGGGAGAATCAGGAGCGGGCCAATCTCTCAAACTGGTTAATAACCTTATTTACAACCTGAATCGGCTGGCAATGGCGGAAGGACTGGCCTTTGGCGCAAAGGCAGGGATCGATCCGAAGACAATGGTTGAGGCCATTGGCGTGAGCACGGGAAATAGTTTTGCCCTCCAGTATTTGGCCAAGGACATCCTTGGAGGCAATTTTGAAGGTAGAGAGAGTTCTCTGGAACTGGCCTGTAAAACGCTAAAGCTGATCTCGGATTTTGCCGATGAAATCGGAGCGCTTCTCCTCCTGACAGGTTTGGCGAGGCAGATCTACGGATTGGGAAAGGCGAGAGGATGGGGCGAAGGGAGTCCATCCTCGATCATTAAGCTGTATGAGGAAGCCCTTGGCTTACAGGTTAGGGCCAAATAGATTTTGTGAAATGAGAGGAGATGCAATATGGAAAAGTTAGTCATTACTGCTGCGGTAGCAGGTTCACAAACAACAAAGGAACAAACCCCTTTCCTTCCGTTGACTCCAGAGGAGATTGCAGAGGAGGCTTACCGCTGCTTCAATGCGGGAGCCTCAATGGTCCACATCCATCCGAGAGATCCAAGAAGGGAATTGAGTGACGTGGAGGTTCTCGGAGAGGAAGTCCGTCTCATTAGAGAAAAGTGTGAGATCATTATTCAAGCAGGAACAGGAGGAAGAGATCGGTTTGGCAAACATCGGGAGGACGGAGATCGACTGAAGCTCCTAGAAATCAACCCCAAGCCCGATATGATCAGCGTGAACACGGGATCTTTCTTCTTCCATAACTTAAGTCGGACCAGGCCTCCAGGGGCTCCAGAGGGTTATTTTCTCCACTTCAATCCCCCCACCTTGGTTGAGTCCTTCGTTAAGGGAGCAAAAGAAAGGGGCATCGGATGCGAGTTTGAGATCTATGATTCGGGCGGTCTTTTTGAAGTGGAACGCCTTTTTGGGAAAGGTATTTTGGAAAAAGGGGAGAAGCTCGATTTCAATTTTGTGATGGGGATAGGAGGGGGAATTCCCGTCAAGCCGAAGGGCTTGATCTTTCTCACGGAGAATTTACTGCCCAATTCCCACTGGTCTGTGATGGCGATTGGCCGGCATGAGTATCCAATGATTACTTTGGGAATGATTCTCGGGTCCGGAGGTGCTCGGGTTGGACTCGAGGATAATATCTATGTTTCAAAAGGGGTTCTTGCAAAGGGGAATGCCGATCTCGTGGAAAAAGCGGTTCGCCTGGCGAAGGATATAGGAAGAGAGATTGCGTCTGTGGATGAGGCAAGAAAGATGCTGGGTCTGTAGAAAGAAGGAGGGTCACGTTGAACCGTATTGCTGTCGATGTTGGAGGAACTTTTACCGATTTTGCCACTCAAAATGGAGAATCAGGGGAGGTACTTATTGCTAAGCAACTGACAACCCCAGAAGACCCTTCCATCGGCGTGATGGCGGGAATAGATCGGTTAATTAAAGAGAGAAAGATCGATTTAGATGAGGTCAACCAGGTGATTCATGGAACAACCTTCACTTCAAACTTAATTATTGAACGGAAGGGAAGAAATACCCATCTGATCACTACCAAAGGGTTCAAAGATGTTTTGGAAACCGGACGAATCAAACGTTACGACCTTTATGATCTCTTTATTGATAAACCAATCCCTCTTGTTCCCCGAAGGGCAATTTGTGAAGTGACAGAGAGAATTGCCTTTGATGGAAGAATCTTAACGCCTCTTGATGAAAATGAAGCGCGCAATTTGATAAGAGAACTCATACAGGCTGGCGTGGAGTCCATTGCCATCTGTCTTCTCCATTCCTACGTCAATCCAGTTCATGAAAAGAGACTGAAGGAAATCATCAAAGATGAATCTCCAAGAATCTATGTTTCTCTTTCTTCAGAGATTTCCCCCAAGTACAAAGAGTACGAAAGGACGAGTACGACAGTGGCCAATGCCTACCTGATGAAAGGGGTAGCCCAATATCTCAGTCACCTTAAAAAGGAGTTTGAAAAAAGAGGATTCACCAAAGATATTTTTATCATGCAGTCAAACGGAGGCATTGCCACTTCTTCAACAATGGAGAAGTATCCAGTTCACATGATAGAGTCAGGTCCTGCTGCCGGTGCTCAACTAAGCGCCTTCTTGGGAAAGAGATTAGGTGTCGAGAACCTTATCTCTTTCGATATGGGAGGAACGACAGCGAAGATCTGTCCTATTGTAAAAGGGGAACCAAGGGTTACAGATGAGTTTGAAATTGAAAAGATCAAGCTGAGGGCCGGAAGCGGACTCCCAATCAATATCCCTGCCATCGATATGATAGAGATTGGTGCAGGAGGGGGGAGCATTGCCAGGGTCCATATGGGTATGATTGTGGTTGGTCCCGATAGCGCAGGGGCACTTCCAGGCCCCATCTGTTATGGAAGAGGGGGACAAGAGCCTACGGTGACAGATGCAAATCTGGTTCTTGGTTATCTCAACCCCAATTTCTTTGCAGGAGGGGAAATGAAGCTGGATCCCGCGTCTTCTGTTGCCGGCATCAAAGAGATGATTGCAGGGCCTCTGGGATATTCCTTGGAACAGGCTGCATGGGGTATCCACGAAATTGTTACGACCAATATGGCAAGGGCTCTCAGGGTCCTAACCATCGAACGAGGGTATGATCCAAGGAATTTCTTACTAATGGCCTTCGGTGGAGCTGGCCCCATGCATGGATCCCAGCTGGCAAAGGCGGTCGGAATCAGAAAGGTGGTCATCCCTATGTTTGCCGGGGTCGCTTCAGCCCTCGGAATGCTGATCACAGACCCAAAGTTCCATTTTTCTCGCACCTTCATTGCTAAACTGGATAATGATATTTTGCCCAAACTGAAAGAGATTTACGATGAGCTTGAGTTTCAGGGGGGAGCGAGTCTGAAGAGCTGTGGAGTGCCTGGGACCTTCTATTTCGTCAGATCCTGTGACATGCGTTACCTCGGCCAGGGTCATGAGATTAATGTTCAGGTCTTGGAAAAAGATCTGAAAGCAGCCAGTGTGGATATTCTGAAGAGAAGATTTAATGAAGAGTACAAGAGAAACTATGGCTACATTGATGAGGATGCTGAACTTGAGGTCGTCACAATCAAATTAGAAGCAACTTGTCAGACTACGAAATTTGACTTGAAGATGCTAGGGAGAAAGTCGAAGACGGAGAATCCAAAGAAGGAAGAGAGAAAAATTTACATCCCCGAAAAGAGAGGCTATCTTTCTTGCCCTGTTTATGACCGGGATAAGCTCTACCCGGGTTTTAAGACCAAAGGCCCAGTGATCGTGGAGGAGAGGACTTCGAGCACCGTTGTTCTTCCAGGCGATGTGATTGAGGTGGATGGGTTAGGCAACTTAGTCATTACCATGGCGTAGGTGAGGGAGAATGAGAACGAAAAGAATTGATCCAGTTACGTTGAGCGTTATCTGGGGTGGGTTCATCTCCATAGCGGCAGAAATGGGTGCGGCCCTCCGACGGACTGCTTTTTCAGAGGTCGTAAGAGAAGGAATGGATTTCTCGCCGGGAATTTTCGATAGCCGGGGAAGGCTGGTTGCACAGGGTGACTACAGCCCGGGCCATCTCGGCTCCATGCCTTACGCCGTTCAAAGCGTTCTCCAATACTTCCCAAAAGAGAGTCTCAGACCCGGTGACGTCCTCCTCATGAATGACCTTTATATGGGCTCAGGCCACTTACCCGATTTTTTCATGATCACTCCTATCTTTTATCAAGATCAAATCATCAGTTATACAGTTAACTGTTGCCATCAGCAGGATGTGGGTGGCGCAGGGGCTGGATCAACTGTTGTCACGAATGTATCTGAATGCTTCCAGGAAGGCATTCGGATCATGCCAGTGAAAATCTATAAAGAAGGGAGGCCGAATGAGGATGTCTTCCGGATCATTGAGGCAAATGTGAGGGTACCAGAGAAGGTCGTCGGGGATATGAAGGCCCAGGTGAATGCGAACTTTGTAGGTGGAACCCGGATCCTGGAGATGGTGGAAAATTACGGTGTCGATGACTTGAATGCCTATATAGACGAGATCCTCGACCGTTCCGAAACGGCGATGCGAGGAGCTATCCAAAAAATTACAGATGGTGATTATCCTTTCCAAGACTATCTGGATGACTGTGGGGAGGGGACAGAACCCATCCTTCTGAACGTGACAGTACGCGTAAGGGGAACTGAGGTAGTGATCGATTTTGCAGGAAGTAGCCCCCAGACCGAATCCGGCCTCAATTCCATGCTCAATTACACAAGGGCCTACGCCTACTTTGCCTTGAAATGTTTAACAGAACCCTTCCTTCCACAGAATGGAGGTTGCATGAGGCCCGTTCAAGTTGTAGCGCCGGAGGGTTCTTTTTTTAACCCGAAGTTCCCCGCCGCAGGCGGGGGGCGTGCAATGGTCTCCCATCGGCTTTTTGAGGTCGTGGTGGGGGCCTTGGCCCCAGTCTTGAAGGAAAGGGTCATTGCAGGCCATTCCCAAGGTGCGACGCCTTGTTTCGGGGGCATTCATCCTACAACGGGAAAGCATTTCGTCTGTGTGGATCTGATCAAGGGGAGTTTCGGGGCAAGGCCTCACAAGGATGGTGCCGATGCCCTGATCTGCTCCATGAATCCGAGAAACGTCCCAGTCGAAGCCCATGAGCAGAAGTTTCCGATCCTTGTAGAGCGCCTCCAATTTATCCCTGACTCAGGAGGGCCCGGAAAATTCAGGGGAGGTGTAGGAGTGAGAAAGGACATTAAGTTTTTGTCCAAGATGAAACTCTTCAACCTTACCGATCGGTTCAAGTTTGCGCCTTACGGGCTTTTTGGAGGAAAACCAGGGGCAAAGGGGGCAAGTTTACTCATCAGGGATGCAGAAGTGGTTCCTCTCCATTCAAAAGGAACTTACACCCTTGAATCCGGGGATGTGGTGAGCTTCATCATTTCTGGAGGTGGCGGTTACGGTAGTCCAATGGAGCGAGATCCCCAGTCGGTTTTAAAGGATGTGACCGGAGGATATGTCTCGATGGAAGGGGCCAAGAGGGATTACGGCGTCGTTATCAATCCTGAAAACATGAATGTCGATCTCGAAGGTACGAGAACGTTGCGAAAATTTTCCGGAGGACAAAATGAGTGAAGGAGTTTTTTATCGGGATTTTCGGAGGTCTTACAAAACAGTTGCCTATGGAAGAGGGGTTTATCTATATGATACGGAGGGAAACCGTTTCCTCGATGGATGCGGAGGCAATACGGTTGTGAATGTAGGCTACGGCGTCGAGGAAGTCATCGAAGCCGTCTGTGCCCAGATAAGGAAAACACCCTTTGCCCATACGTCTCGTTTTACGTCAGATGCCCAGGAGGCTTTAGCTGAAAAAGTGATCTCCCTTTCTCCGAAGGGGATGACAAAGGTCTATTTTCTAAGCGGGGGATCAGAAGCTACAGAGACAGCTGTCAAAATGTCACGCCAATTTCATATCGAAAGAGGAAATTCCCACAAGTATAAGGTGGTTTCCAGATGGCAGAGCTACCATGGGAATACGATTGGAGGCCTTTCGATGAGCGGCCGATCCTTCCGGAGGAGATACTACATTCCCTATCTTCTCGACTTTCCGCACATTCCTCCCAACTATTGCTACCGTTGCCCCTTCCATAAGGTATTTGGGGAGTGTGGGATAGAATGTGCCTATGAGTTAGAGAGGGTGATCAAGCAGGAAGGTCCCGAAAATATTTCGGCCTTTATATCCGAGCCGGTTGGTGGATCTTCATTGGCAGGGGTTTCTCCACCCGAGGAATACTACAAGATCGTCCGAGAAATCTGTGACCGATATGAGATTGTGATGATCATGGACGAGGTCATGACTGGTTTTGGCAGAACAGGGAGAAATTTCGGCATCAACCATTGGGACGTCATTCCCGATATGATTGTTGTTGGAAAGGGTCTGACGGGCGGTTATGCGCCTGCTGGAGGGCTCATCGTTCACGGAAAAATCGTAGAGGCTTTTGTCAAAGGATCTGGTAGTTTTGCTCATGGACACACGTTCGTTGGTAACCCCCTCACTTGTTCGGCTGGCCTTGCTGTTCAAACCTACATTGAAAAACACGATCTCGTACAGCAGTCGGCCCAAAAGGGCCGAGTTTTGCTCGAGATGTTGAAGGAGAGGCTTAACACGGAGATCGTCGGGGATGTCCGGGGCAAAGGACTTTTCATTGGCGTTGAGTTTGTTAGAAATCCCGTGACCAAAGACCCCTTCGAAAGGAAGGCGAAGGTTGCTGAAACAATTGGCGACTTGGCTTTTAAGAAAGGGGTTCACATACTACCCGGTTTTGGAAGCATCGATGGGGTTTCAGGTGATCACATTCTCATTGCCCCACCTTTCGTCATATCGGTGAAGGAGATGGAAGAATTAGTTTCCATATTGGAAGAGACTGTCGATGAGGTAAAGAGGAGAGTTGAAGGAAGGTGAGCGCGGGTTTTACCCAACAATTGACAAAGTTTCTCCTAGAGACCCGATACGAGGATATCCCGTCAGATTGCCTCCAAATAGCAAAATTGTGTCTCCTTGATTTTCTGGGCGTTTCTCTCATTGGTTCGAGGGAACCAGCTGGGAGAATCCTAAACGATTTTCTTACGACAGTCGGGGGTTCTCCGGAAGCGACCATCATAGGATACGGAGAAAAGTCTACGGCGTTGAACGCTGCCTTAGCCAACGGAACATTCGGCCATTGCCTCGATTTTGATGATGACTCTTCGATCGGAGCAGGGCATTTAACGACATGTGTTGGCCCCACCTTAATAGCACTTGCCGAAAAGATGAAAAAAGGAGGAACAGAGATTCTCCTTGGTTTTGTCCTTGGTTACGAGATAGGCTCAATCCTTGCCGCAGCTCTAGAACCGGAGCAGACAAGGAAGGGTTGGCATGCAACGAGTACAATAGGAACCTTCGCCTCGACGGCAGGGGCTGCGAAGATCTTGGATCTAAAAGAGGGCGAGGTAAGTTGTGCCTTTGGAATTGCCGCGACTCAAACCTCAGGTTTGCGGAGAAATTTTGGAACGATGTGCAAACCTTTCCATGCAGGAAAGGCGGCACAAAAAGGTGTAGAATCTGCTCTCTTGGCCCAAAAAGGATTTACTGGGAACAAGGACATTTTTGGGGGAATATGGGGGGTTTTTGAAATCTTCTCCGGAAGGTCTTCAAAAATTGAAGGATTGGCAGAGACCCTTGGGAACCGGTTTCTAATCCGCGAGAACTGGTTTAAGCCCTATCCTTCATGTGGATGTACTCATTCGGCCATTGATGCCGCAATCTCTTTACGTCATCAGTATGAGATCGAACCAGTGGAGATCGAGAAGATTGAAGTGGGTGTTTTACCTGTCACATTTGATACATTGTTATACGATCGTCCTGAAACCCCCTATCAGGCCAAATTCAGCATGCCATTTTGCATTTCTACAGCCATACTCGAAGGGAAGGTTTTAGCAGACCAGTTCTCCTCTTCGAGAATTAAGGATCCCTTGTTGCTGGACCTGATGAAAAAGGTCGTCATGGTTGCAGATCCTGAACTCGCGAAAGGAGGATACCGGGGGACTTATGGAGCAACATTGCGAATCAAGATGACAAGCGGTAAGATTTTGACAGAAAAGGTGCAGGCCCCGAGGGGCCATCCTCAAAATCGTCTTTCGAAAGATGCGCTTATTGATAAATACAGGAATTGTGCGCAATCACTTCTTTCTTCCGAAAGGATTGACGCTTCGATCGATATGGTCATGAATTTTGAAAAGATGAACCGAATGGAGCCATTAATGCGATTAATGAAATGGGACTGAGAAAGGGAGGAGAAGACAATAATGATCTTGGAAGATGAAGAAAAGAGAATGCTAGATGGCGAGTATGGTAAAGGCTTTCAAAAGGCTATGGAGATAGTAGTAACGCTGGCCAAAACCTATGACGCAGAGAGGCTCATCAAGGTTTCGAGTGCCCATTTGGGAACCACGTTTAAATCCCATGGCATTGAGGGTCTCGAGTGGATAGAGGAGCAGGTAGAGGAAGGGGCTCGATGCGATCTCCGGAGAGTGTTTGTGTCACTCAACCCAAGAAGCTTCGATATCCACCACTGGCGAGAGATTGGGTTTGATGAAGAGGCTGTGGCAAATCAAGATAGGCTTGATCGATGTTATCGTAGATTGGGAACCATCCCCCTTCACAGTTGTGTCCCCTATCTACTAGGCAATATGCCCAAGAAGAATGACCATTTTTCTTGGTCAGGGTCTTCTGGTCAGGTTTTTGCAAATTCAGTTTTGGGAGCAATGGGAAACCGAGAAGGGGTTTGGGCCAATGTAGCGGCAGCGATCACAGGAAGAACGCCTGAATATGGTCTCCATCTCAAAGAAAATCGCGCCGGCCAAGTTCTAGTAACGATGGAGGAACTGGACTCTTCGGGATTTTCGGCCTATCATTATGCCCTTCTGGGATACTTTGTAGGGAAGGAAATCAATGACCAAATTCCTGTGTTTTCGGACCTTCCAAAGAACCTCACCATGGAGCAACTGAGAGGAATGGCTTATTCTCTGCCGGTGGGCGGAGCGGTTCCCATGTTCCACGTGTCGGGAGTGACTCCGGAGGCGAGAACCATAGAAGAGGCTTTTGGAGGAGGACAGCCCCAGAGGAAGCTGGTCGTCAAACCTCCTGATTTGAAAATGGTTGAAGATCTCTTGAATACCAGTCAGACTGACGAGGTCGATCTCGTCTGCTTTGGTTGTCCCCATTGTACCCTGGAGGAACTTAGAGAGGCGGCTCTTTTGCTGGAGGGAAAAAGGATTAATGGGAATGTGGGGCTTTGGTTCTGTACGTCAAGGTGGTTTAAGGACCTGGCGGACCGTCTGGGATATAGGGAGACCATTGAGCGAGCGGGGGGATTCATCTTAGCGGATAT
>SMTZ1_10006558_pt1 | contig 11699 bp, 7 predicted proteins | sample DeeMarSWOR136_30_FD_25667 | JGI IMG/M metagenome (IMG submission 25667) | reverse complement strand
CTGTTTATATTCTTTCTTTGACGTATGAAGAATTTAATTTACAGTATGATCAAACTACTATTGATCAGGATAAGCATCTGGTTGAAATCCACAGACCCGATGGCATACCGGATGTTTTACAACAGATAGAACATGGTGTTCACACAATATTAGCAGGATATGAAAACCTGGGCCGGCTCTACAGGGGAATTATTTGTTCCGATTTACGGCAGTATGTGCTTTTAGGCGATGGTTCAACAATGACGGACAACAGGTTTTATAATCCGAATCTCGGTGTTGAGGAAATCAGGGATAATGAATCGGGTGTATTTGATGACCGCTGGGTGTTCACGGAGGATAATCCCAGGAGGGAATTATTTGTAGCAGCTTGCCTTGCAGCCGCTTCACGCGTTATGAAGGGATATAAGAATGAACTGGCACTGGCATGTCAGAGAACAGCAGAATCGTTATGGTTAAACAGCAAAAATAAGAACGAGTTTCCTGCAGAAAAAATTCAAATACTGGTAGAATTGGCTCTTACCACCAATCATAAAGTTTATAAAGACAGTTTGATTCAAATGTTACCTGATATTCAAAAAAACATCCGCAGAGTTGGCTGGATTCTGGGACGTATATTATCTGAAATAAATAATGAACCGTTCAAAAATGCGGTGACTGAAGCCGTACGTTCCCATTATGACGAAATGAAGAAAAATCTTGAAGAGAATCCCTTTGGTGTACCTTATCGACCCCGTGTGTGGGGAGCAGGGTGGAACATTCAACGATTTGGGGTGCAAAATTATTTTTTACATACTGCCTGGCCGGATATTATTTCAAAAGAGCATATGTTTAATGCCCTGAATTTTATACTCGGCTGCCATCCCGGGGTGAATACGGCATCTTATGCATCGGGTGTTGGTGTCAAATCGGTCACTACTGCTTACGGAACAAACCGCGCAGATTGGTCCTATATACCCGGTGGTGTGGTCTCTGGTACTGGTCTTATCAGACCTGATCTAGCGGAATTGAAAGAATGGCCATTTCTATGGCAGCAGACAGAATATGTAATCGGTGGTGGAGCCTCTAATTTTATGTTCTTGGTGTTAGCGGCAAATCATTTACTTAATGAAAAATGATATTATCAAAGATCGTCGCATGGTTGTCTGCTATCAAGATTCTACAACTGTGGAAAAAGCATTATTTTCGGTTGTTAAAATAATTCATTAGTATGATAAATATACGCAATTACCTGGATAGTGCATTACTACTGTTTATTCCTCTTTTATCATTTATTATATGCGGCTGTGATTCATCAATAAAAGAGGATACTAGCAGGATTATTGACGAATTAGAAGAATCATTGAAAAGCGACTTACTGGATGTCTGGTACCCCATCTCTCTGGACACTGTTTATGGTGGATTCTTATGTGATTTTACATACGACTGGCAGCCAAAAGGTCGTCAATATAAAATGCTGGTTACCCAGTCCAGGCATCTCTGGACCACCTCGCAGGCCGCGATTTTTTACCAGGATGACCGCTATCGTAAATTGGCAGAGCATGGATATCGCTTTCTGAAGAATAAAATGTGGGATACAGAATACGGTGGTTTTTATATGCTACGAAACCAACAAGGCAATGCGATCCAGGAAAAAAATCGCGATTATAAAAGCGCCTATGGGAATGCCTTCGCGATCTATGCACTGGCAGCTTATTTTACGCTGACAGGTGATAGCTCGGCATTATACCTCGCCCAAGAAACCTTTTTTTGGCTTGAAAAGCACAGTCATGATTCTCAATTTAAAGGCTATTTTGATAGAATGAAGCTTGATGGTTCTCTGCAAAATCCAGAGGATTCGAATCAGGGAAAAGCTAAATTAAGTGTAACCACCTGGAAAGATCAGAATTCTTCAATTCATTTACTCGAAGCTTTTACGGCATTATATCAGATCTGGCCGCATAACCTGGTGCGTGAACACCTCCATGAATTGCTGGTTTTAATCAGGGATAAGATTACTACTGAAAAGGGATACCTGACATTATTTTTAGAACGAGATTGGACTCCCGTATCCTTTCGTGACTCTTCAAAGGCAGTTCGGGAAGCCAACTATTTTCTTGACCATGTCTCTTTCGGTCATGATGTTGAAACCGCCTATCTGATGCTGGAAGTTTCGCATGCGTTGCGGATTGAATCTGTTTCTAATACGTTGAAAATCGCAAAGAAAATGGTTGATCATGCACTAGCAAATGGTTGGGATAAAGAAAATGGCGGATTTTATTATCAGGGATATTACTTTAGAGAGTCAGATTCCATCTCAATAATAAACGATAAGAAAATCTGGTGGGTACAGGCTGAAGGATTAAACGCTTTGCTGTTAATGTTTAAACTGTTTCCTGAAGAAAAAATATATTTTTCTATTTTCAAACAACAATGGAATTACATTAAGAAATTTATGATCGACCATGAATATGGAGGCTGGTACGCTGAGGGGCTTGATAAAAGTCCTGGACATAAAAAAGCACCTAAAGCACATGCCTGGAAGGTTAATTATCATAATTTCCGAGCACTTGTTAATTGTCTCAACATGCTAAAATCAGGATAAGATTTAACCGTGTAGCACCCTTTCAATCCTGGAAATTACCCCCCGCTCCATATACCTTTGAACCCTGGGTGATATTAGCGATGCGGATATATATACACTCCATTTCTATGGTGGCAATTTAGCTCGATGGATCGACGATAATAGGAACTAGTGTCGTATTAACACGTAAAACTTTAACATCCCGTCCTTCAACCATCCTCTTTATGGATAGCGTTCCAGTATGGGATGATATTTTGACTACTGTGTTTGTAAGCAAATCCTGAATAGTAAAAGATCCTCTAGTCTCAACTTGCAGATCCAGTAAAACTTCTTGTGTAGTTAAACCGTGATTAATCATAAAGAGTAAATATTCGCCTTGATTTTTATGAACGAGTATTTCGATGGGTGTGCTTTGGGGAGTAGAAAAGGGCAGTTTTATCTCGGCCCAGCGGAGCATATTTAATATAAATGGTATATTTTCACGTGCATCCTGATGAGTTGCCATACCCATAAATGAGCCAATTAAAAGCGCTTTACCTGCACCATGTTTACTTTCAATCATGCAGGCAGCTCCATCCGGCAGCTGTGCCAAAATAGTTACTTTATCGTTATCCAATATTTCAAAAGATTCAGCAAAATATGCGCCGGTCAAATTTGCACCGGAATTGAATTTATAACTTAAGCTATAATTCATATTTGTTAAATTCATTTGTACTTTTTCAAGCATTTGCACCTGATGCTCTCTCACACCAAATACTTCATCTAAACCCATCCCAGGAATAATTGGGGCTGCAAAACCGCGTTCATCGTTCCAGGCTGGACGCGCTTCAACTACTGCGTATCCACCCTTTGCTACGAATGCTTTTAAACCATCTGCAGCTTTTTGTGTAAACATGAGCGGATAGGGGACAATAATCAATTTATATTGAGCTAAATCCTGGCTTTCTAAATCGCTGCGGTGAATAAAATCAACCGTGATGTTGTTCTCAGCGAAAGCGCGATAATAACCAAAAAGAGAGAGCTGATGCATGTCTCCTGCGGCGTGGCGTTGTTCACCTCCCACCATCTGAGCTAAGGGATTATAGACAATAGCTATTTGTGCCGGAATCGGTTCTGACTTGAGCAAAAGGTCTTTATTTTTATGGATGATTTGTGCCGTTCTTCCAGCTTGTATGGCACGTTCTGTCACGCTACCATCCAGATTAACCAGTCCATACCCTCCCGATTCATAACCGGACGACATGGGATAGTAGGCATAAATATTTATTGCTTTGGCGCCCTTGGCAATTGCCGACCACATCCATACGCGGTGGTCTTCAGGTGTGATCGGATTTCCGATATTGAGCCCATAGGTACCTTTTCCCGCCTGCATTTCTCCCACGTAAAAGCCGTTATTCTTTTTGTTTGCACAGCGTGAAAAATCGACTGCGACCATAAATTTCCATATTTCCCAGTGTCTCGCCGGGTGGTTGTGTTTGGGATAAAGAGAGGTACCGTAGTAATCCACTTGTTCTGCCATTAAGAAATCATCCGTGGCACCGTAACCGTTGTAGGGTGTATAATAAATTGAAGGTACGGCAGCATGTGAGGTGATAACATGAGTTTTATCAGCCCGGCGCACTGCTGCGTAACGCATGCTTAAATCGCCGGCAAGTTTGGCATAAATAAAATTTTTCCAGTCTATAAAATCTGTATAGCTGAGAATTGTTCCGAATCTCGGTGGTTCTACCTCCTGCCAATTCTCAAAGTTACGATACCAGGCTTCATTCAGAGCGTCCAGTGAATTATACTTATTCTTTAACCATACTCTAAAACGATTTTGCGTATGTGGACAGAAACAGAATTGCACATTGGGCACATAGTTGATATAAGCCCAATTTACAATATGTGGTTCACTCCAAAGATCCCAGCCATGAAAATTAGAGTATTGTACCGCTACCTTTGCGGCTTCTGTTATGAAGTTGGTAACGGATTCCCTTACACCAGGATGATCGCTACAAAATCCCGGTGCGGCCTGAGATTTAACTTTGGCACCACTCTGAGCTTCATAAAGACCGTCAGGATATTTTTTACCAACCCAGTCAGGTGCTGAATCCACATAGAGCTGAATGATGAATCTTAAGCCAATTTCTTCTGCCAGGCCAGCCAGCATACGCAGATTTTCGAATTTATATTTACCGGGACTCGGTTCGCAGTGAGCCCACTCCACCCAGGTGCGCACGGTATTAAAACCCAGATCTTTAATCTGTTGCAGATCGGCCTGCCATTCTGTTCTCGAATTTTCGTCAATCTCAGAAAGCATGGGTGCCCGGGCCTTACCTCCGCTGTACCACACCGAGATAGGTAAAAAGTCCGGTTCAGGTAGGGAGAAGTTTTCTTTGCTGAGTAAATCATTTTGAGAATTATTTTGGTCAGTACAACTGATGATCAACACGCTTATAAGGAGAGTTGTGAAAAACGATTTAAAGTCCATTGGGACCTCCAACATAAATAGAAATAAAGAACTCTACTACACCCCTGCAATTCGTTTTTTATACATAGCCAGAGCCTCTGACAATCTATCACGAGCCGTGGTGTCTCCGGGGACATTATGAGAGGGATGTATATATAGTCTCACACCTCTCTCCACCAGTTCCTCTGCAACGCAGCAAATTACCATCCAGACAACAGTCACAAAAGCAATCGTTGATACAGGGGCAATTTTATCTCGGTGATTTTTTAGTGTTACCGAAGCATCCTGATTCGGTACGCAGGAGTCTATAACAACATCGGATATTTCAACCAATTTTTTACCGGAAGAATGACGGGAGGCAACACTTTTATACCCTTCTACTGAACTAACTGTAACCACTTTCATTCCTAGTTCTTTGGCTTTTATGGCGATATCGATATTAACCTGATTTATTCCGGAATGCGAAAATAGCCAAACGGAGTCCCTGGGATCGAAACTATATGATTTCATTATCTCATTACCGAAACCTTCGGCGCGTTCCAGAAACAGAAACTGATGTATGCCCATTTCCCCCACGATGTGTGTAAAAAAAGTCAGCGGTAATTCGATCATAGGGTGAAATCCGACAAAACCTCCTATACGGGGATACATTTCTTCGACAGGTAATGTAGCATGGCCGCAACCAAAGGTGTGTACCCAGCGTTCGGCAGCGATGGAATCGGCCATAATAAGCGCAGCTTTTTTTATATTATCTGTTTGAGTGCGGGCAATCTTATCCATCACATCGCGGGCATTTTCCAACCAGATATTTGCAAGCATGATATTCCTCACTTTTATTTATAATCAATTAACCTGAAATTCTTCTTCTTGCGAATGTAAACAATACGAGCATGATAAAGATACTAGCCGGGATGACAATGAATGCGTATCTTAAATTATATGCATCTGCCAGTACACCTGTGGTAAAGGGTAAAACCGTTCCGCCTATTAAGGCAATAACAAATGTAATGCTAAATGCTGTACCTGAGAGTTGTGGAAACAGATCGGCAATGAATCCGAGGATTACAGGGTAACCTGCGGCAAAGCCAACACCAATTAGAAAAAGAGCCGGTAAAGTCAGCGACTGGGTATTTGAGAATATCATTATACATGTTCCCAGGAAAGCAATTAGCAAGCAGGTAACCAATACGATAGATTGGGAGACAATTTTTAAAATATAACCCAAAACAAATCGTGCCAGCACCATTCCAATCCAAAAGATAGAGAGATAGAAGACAGCGCTGTCGGCTTTAATAAAGAGTTCTTCTTTTAAAAATTCAGCAGTCCAGCTGCTAACGGTAATTTCCATACCACTCTCAAAGAACAGGATGAATGCAAATAGTAATAATGCCACACTTTTTACCAAACCTAATCCTTCTCGGACAGGAAATTTCTGAGCTTGTTTTGGTTCAGGGAACTTAATGGCTACAAAGAAAATTAACGGCAATAGAACTACCAAACCAACCATTGCGATAAAAGTCTCATAGGAAATCTTATCTAATAAGATCCCCAATAAGAAAGGAATGCCAATAGCGCCGATACCAAAAAAGATGCCCAGCAAGCTCAGATTTGCGCTTCTTTCGCCCTCGCTGATATCAGCAACAAGCGCGTTTGTCCCTCCATTAATAACACCCCCGCCAAAACCAATTAAAAATATAGATAATCTCAGGAGCCAGAATTGTGCCGACCAGGCGATTCCTTCAAGGCCTATCAAGATGAACAAAGAGCATATAATGAGTAGCGCCTTATAACCAAAACGATCAGCAATAGGACCGAATAATAGAGAGCCGGCAAGAATTCCTAAGGAGAGAATAGATATAAGTGAGCCAGCATGAATTTTATCAATGGTGAATTTTTCGATAACTGATGGGAGAATGGCACCAAGGGTTGTAAATACAATTCCAAAAATAAACATACCCAAACAAGAAGCCGTAAAGACTAGATTACGATTATACATCTGGATCTCCCGCACATTGGTTATTTTGTTATTGACTCCAAAGCCAGTTTTCCGGCACCGTAAAGCCCGGCGTCACCGCCGAGAGTGGACACAGCAAATTGTACCTGACTCATGCTGATAGGCTGTGACCACTTTCCCGCTTCTTCTTCAATCTTTGTTAAAAATTCAGCAGCCGGACCAAATATCCCGCCACCAAAAATAATCTTTTCAGGATTAAAAGTACTGACCAAATTTGCTACGGCCATACCCCAGTATGTAATGGCATCATTAATCACCTGCAGAGCAATTGTATCCACTTTCTTGTAAGCCATAAATACATCCTGGGTTGAAATATTTTCAATTTGTTTCTGTTTTAATATACCCTTATACTCTCGATTATTTCGTAATAACTCTCGGGTGATATTAGTAATCCCGGTTCCCGAGGCATGGTATTCAAAGCAACCGCATTTGCGGTATTCCTCCCTGAAGGGACCAAGAAGTCCCATCCAGCCAACTGCACCGGCAATATCACCCTGCCCGCGTAATATTCTGCCGTCAGCAAGAATGCCTGCTCCAATTCCTGTTCCTACAGCAACGAAAATGGCATTCTTGCACCCCTGTGCTGAGCCTTGCCACGTTTCACCCAGGATATAACAGGCACGATCGCTATCGATACTTACTTTTATCTCAATCAACTCGGGTAGAGAACTGACTTCACTAAGCAGCGGATAGTTTTCCCAGCCCGAAATATTTGGGGCCCAGACATTTCCAGTCTGGTGATAATAGATACCCGGTATCGATATGCCAATAGCGCCAATACTAATTTTATCTCGCTTGGCGATGTCAATGTATTTTTTAATCGACTCCGCAATAAGTACGCCAACTTGTGATCCTTTACGCTTATCAATAGCAAATATATCGCGGTGTAAAATTGCTCCATTAGAACTGAACAGGGCAATGGCCAGTTTTGTACCCCCAAGGTCTAAGCCTAATACGGTCATTTTTGAGAAGCCTTTAAATAGGATGTTATAGGTAAGGCAATATAAGTCACAATAAATTAATTCAGCAAGGAGAATTTTTAATTGTGGCAAATTTTTGTAATTTATAATACTTTGGATTTAAAATTTTGACCATAAAGAATCTAAGACATAAAGAAAATTGAAAAATTAATATGGAAAAGTTTTTCAGATATTTAGGACATAAAGCCGGCCCGTCAATTCGAAAAGGAAAATGGATTTATCATTCATATTTTGCCGACAAGGAAACTGCTCTTCAGTCTGAACATCTTGTTGGTCGTGAGCTATCAGCAGGCATAAGCAAGGAACTTAATTTTAGTAATGATTCTCAAACTCAGGCATTATTAAAAGATATAGGTGATCAATTATATACCTGCATAAAAGATAAGCGACGCCGGTTTGCCTATTATATTGTGGACAGCAAAGATCTTAATGCCTTCGCTTTACCGGGAGGATTCATTTATATCACCGATGCCCTTATAAAAAACTCCCGCATGGATCGTAACGAACTGGCATTTGTACTAGCACATGAAATGGTTCATGTGGTTTTAAAACATCCTTTAAAGCGCATTATGTCCAACTTTTCATTTAAAGTGGTAGAAAATTTAATGCGTACACGCGGGGCAGCAGGGCAAATTGCTAAACAAACATTATCGAGTTTGTTGCGTAATGGTTATTCCAGGGAAAACGAATTTGATGCCGACCAGTACGCAGTTAAAATTATGGCAAGTGCAGGATTTGATGCCAAAGGTGCTATATCGCTTCTACATCATTTAAATCAGAATAAATCAGATGACCCTGATTTTTTTAACTATTTTTCAACACATCCCCCCATTGAAGAACGTATAGAGAGAATTAAGTCTATTTTATCCCAATAATTTTTCATATATGTCTAATTACAGAACGGAAAATGCGTACTACTTAGCTTAAGTAAAAAACTTTGTGTAAATTTGAAGATATTATTAAGTTTTGATCTTTTCGGTTGACATTTTTTTAATCTAGCTGTTATATTTGTTTTATATTACATCTAAACGCTGTCTTTAATTTACCATTTTTTCCGATCTGCTGTTTTAAATTAGATAAAAATCTAGGAATTGCTTTGAGCAATGAAGCAATGGATCAAATTTATTGATGCCCATATCCTAAACAATATTGACTAAATCTAATAATTTTAAACAATAACCATGTTTAAGGAGGAAGATTATGCGATTAAGTCTACTGTGTGTTGTTTTGTTATTCTTTTTAGACTGTATATTATCAGGACAGGAGGTCACCCATGGTCCGATTGTCGGAGGTGTTACCGATAACTCTGCTGTATTTGTATTACGCACCGATTCAACGGCCTGGGTACAGGCGGAATTGTCCAGGTCTATCAATTTTACCAATCCCATTTTTTCAACTGTGTTTAATACAGCAAATGATTCTGATAATTTTGGCAAAGTCGAAGTTACCGGTTTACAGGCCGATTCAAGATACTATTATCGAGCTGTGGTAAATGAAGTACCAGTAACAGACGATCTTGAACGCTCATTTCACACCTTTCCGGAGCCGGGAAGCGCCACGACCTTCGAGTTTCATTTCGGATCTGGGCAGCAAAATGGGCCTGATCCCCAATCAGGATTTGGTACGCTTTTCCCCAAAATGGCAACCGATGAACCTGACTTTTTTATTCACCAGGGAGATTGGGGATATCCGGATACAACGGACGTGGAATCCGGGATGCCTGAGAATTATTTTCCCTTGGATTACAGGAATGTTATAGCAACCTATCATGCACGCTATGATCCAAATTTTCCCATGGCAGAACTGATGGCAATTACACCCGTTGCTTATACCTATGATGATCACGATATGATTGACAACAATTCCGATGGGTATTTGTTTCCCTGGGAGGGGATTGCCAATACGATAAAAGGGTATCAGAACATGTTTCCCGGGTACCCACTGGTGGATGCTTCAAAAGGAATCTGGCATAAATTTACTTATGGTAATACCGATATCTTCATGGTAGACAACCGTGCGCAGCGCACACCCAATTTAGCTAACTTCGACATCTATGCACCGAATAATGTGGTTTTCAATCCCAAACCTGGTGAATACACCTTTTTAGGTGCTGATCAGATGAACTGGTTATTAACCGAATTATCTAATTCCACTGCAACGTGGAAGTTCATCTCAAGCGGTACTCCCTTTAATCCCAGCTGGCGTGTTGCCATCGAATTAGCGGTATTAACACAAGGAATCATTGACAGTGTGGGGGTGCCTGGTGAAGGATATATCACTCCTACCGAGATTGCTGTGGAATTATCGGATAAATGGGCCGGATTTCCCAATGATATTATTCAAATTATCCAACATGTAAGGGAGAATAATATTGAAAACGTCATTTTTCTGAGCGGGGACACCCACACATCAGGTATTGATGATGGGATACACTCCATTTTTCCTGAGCTGATGGCAGGTGGCCTTGACCGCACCAACGGACAGCTGCAGCCACTATTTGAAACTTTTGGTATCAAGATCTGGAATAAAGGCGGTCATACGGTTGGTTTACCTCCCGAGGAGTATGGTAATGCTTACGGCAGGGTTACTGTATTTGGTGAGGATTCGGTGGCCCTGGAAGCTATTTCAGAAAGTGGTCTAGTACTGGGAAGACACATAGTTGAACCAGGCTTTATCCCAAAAGAAGCCGGGGCAGCGGTTGCACCTTTGATTGGTTTAGATTATGGTGAAGTTGAAATTGGCCAAATAGGGGCACAAGGTGTTATTGTTGTAAGCACCAGTGTGAATCCCCTGCAAATAACCAATCTCACACTAAGTGGTGATTTCAATTTCTTTTTAGATCCCACTGGACCAAAAGCACCGTTTGAAATACCAGCAGGTAGTGATACATTGGTGGGTATAGGATTTTTAGCAACACCTCCTGCTGGTGATACCAGTCAGGCGTTGTTACAGTTTGAGACGAACGATCCGGATCAACCCGTATTCATGATACCGATGCAAGCAGTGGCAATCACACCCGGTGCTATCACCACTTCCGATGAAGTACCTTACAAATATGCCTTGGAGCAGAATTATCCCAATCCTTTTAATCCGTCTACAACAATTGAATATTCATTACCTAAAACGGAACAGGTCACGATTGAGCTATACACCATAACCGGCCAGAAAGTGCGCACTTTGTTGGATGCAAAGATGCCTGCGGGCAGACATGATCTTCAATTTTCCGGTACCGATTTAGCCAGTGGCGTGTATTTTTATCGTATCCAAGCCGGAGCATTCACACAGGTACGCAAGATGATGCTTCTGAAATAACTTTTCTTCTTTTTTAAAGGACAAAAAAGAAGCAAAAAGTCCTTTGACGAAATCAAACTCGTTCGCCAGCTGGCGAACTCAAACATGATTTCGCCAAAAATATAAATAGGCCCCATCGAAGGGCCTATTTATATTCGATATTTTTTATATATCATTCCCAAACTTTATTTATAAGTGATACCAAATCAATAGTATTTCTTCCTTAGATCCATTTCCAGATTTGCCACTTATATAATTCGTTTGTAACTTATAAAATTAACATTTTGAGGAATAAAATATATGTCCAGATCAACACGCTTTGTACTATTGATCGCAGCTATGGCATTCGTATCCATAGTATCATATTTTCATTCTCATGCTGAGAATCCAAATTTTGGCAGT
>SMTZ1_10006557_pt1 | contig 11699 bp, 10 predicted proteins | sample DeeMarSWOR136_30_FD_25667 | JGI IMG/M metagenome (IMG submission 25667) | reverse complement strand
GGCCCGGAATGTCAATTCCCGCAGGCGGCCGATTTCCTGCATGATATTCGGTGAATCACGGGCGGTAATGATATACAATTCATTATCCGCCTTGTTGGTCATGCGGATAAATTTGTCCGCGGTCAGTTCCTGTTCAAGGTCCTTTTTCGGTATTGCCTTGATGATCGGCTTCATATAGGTTTGGCTGTTTTAGTAAAATTAAGCATTATTTTTTTTCATCCCGCAGTGATGCTTCCTTATTCTCCGGCAGGCGGTAAACCAGATCCCTCACCCTGGCAGCCCATTCCATGGGTGAATGTGAATGATCAAATACGGTATGTGCGATGGGTTTTCCAATGGTGAAAATAAAGGTCTTGTTCCTCTGTTTATATGTCTCATCGGGCAGGTAAAGCATTTCGAGATTCCATCTGATGCCAAAAAATTTTCTCAAACGGGCCAGCCTGTAGAAAAAATTACTGTTACGGCCACTTACATGAATGGGAATCACATCCCGCCCATACTGAACAGCTTTCAGTATGAAATTTTTCTGCCATTCCAGGTCCTGTATATTTCCCTTGATTTTCCGGGATACCATGCCAGATGGGAAGGATAGGATCTGCATTTCGGAGCGGTAAGCTGCATCCAGTTGTTTGACACTTTCCCTTGATTGTCCGCCGTGCTTGTTAATGGGTACGAAGACCTCCTCCAGGTTTTTCAGGTTCATCAGGATATCATTGACCAGGAAGATAACCTTAGGATAATGCTGCCTCATGATGTATATCAGCATGCTCCCGTCAAATCCGCCCAGGGGATGGTTTGCCACAAGCAGAAAACGGCCTTCGGCCGGAAGGTGCTCTTCCCCGATGACCTCCATCTTTACATTGAATTCCCGGTAGGCCGGTTCCAGGAATTCAAGTCCCATTTTATCCCCGTGCCTTTCCATATAGCCGTTCACGAAATCCAGGTGCAGGATCTTTTTCAGGTAGGCATAAACAAAACCAGGGATCAGCCTGGCAAGCCTGGGACTCTTCTCATAAAAAATCTTTTTTATGTCAATTTTCTGTATTTCCGGGGCTTTAGAAATATCAGTCATTTGGATCTTAATTTCCCGATTTATGCTGTCTTTGGGTATATGCAAAGTAAGAAAAATATGTAAAAATCATAAAAATTCGGCTTCCTGATCCCGGCATCTTCGATGTAAATCAATGATTAACAATACGTTAATTCAATGTGTCGTAAGTTTTTAACAAAGTGTCAAAAAATGGGGAAAAGTGGTGGAAAGTGGAGATTTTTTATATATTTTTACACCATGTCCCGGGAAACCCAGGTATGATAACGTTTATAGGAGAATATACATGCAAGGTGGATGCCAAAGGCAGGATTATGCTTCCCTCGGCTTTCAAGAAACAAATGCCGGCTGGTACGGAGGAAAGGTTTGTGATCAAGCCAGATGTATATGAGGCCTGCCTGATCATGTATCCCATACAGGAATGGGAAAGGCTGAACAGGATCATCAGGCGCAATACCAATCCTTTCAATAAGGAACACGAACGTTTCCTCAGGCTTTATAACGAAGGAAAGGCAGAATTGGTGCTTGATGCGAGCAGCCGTCTACTGATCCCGAAACGGTTGCTGGACTATGCCCAGGCCAAAAAGGAGGTATTGCTGACCGGACGGGACGGAAAGATAGATGTCTGGTCACCGTCGCTGTATAGAAAATTCAGAGAGGGTGTAACCGAACTGGAATCACTTACAGAAAGGATACTTGGTGGGGAGATTAATGATATTGACGAAGAGTGATGTATCATCGTCCTGTATTGATGGAGGAAAGTCTGAATGGGTTGAACATTCAGCAGGGTGGAACCTACATTGATTTCACCTACGGGGGGGGCGGTCACTCGAAAGCCATCCTGGAACGACTGGGGGAAGGAAGGCTGATCGCATTCGACCAGGACCCGGATGCAGAAAAAAACATAGTCAGGGATGAACATCTATTGTTTATCAGGGGCAATTTCAGATATGTCAGGAATTATTTGCGGTATTATGGTATAACATCAATTCACGGGGCACTCGCAGATCTTGGGGTGTCATCGCATCATTTCGATGTGGCGGAGAGAGGCTTTTCCTTCCGGTTTGACAGTAAAATAGATATGAGAATGAACCCGGAAGCAGCGAAATCTGCGGTGGACATCCTGAATCAGTACCTCGAAGAGGACCTGAAAACATTGTTTTCACGATACGGGGAGCTGAAAAATGCAGGCAGGCTTGCAGAGGCTGTTTACGGCGCAAGGAAAAGAAGCAAAATAATGACCACCGGCCAGTTTGTTAAGGCCATACAGGGTTGCATCCCGGTCCGCGGGCAGCAAAAATACCTGGCAAAGGTTTTCCAGGCCTTGCGCATAGAGGTGAACGATGAACTGGAATCATTGAAGCAGATGCTGGAAGGAACCATCAGCTTCATGAACAGGGGGGCAAGGCTGGTGATCCTTACATATAATTCGTTGGAAGACAGGATGGTGAAACATTTTTTCAGGACCGGGAATGTGGAGGGGATTACCGAGAAGGATTTCTACGGTAATGTGGTCAGTCCCCTGAGACAGGTGAACCGGAACATCATTCGGCCCGGGATGGAGGAAACAGCGCAGAATCCAAGGGCCAGGAGTGCCAAATTGAGGATTGCAGAAAAACTGACTGATTCATGACAAGACAAAAAGGAAATATTGAATTCGTCGACCAGAAAATCGAACAGAAGGAGATCAGGAAAGGTTCGGTATGGGATCTTTTCGACGGTAGTTTGCTGACCAGGGAGACCGTGGTAAGGCAGCTTCCGTTTGTGTTGTTTATCACGTTTCTGATCATTTTATACATCGGCAACAGGTACCATTCAGAGAAGGTTATACGGGAAACAATGCAGTTGCAGACTGAACTCAGGGAATTGAGGGCCAGGGCCATCTCAACGGCTTCTGAACTGGAGTTCATCAGCCGGCAGTCAGAGGTGGCAAGGATGATCGAAGAACGTTCGATGGGGTTGCATGAAGCAGTGGATCCACCGGTAAAAATCACAGTTCAAAAAGGGAGGAATGGGAAAAATATCCATTAAAAAAATCATTGTAAAACGGGTGATTGCCCTTTACCTGGGATTCTTCGGCCTGGCCCTGGCCATCCTGTTCAAGATTTTATATCTGCAGGTCCTCAAGGGTGATGAGCTGCGGCAGAAGGCAGAAGACCTGATGTTGAAATACGTCACCATCGAACCCAACCGCGGGGATATCTATGCCACCGGTGGCAAACGATTGCTGGCTACCTCGGTTCCCTATTACGAGATCAGGATGGACCTGAATAGCAATGCCCTGGAAGATGAGGTATTCAGACATGGCATTGATTCGCTGAGCTTTCATTTGTCCAGGTTGTTCCGGGACAGGTCAAAGGAGGCCTGGAAAAGGGATCTGCAGCGTGCAAGGCGTGCCGGTAAGAGATATTACCTGATCCGTCGCCAGGTCAGTTACCAGCAGCTGCAGGAATTGAAAACCTTCCCGATATTCCGCCTGGGAAGATACAAAGGCGGATTGATCACCATACAAAGCAACCGGAGGGTCCTGCCCCATCAAATGCTGGCAGCCCGCACCATCGGATACCTGAACAAGGGTGAATCCGGTAATATTGTGGGACTTGAAGGCGCTTATGACCATTTTCTGGCCGGGGTGAGAGGCATCCGGCTGATGCAGAAAACAGCCGGGAATATATGGATCCCTGTCAATGACGCCAATGAGGTCGAACCTGAAAACGGTTATGACATTGTTACTACCATCGATATAGATATCCAGGATGTTGCAGAGAATGCCCTGCTGAAACAGCTATCCATGCGTGAGGCTCACCATGGATGTGCCATCCTGATGGAGGTGGAGACAGGTGACATCAGGGCCATTGCCAACCTTGCAAGGAACAGGAACGGTATTTATACGGAATCATACAATTACGCCATCGCCGAAAGCACCGAACCCGGTTCGACCTTTAAACTGGCTTCCCTGATAGTTGCGCTCGAAGACGGATGTATTGAACTCGATGATACCATCAACACCGGGGGAGGTGCTGTCAGGTATTATGATAAGGTGATCAGGGACACCAAAAGAGACGGCTACGGGATCATTACCGTCAAAGAAGCCTTCGAGGTTTCATCAAATGTGGCCATTTCCAGGATTATTTATGACAACTACAGGGGAAAGGAGGAAGCTTTCGTGGAAAGGCTGTACCGCATGCATTTGAATGAGCCTCTTGGCATTGAGATCCGGGGTGAGGGTGAACCGCTGATCAGGTATCCCGGGGATGAATACTGGTCAGGAATTACCCTTCCCATGATGTCTTATGGTTATGAAGTAAGAATGACCCCCCTGCAAATACTCACTTTTTATAATGCCGTTGCGAATAACGGGAAAATGGTAAAACCCAGGATTGTAGAGAGTATTCGCTACTATGGCAAGACGGTTAAAAGGATCAACACAAGGGTAATTGACCACTCCATCTGCTCAGCTGAAACCCTGGAAAAGGTAAAGATCATGCTGGAAGGAGTCGTGGAAAACGGGACGGCCAAAAACCTGAGCAACGAGAACTTCAGGGTTGCAGGGAAGACAGGTACCGCCCAGATCGCCAATGCGAAATACGGCTATAAAGTAGATTCCAGGGTGAGTTACCAGGCATCTTTTGTCGGTTACTTTCCGGCGGAAAAACCCAAATATTCCTGTATCGTCGTAGTAAACTCACCTACCAGTGATGTCTATTACGGCAACCTTGTGGCGGGACCTGTCTTCCAGGAGATCTCCAGGAAGGTTTATGCAACCAGCCTGGATATGCAGCAGGAAATGATACCTGAGGAAGGGTACCTGGCCGAGGTCCCATTTTCCAAGAACGGCCACCGGGCATCCCTCGAGAAAGTACTGAAGGATCTTGATATTCCCCTGTCAGGACAGCCGGGGAACGATTGGGTACAAACCACCAAAGCGGATGAATTTATCCAGACGGATCCGCTCAACATCAGGGAGAACCTGGTGCCCAATGTCAGGGAAATGGGGGCCAGCGATGCTGTTTATTTATTGGAGAACGCGGGACTCAAAGTGATCATTCATGGCCGCGGGAAAGTATTGGAGCAGTCCATTCCCCCCGGCAGCAGGATAGAAAAGGGACAAAAGATTGTATTAACCATGAGCTTTACCTAGAGATTGAAGCGATTGAATGACATACTGAACCAGGTTGAGATACTGGACCGCAGAGGGCCGGAAAATCCACGCATAAAATCTGTATGCTTCGATTCAAGGCAGGCGGAAGAAGGAGCAGTGTTTTATGCGATTCGTGGAACCCGGACCGATGGCCATGATTATATGGATCAGGCCGTCTCTTCGGGAGCCGTGACCGTGATCTGTGAAAGAATGCCCGCCCGGACTGCCGGACATATCAGTTATGTGCGGGTCAGGGATACTGCCGAGGCCCTGGGATGGGGAGCCGCTGCATTTTATGGGAACCCATCAGCAAAGGTGAAGGTAATCGGCATAACCGGGACCAACGGCAAAACCACCATCGCCACCCTGCTCTATCAACTGTTTACGGCTGCCGGCGGGCCGGCCGGCCTGGTTTCCACTGTCAGGAACATGGTGGGGGACAAACCCCTGCCGGTGACACATACCACGCCTGATGCCCTGCAGATCAACCAGATGTTGTCTTCCATGGCCGGGGCGGGTTGCACTTATTGTTTCATGGAGGTCAGCTCCCATGCCATTCACCAGAAAAGAACGGCAGGGATACGGTTTGAAGGGGGCATATTTACAAATATCACCCATGAACACCTGGATTATCATAAAACATTCAGGGAATATATTAAGGTCAAAAAAACATTTTTTGACCGCTTGCCGGCCAACACCTTTGCGCTGGTGAACAAGGATGACAGGAACGGGAAGGTCATGGTGCAGAACTGCCCGGCAAAAATATGGACCTATGGCTTGCAGGGTATAGCCGATGTGAAAGGGAAAATACTGGAAAGCCACCTGGATGGGATGCATCTTGTCCTGGACGGATTTGATTTCTGGAGCCGGCTTGTGGGGAAGTTCAACGCCTACAACCTGCTGGCAGTATATGGATGCGCCCTGTTGTGTGGCATGGAAAAAGAGCAGATCCTGACCCTGCTGAGTGAACAGATGCCGGTGAAAGGACGTTTCGAAACCCTTCGTTCGGCAAGGGGGATCACCTGCATAATAGACTATGCACATACACCGGATGCCCTGAAGAATGTCCTGGCTGCTATCGACAAACTGCGCGACAGCAATGCCAGGATCATAACCGTGGTGGGGGCCGGTGGTAACAGGGATGCACAAAAAAGGCCTGTCATGGGACAGGTGGCGGCCGACCTCAGCCAGCAGGTGATCCTCACAAGTGATAATCCAAGGTTTGAAAAGCCTGAGGAGATCATTGAACAGATGATAGCCGGTGTGCCTGACGATAGGCGGAATGATGTTTTGACCATCCCTGACCGCAGGGAAGCGATCAAAATTGCCGTTATGCTGGCCAGGGAAGGAGATATCGTGCTGGTGGCCGGGAAAGGCCATGAAACATACCAGGAAATTGAAGGGAAAAAGTACCCGTTTGACGACCGGGAGATAATACAGGGTCTCCTGGTCTAAAACTAAGGCATTATGCTGATCTATTTGTTTGCCTATTTGGATGAATTGGGATTTCCGGGAGCCGGGGTTTTCCAGTATATATCCTTTCGTTCGGCCAGTGCTGTGATCACCTCGCTGATCATCTCCATGCTGTTTGGCAAGCGGATCATCAATGTGCTGCGGAGGAAACAGATCGGTGAGGTTATCCGTAACCTGGGACTCGAAGGGCAGGCCAGCAAGCAGGGTACGCCAACCATGGGAGGGATCATCATCCTGGCTTCCATCCTGATTCCAACCCTTCTGTTCGGGGACCTGGAAAACACCTATGTGCTGCTGATGATCCTGACAACCGTATGGCTGGGACTGGTCGGATTTGTGGATGACTATATCAAGGTTTTCAAGAAAAATAAAAAGGGACTTACAGGCAAGTTCAAGATCATGGGACAGGTACTGCTGGGGATCCTTGTGGGACTTACCCTCTACCTTGACAAGGATGTGATTGTCAGGGAAAAAGTATTGCTTGAAAACGGGAAACCCAGCATGGAGATTGTACAGGAAGAACCGGAGGTAGAACCGGTCAACCGCTTTGTCACCAGGGATGTAAAGTCCACCAAAACCACCATCCCCTTTGTCAAGAACAACGAGTTTGACTACGCTTATATCATAGGATTCCTGGGGGAAAAGGCAGAGAAATGGGCATGGCTTGTGCTGATCATTGCCGTGATCCTCATCATCACTGCCGTTTCGAACGGGGCCAATATGACGGATGGACTGGATGGGCTGGCCACAGGTACCTCTGCCATTATGGGCACCACCCTTGGCGTCCTTGCTTACCTGTCGGGAAATATACTGTATGCAGATTACCTGAACATTATGTATATACCGTATACCGGTGAACTGGTGATATATATGAGCGCCTTTATCGGGGCGATGGTGGGATTCCTCTGGTATAATTCTTACCCGGCCCAGGTGTTTATGGGAGATACAGGGAGCCTCTCAATAGGAGGGATCATCGCCGTATTTGCCATTGTCATCAGGAAGGAATTGCTGATCCCCATCCTTTGCGGGATTTTCCTGATGGAAAGCCTGTCAGTATTGATGCAGGTAAGCTATTTCAAATATACCAGGAAGCGGTTTGGCGAAGGCAGGAGGATTTTCAAGATGGCTCCCTTGCACCACCATTACCAGATGAAGGGATATCCCGAGCCAAAAATCGTGACAAGGTTCTGGATAGTGGGCATCCTGCTGGCTGTGATCACAATTGTAACATTAAAGATAAGGTAAAACCCTAATTATAACCAGGCCTATGATGAATAGAATTATTGTTTTGGGTGGCGGCGAAAGCGGAACAGGTTCCGCCATACTTGCAAGGAAACAGGGATTCGATGTATTCCTGTCTGATAACGGGACCATCAAGACCAAATACAAGGAGATGCTGTACAATTATGATATCCCGTGGGAAGAGGACAAGCATACCGAAAGGCTGATCCTGGAAACCGATGAGGTGATCAAGAGTCCGGGTATTCCCGAACGCTCCCCGATCATCCAGGCCATTCGCAAAAAGGAAATCAGGATCATTTCTGAGATTGAATTCGCAGCACGCTTCACAAATGCGAAAAAAATCTGTGTTACAGGCAGCAACGGGAAAACTACCACCACATCCCTGATCCATCACATGATGAAGAAAGCGGGATTAAATGCTGGATTGGCCGGGAATGTCGGGAAAAGTTTTGCCCTGCAGGTGGCCGAAGAAAATTATGATTATTATGTGTTGGAACTCAGCAGTTTCCAGCTGGAAGGGATGTATGATTTCAAAGCAGATATCGCCATTTTGCTGAACATCACCCCCGATCATCTTGACTGGTATGATTTTGACATGCAGCATTATGTCGATACAAAATTCAGGATCACACAGAACCTGTCTGAAGATGAGTTCTTTGTTTTTTGCTCGGATGATGAAATTACCGTCAAGGAGCTGGAAAAGATCGTTATCAAAGCCAAGGAGCTGCCGTTCGCCCTGAAGAAAAAGGATAAGGAAGTAGCCTATATCGACGAGGAGGACAACCTGAGGATTGAATACGGGAACAAGGATTTCAGTATGTCCGTCCAGGACCTTGCCCTCCGGGGTAAACACAACCAGTACAACAGCATGGCAGCCGGCATCACCGGAAGCGTATTGAAGATACGCAATGAAATGATCCGGGAAAGCCTTATGGATTTCCAGGGAGTGGAACACAGACTTGAAAAAGTACTGACCGTTCATGGTATCCATTTTATCAATGACAGCAAGGCCACCAATGTCAATTCCACCTGGTATGCCCTGGAGAGCCTGACAAGCAAGGCAGTCTGGATAGCCGGGGGCATAGACAAAGGCAATAACTATGAAGAGATCATCGACCTGGTCGGGGAGAAGGTCAAGGCACTGATCTGTCTGGGGAAGGACAATGAGAAACTGCACAGGGCATTTGATGAGCATATTGAGACGGTAATTGATGCTTCTTCCATGGAGGAGGCCGTGCAAAAGGCTTATTACCTGGCAGGGAAAGGTGAAACAGTGCTGCTTTCACCAGCCTGTGCCAGTTTTGACCTGTTTGAGAATTACGAAGATAGGGGCTGGAAGTTCAAAGAAGCAGTCAGGAAATTATGATATAATATCATGTTTGCCATTCGGAAATATATTGGCGGTGACAGGATCATCTGGGCAGTGATCATCGTACTTTCGCTGTATTCACTGCTTTCGGTCTACAGCACTTCCGGTATCCTGGTATTCAGGAATCCCGGAAGCAGTCCGACGTATTATGTATTCCGTCATGGCATCCTGCTGATGGCGGGCCTGTTCATGGTTTACCTGAGCCACCTGATACCGTACCGTTATTTTTCCAGGTTGTCTCAATTCCTTGTGATCATTGTCATACCACTGCTTATTGTCACCCTGATATTCGGGGAGGATGTGAACCAGGCCTCCAGAAGGCTGGAGGTTCCCCTGCTTGGATTCACCTTTCAAACCTCTGATCTGGCAAAACTTGCCCTGATCATGTATGTGGCCAGGCTGCTTTCCCAGAAACAGAATGAGATCAGTGATCTCAAAAAGGCTTTCCTGCCCATGATTATTCCAGTGGGTATTATATGCGTACTGATCATGCCGGAGGATCTTTCAACGGCCCTGATCCTGCTGGTCACCTGTGTCATACTGATGTTCATCGGCCGGGCTAAACTGGGCCACCTGACTTTGCTCTGTCTCGCAGGGATCTTTGTCATCGGTTCGTATGTAGGCATTATCCTGCTGTCTAAAAATGAAGCAAGGGTAGCTACCTGGGAAAGACGCCTGGAAATCTTTTTCGATAAGGAGACCGAGAGCTATCAGGTGGAACAGGCTAAAATTGCCATAGCCGGAGGGGGATTCCTCGGAAAATTCCCCGGTAATAGCACGCAGCGGAATTTTCTCCCACATTCTTATTCTGATTATATCTATGCAGTGATCATAGAGGAATATGGTTTACTCCTCGGGGGCATACCCATCCTGCTGATGTACCTGATATTATTGTACAGGGCCGGTGTGCTGGTCAGGAAAAGCACCCGGACATTCCCGGCTTTTCTGGCGGTGGGATTGACCCTGGGACTCGTACTCCAGGCCATGGTGCATATGGCGGTGGCAGTGAACCTGTTGCCGGTAACAGGTCAGCCCTTGCCACTGGTGAGCATGGGGGGGACATCCAGGATTATGACCTGTATTTCCCTGGGTATTATTTTAAGTGTGAGCAAGGGCATTAAAGAACAGCAACGTCTTGAAAGTGAAGCATCAAGAACATAAGAGGATCATCATCAGTGGTGGAGGAACAGGCGGACATGTCTTCCCGGCCATTGCCATTGCCGATGCCCTGTGCAGTGAACTGGAGGATCCCCGGATCCTTTTTGTTGGAGCCATGGGCAGGATGGAAATGGAAAAGGTCCCCCAGGCAGGTTATGAAATCATTGGCTTGCCGGTGGAAGGTTTCAGGCGTAAACTCAGCCTGGACAATATCAGGGTGGTGATCAGGCTGATTACCAGCCTGCGCATGGCGGGGAGGGTGATTCGTGAGTTCAAACCCGATGCTGTGGTCGGGGTGGGTGGATATGCCAGCGGTCCTGTGCTCAGGAAAGCAGCTGGTATGGGTATCCCGACCCTGTTGCAGGAGCAGAATTCCTATGCCGGGATAACCAACCGCTTGCTGGCAAAAAAGGCCCGGAAGATATGTGTGGCTTATGAAGGCATGGAGAAATATTTCCCCCATGGGAAAATAGTACTGGCAGGCAACCCGGTCCGCCGCGAGATCCGCGAGCTGGGCCAGGCAGGTGACAATGCAACGGCAAGGAAGGCTTTTCAACTGGACAGCGGGTCCAGGGTTTTGCTCGTACTGGGAGGCAGCCTTGGTGCAAGGACCATCAACGAAGCCGTCAGGCATGGACTGGATCTGATCCTTCGGCAGCCTGATATCAGCCTGATCTGGCAATGCGGGAAGTCCTATTATAATGAGGCCAGGGAATTCATTGCCGGGCGTTCTGCTGAGCGGATCATCCTCAGGGATTTTATCAGCCGCATGGACCTTGCCTACCTGGTGGCTGATGCCATTGTTTCCCGGGCCGGTGCGATCACCATTTCAGAATTATGTCATGCGGCCAAACCGGTCATCCTGGTGCCCTCTCCGAATGTGGCGGAGGATCACCAGACCAAAAATGCACAGCATCTTGTAAAACATTCGGCAGCACTCTATATCCCTGATAATGAGGCCGTGGGTAGCATGATAAAGCAGGCTGTTGAACTGCTGGGCAATGAGGATCAAAGGCGTGAATTATCAGGCAATATAGCCAAACTGGCCCTTCCGGATTCAGCCGGCGTCATTGCCAGGGAGATTGTTTCTATGCTTAAGGGATGAAGAAAGAAGATATACATAATATCGAAAATATCTATATGATAGGGATAGGGGGCATTGGCATGAGTGCCCTGGCCAGGTATTTTATGAGCCTGGGTAAGAAGGTTGCCGGTTATGACCGGGTATCGACACGGTTGACCGATGATTTGATCAGGGAAGGTTCTGA
>SMTZ1_10010687_pt1 | contig 11702 bp, 9 predicted proteins | sample DeeMarSWOR136_30_FD_25667 | JGI IMG/M metagenome (IMG submission 25667) | reverse complement strand
AAGCCCCAACTGGAACCCAGCCGCGGACCTAAACAAAGACGCAGTGATCGATGTTCGAGATCTTGAAATGCTGTGCAACAACTACGGCGAAACCCTTTGAGGAAAAAAAGAAGATTCTACTGAATACGAATCCCTGCGATGGGGCGTACCAGCGCAGTTCGACGCCCCTTAAATATTTGCCACCAACACTATTCTAGTTGAGGACAAACCGTGAAGATACCCATAGCCCGACCAGACATCGGGAACGATGAAATTCACGCAGTTATGGAGACGATGCAGAGCGGTTGGGTGACTCAAGGCGAGAGAGTGGAAGAGTTCGAGACCTTATTCGCCGAATATTGTGGAGCAAAATACGGCGTTGCAGCGTGCAATGGAACCGCAGCTCTGCACATAGCCTTGGCCGCTCTAGACCTTAGAAACGGAGACGAAGTCATTACAACCCCCCTCTCTTGTGTGGCCACCGCGAACCCCATCCTCTATGCGGGTGCAACCCCCGTCTTTGTGGACGTAGATCCCGCAACCCTGAACCTGAACCCCGCGTTAGTCGAGCGGAAAATCTCGAGTAAAACGAAGGCGATTCTTCCTGTGCATGTGTTTGGGCATCCCGTTGACCTAGACCCTTTAGTGGAGGTCGCGGAGCGGCACGGCTTGCACGTGATTGAGGATGCAGCGCAGGCCCATGGAGCGCGGTATAAAGGGAAGCGAGTGGGCTCAGTCGGGCACGTTTCGTGTTTTAGTTTCTACGCTGACAAGCTGATCACCACCGTAGAGGGCGGTATGGTGCTAACAAATGACGAGGAACTGGCTGAACAGATGCGGTCGTTGAGGTGTTTTGGGATGAGCAAGCGCGAGAAGTTCTATCATCCGATTTTAGGCTACAACTATAAGATGTCGGATATTCATGCTGCGATAGGTTCAGTGCAATTGCGAAAGCTGGATCACTACATTGCGAAGAGACGCGCCAACATTGACTCGCTAAGAAGCAAACTCAACCATTCCAATTTGAAGCTGCCAGGAGAACTTGACTACGCCTTCAACGTCTACTACGTCTGCCACATCCTCGCAGAACAGCGAAAAGAGAAAATCGTGGCACATCTCGCGCAGGCAGGAATCGAGACCCGACCCCTCTTATCGTTCATTCCAGACCAGCCGCCATACCGAGGATATCGATACAATCCTAGTGAGCTGCAGGTTGCCAGAGACGCCCATCAGAGAGGCTTCTATATTTCAAACTCCCCGTTGCTGACCGAGAACGAGGTAGACCTCGTGGCATCCACATTAAGGAACGCTGCAGGCATCCAAAAATGAAATCAGATGAAGCAATCTCTTCGCGTGTTCTTTCTCTACTCAAAAACAGGGTTAAGCTGTTTTATCTTCTGACTTTGGCTCCCTTTCCGTTAATCTTCTATTATAATCCCCTCAGCGCAATAACACCCTTCTACAGCTTTCTGCTCCTCCTATTGAAGTCCAAGAAATTACGCCAGTTTAGAGGGACGAATGTTGTCCAGAGGATCTTGGGCTTACTCGCGGTGGTAGGCAGTTTTTTCGTCTACTATTTGGTGGTTTTAGTATATCCCGTGGAATCCTTTTACACGGTGGCAAACTACGCTGTTTATCTCCTCGGGCTTTTCTTGCTTTTCTTCGAGTTGTCCGCCCTAAAGGAGGCGATTGCACCTTTGTTTCTTGTTCTGGCGGCCCCCGCTAGCGCCCTCATAGCAGCATCGTTGAAGCCCTTTCTTTCACCATTTGCTGACGATTTTGCGCACATCATCGTGAACATCTTGAGAGCATTAGGCGTGGACGCAAATGTCTACCTATACAACATCCCTGTCATCAGGTTTCTGTCTCCTTCAGGGAGAATGATTTCAGGCGCCTTCGTTTATGAGTGTATGGGAGTCTATAGCACGCTTGTGTTTTCCATTATCCTTGTCGTTATTCTACTCGAGGATCCAAGCGGGTTGAAAACAAAACTAGCGTATTCGATGGTTGGCCTTCTAGGTGTTCTTGCGTTAAACATAGTCAGAGTGACAATGATTTTTCTGGTAGACTATTTCTATGGAGCAGAGGTGGGCGGCACTGTTCACTACATAGTAGGCTACGCTCTATTCACCACGTGGCTTGCATGCTTCCTCTACATCTATGCAAAGCGACAAACCATCCACGGAAAAATCAAATCATTTTGGAAGCAATTATTCCAGACACGTGAGCGCACGGAAGATTGCGCGTGCACATAAGCTGTAGCGAAGCTCGACTAGTTTTAATCGTATGATGCGCAGTCACTACGAGTTGATGTTCTTCCATGTGAAGTGATATTATATATCAATGTGAAGCAACCTTTAATAGACCTCTTTTTCAGAAAGTTATTAGCGTTTCGGATCGTCGTTCAGAGAGGTCTATTGAGAAGAATGAGAGGAGAAGTGGCAAATCTGCTGACTAGACAGGATCTTGTGAGAGTTAGGACCAACGCGTTGAGACAGAAGGTTTGGTTCAAGGTTGCGTCAACGTTAGAGCGAGGCATAGTTGACTTAACCATACGCTGTGTAGAGAAGATCAAAAGCCCCGTTCTTGCTAGAATCGTCTCGAAAACTGTGGAGAACGTAGGGCACAAGATCGTCGGCAGATTGTGCAAGATTGCTCTAAGTTGGGGAAACGCGCGAGCTTCAACTTGGAGGGACGACGTGGACTTCGTCAGGTTTCTAGGTGTGAACGCGCATAATATGCGCACTCAAGTTGATGGTCTAATTGGGTAGTCACAGATTAGGAATTGTGGGCGGATCAGGTTTCGTTGGGTCCTTCCTTGCAAGCCGTCTTTCCAACCGTTTCGAAATAGGAGTCTATGACAAAAATCCGATTTCTGAGAATTTAGAAGGTAAGGCTAGTTTCCACCAGTGCGACGTTACGAACTATGATGAAGTTAAAAAAAGCATTAAAGATGTGGATCTTGTAATTCATGCCGCTATTGTGCAGATTCCTTTGATAAACACTAAGAAGAGACTGGGCTATGACGTGAACGTGCTAGGTGCCCAGAACGTCTGTGAGGTCGTCAACAAGACTGACTCAATCAAAGGGCTCATCCTAACCAGCTCGTGGCACGTTTTTGGCGACGCCGGGTTTCAAAGCGTCAAAGATGAGGACTTCGGGTCCAGGTGCAACACAAGAGAAGATCGAAACAAATACTATACGCTGACCAAAATTGTCCAAGAGAACGTTGTGAGGATTTACGATGAATTGTCAGAGAAAATCTACGGAACAATCCGGATGGGTACAGTGCTCGGGGAGGGGATGCCCGAGAAAACTGCGGCAAGCATTTTCCTAACGAGAGGACTGAAGGGAGAAGCAATCACGCCGTACAAGCATAGTATGTATAGGCCTATGTTCTACGTAGACATTAGCGATGTATGTGAAGCGTTTGAATCTTTTGCTTGGAAAATACTTAATGACGAGGTTGAAAGAATAGGGGATAGCTCCTGTCATATTTTTAACCTAACGTATCCAATACCGATAACGATTCTCGATCTAGCGACAATTGTCAGAGACGCTATCATTAAGCAGTCTCTAGGCGAAATTAGACCAGAGATTCAGATTATTGACAAAGGTTTGCCGAATCTCTATGAAGCTAGCTGTGGAGAGCAAATAGCTATAGACATGAGAAAGGTCAGAGAATCTCTGGGGGTCAAGGAGATGACTAGTCCTAAGGATGCTGTAGAGCGAATTGTTGCTCAAAAGATACATTCGCACTAAAGTTGGAGGTCTACCTCCTGAAGGATGTTAGAAAAGCAAGCATTGTCATACCGGCCTATAATGAGGAGGAAAACATAGAGAGAGTCATACATGAGATGAGAGAAGCGCTAGAAAATGCAGGTGAATTCGAAATCTTGGTTGTTGATGATGGCAGCCGAGACTCTACTGCAGCAATTGCTGAGAAGAATGGAGTTCACGTTGTGCGGCACCCTCTCAATATGGGTTATGGAGCTGCGCTAAAAAGTGGAATCAGGGCAGCAAAACATAATCACGTCATCTTCTTTGATGCCGATGACAGCTTCTATCCCGAAGACATAATCAGACTATTAGAGTACGCACAAGAGTTCGATATGGTTATAGGGGCCAGAACCGACAAAGAGGGAGAACCACTGTCACGGACCTTCCTACGGTGGCTATTCACGAGATTCTCATCTTTCCTCGTTGGAAGGAAATTTCACGATGTGAATTCTGGGTTTAGACTCGTTAAGAGAGATATCGTCACAGGATTGCTGAGTATACTTCCCGAGAAATTCAGCATAACAACAACGATGTCCATTTTGTTGTATAAGGAAGGACGCAGCATAATCGAGGTTCCTGTTTCAGTGAAAAAACAAAGTAGGGGAAACAAGTTGAAGGTAATTCGAGACGGCTTAAGCTTTCCCTATATGGCTCTGAGATTATCCATGTATTACGATCCATTCAAGGTCTTTTCAACTCCAGCTGTATACCTTCTAACGCTTGGCTTTCTGAAGCTTGTTTACGACTTCGTAATGACGAGGAACATGACTGATTCAAGCATCTTAATTCTCCTTTCAGGGATCCAATTGCTGGTCCTCGCTTTACTGGGCGATGTGATAGTGAAAACAAGGACGATCCAGAGTACTGGTTAAATGGTAGACGTGTGATCTTCACAGAATCATCATCTATCCTATGGCAAACACAAGGATGTGTGTAGGTGCACTTGCTTTTCACGGCCAAACAATACTTTGGCAATCCTGATTTTGTCAGGCTTTCAGTAGAACTGGCCCACAAAGCGCATCACATTAGTGTAGTCACTTCTTTCAGGGAAGGTGACAGACAAATCCGTTTGGATGATGTGGATATTTATGAAGCTCCTTACTTGATAAGGGTTCACAGTCTTAGTTATCCGTTATCATTCCCAGTTTCGCAACTCTATAGGATCGTCCGCAGCAATGATGTTGATGTTATTCACGCGTTATCTGATTTCTCAACACATACAGCTTCTGCCGCGGCAGTTTCAGCGATGACAAACGTTCCATTCGTCTACACCATACAAAGTATCGGTTGGAAAACTAACAACCTAGTTTCAGACGCGTTGATGGAACTCTACGAATGGTCAATCGCGCGCGCGATTGCCAGAAAAGCAGACAAAGTCATTTTGCTTTCAGAACGCTTGATGCCACGAGCCAAGAAATTGAACGTCAAGGATAACAAAATCGTTGTCGTCCCCCCTGGTGTCGACTGCAACTATTTCGACCCTGAACGCCCGGAAACAAAGGACAGATCTGCTGAACTTCGGCGTAAGCTGGATCTTGGGGAAGACAAGATCATAGGTTATGTGGGAAGGTTGTTTCAAGGAAAGGGTATTCACTATTTAGTCTCAGCGATGAAAGAAATGAAGGACGAACATTCTGACGTCACCCTTTTGATCATAGGCGATGGACCTGAAAGGGGCAACCTAGAAAGGATGACTACGACCGCAGGTATTAAGACACTATTTGCAGGTTGGCAAAGTGACGTTTTGCCATACTACTCACTTATGGACGTTTTTGTTCTTCCTTCCCTGTTTGAGGGCGTACCTAACGTCTTGCTTGAGGCCATGGCGATGGGGAAACCAATAGTCGCTACAAACGTGGGAGGAAATGCCGATCTTGTTGAAGACGGGGCAAGTGGCTTTCTCGTATCAGCACGAGATTCTCAACAAATCGCTTGTGCTCTGCAAAAGCTAATCGAAAGTAGCGATCTTAGATTGCGATTTGGCAGAGTCAGCAGGGAAAAGATTGTTGAGTCTTTTTCGCTAGATGAAGCTGTGAGAAAAGTCGAAAGAGTTTATAATGAAATAGTATAAGCATGTTCGGTTTGATGAGCGAAGTCAGTGCTAGGAGGACTTGTAGGAAATGAAAGAAATCCCGCCAGCAAAACCGTATTTTCCTGAGAAAGATGTAACTAGAATAAAGATCGACGTCGGAAAAATACTGCGGTCAGGCATGTTAACCTTAGGAAATTACACAGGGAAATTTGAGACCGAATTTGCGAAATTATGCAAAGTGCAGCGTGCCATAGCGGTGGCTTCTGGAACGTCCGCTCTAGAAATAGCCCTTCGCGCTATTGAATTGAAAAGCGGGGACGAAGTGTTAGTACCGACAAATACATTTACTGCAACGGCCGCGGCTGCAGTTTTTGCTGGGGGAAAACCCATCTTGACAGATGTGAGTGCTGAATCAGCATGCATAGACGCAGAGAATGTGGAAAAATATCTAACCCCCAAAACAAAGGTCGTATTTGCCGTTCACGTTGGGGGCTTGATTTGCCCCGAAATTAAAGGAATCGAGGAAATCTGTAGAGATCATCATGTAGTTCTTATTGAAGATGCGGCGCATGCGCATGGTAGTACTGTTGATGGGCAGCCAGCTGGATCAATAGGTGATATTGGCTGTTTCAGCTTCTATCCCACGAAAGTGATGACAACAGGTGAGGGAGGGATGATCACGACCAATGACAAAGATGTGGCCAACAAGACAGTGATACTTAGGGACCAAGGGAAAGAGAGCTTCACAAGTAACGCTATCGTAGAGTTGGGCTACAACTGGAGAATGAGTGAAATCAACGCGGCAATAGGCTTAGTCCAACTTGAACGCCTTCCAAAGTTCCTGAAATCCAGAAATCGCGTAGCTGAATATTATAGCAAAGCTCTTGCTCAGAACGTTGCCATCAAACCGCTCAAAGTGCCATCTAATACACTGCACAACTACTATAAGTACGTGACTTTTCTCTCCCCTAGAATTGACCGAGGCGAGTTCAAACATCGACTATCTGAGCGCGGTGTCCGTTGTAGCGGTGAAGTGTATTGGCCTCCTCTTCATATGCAACCTCTATATCAACGTCTATTAGGGGTTAGCGAAGGGGATTTTCCAGTTGCGGAAGATATCTGCAAGAGGATGGTGTGCCTTCCCATCTACAGTAATATGACTTTGGATGAAGCAGAATATGTGGTAGACAATGTGCGGGAAGTTCTCTCGCAATTGAGAACGAGATCATGAAGAACGTCTCGAAACTTCACGATTTTGAAGTCGACACGCTTCTTGAAAAGATGACAATTCGTAGAATAAAATTTGGCGAGTTCAGGCAACTCTTTGAGCTTGTTGGCGAAGCGTTCAAAAGGGAAGAAGAAATTACGGGACTGAGTGTGCAAAGACTCCGTCGCCTCGGAAGGCTCTACCGTTTGATTGAAGTTCTGCTTCCGGTCTTCGATCTCTTTCACATCGACTTAGAAACGATTTTGGTTGCAGTGTCGGGCAACAAGCTGATCGGTGAGATTCATGTATCACCCGTAGGCAAGGGAATTTGGAGTCTCGATTCGGCTGCTGTCGACGGGATGTTTAGAGGACATGGCGTGTATAAGAGGTTGCTGAACAAATCTCTGGAATACATACACAGAAAAGGCGGAAGAAAGGCGGTGACATCTCTGTGGACAGATAATGTTGCTCCAGTGAAGATGACAAATAGACTAGGATTCAAAGTCTACGCTGAGGAAATCTTGCTGCAATCGGAGATAGACCAGCTTCCTAGTGATGTTGCAGCAGGAGCTGATGTTTCGATAAGAAAGATGAAGCAGACTGACGTTAAGAAGGTGTACCGAATGAGCAGAGTTCTTAATCGAGAGCGGATGGAAGCACTTGAAATCACCGAGAAAGACTTTGTTGATCCACTTGTGCGTCGTTTAAGACGTAGAATTTTATGGACACGCTCTGAGAGATGGGTGATGGAAAAGGGAAAGGAGATCGTTGGCTACGTTCATATCACCTACAGCTCCCATCAACAAGCAGCCGAAATAATGGCTTTCTGTGTGATCTCCACTAGTGGTTCTTCAGATCTCGCAGTGTCTATGCTGAGAGAAGTGCTCAGTTTTTTGAGGAAAGAAAACATCCGAAAAGTCACAACATTTCTGAATAAGAAGTGGAGTGAAACCATAGAGATATTTAAGCTGTTTGAGTTCAAGCCTATTGCTTCTGTGTACGAAATGGTGAAAAAGATAACTTGAGAAACCAATTGAGGCCAAGGGTGTTTACTTCCTTGATCAGAATCTGATTTGGTCAACTTCCGCGAGGGGAAAACGAAACGACGCGCATAATGTACATATCGCCAGTATATTATCCAACGAGTACGGCATCGATTACCACCCATGAGGTATTAAAGGGGTTGGCGGAAAAGGGGAATCAGATGGACCTCTTAGTTTCCTCTAGATGTTTCAACGGGTGTCTGAAAGGATGCTTGTTTGATTGCGGTGAGACTGAAGGGATTAATGTTCATAGGGTTTCTATATTGACATCAACAGTCATTGAGCAACATATGAGTTTGAGGTTGTTATTGTTCACGTTCTCCTTCGTGCCTTTAGCGCTTTATGCCTTCATGATCGCGAAGAAAAGGAAACACGAATTGATCATGGTTATGTATCATGCGACTCATTTAGCTCCTTTCTCAGCGTTCTTGGTTTCTCGGGTGTTGAAGATCCCGTTGATGATCAAAATACATGATGCGGTCTCAAGTGAAGCAAGGTGGGGTATGTGGGACAAGGTGTTTCGTATCATTTTGTCTCAATTGAATGCAATAGCTCTTAAGCGCGCCGATAGGATTCTGTCGCTGAGCAAAGAATTGGCATTTCTGGTCAGAAGAACCTACGGTGTGGACGAAGAGAGATTTGCGATATTGCCTAACAGTGTAGATACCCAAATGTTCGTTTGTGATTCTGACGGGGGGGTGTTTCGAGAGAAGCTGGGCGTCCAAGATATGAAAGTCATAATGCACATTGGAAGCTTAGTTCCTTCGTACAGGAGAAACGGCATTAATTTCCTCATACAAGCGTTGCCGCTAGTTCTGTCCAAGGAAGAAAAAGTAGCTATTCTGCTTGTAGGAGAAGTCGATGCACGAACTAGAAAGGAATTAGCAGGTTCGGTATCTGCCTTGAAAATCGAGAACCATCTGAAATTTGTGGGACAAGTTGCTTACAAGGATATGCCCAAATACATTTCGATTGCTGATGTGTGTATTGGGCCACTCTGTCCTTCCATGGATACCTATGGGTCAACCCCACGCAAAGTGTTGGAATATATGGCTTGTGCTAAACCGGTAATAGCGTGCAAAGGCTGCGTGGCGCGCGACCTCGTTGTGAACGGGTACAACGGACTACTAGTACACTATGGAGACATAGAAGAATTGGCATATTGCATTGCTAAATTTATCGGAGACGAGAAGCTTGCAGAAACGATAGGAACGAACGGGAGGTCCCTTGCCAAAACCTCTTATGCTCAACGTGTACTAGCGAATAGATTAGACAAGGAGATAAAGGAATTATTGTCGATACATTACTCAAAACCAACCTCATAACCTTACATTTGTCGAGGGTGGACATTAATTTCATGAGAAATCAAAATGCTTAACAGAATGGCCCTGTCGTGATATTGTTTCAAACGATGCAGTAAGGCGTATGCAAGGTGTTGTAGTGAATCCGGCAAATATTCCACAAATGAGGCAATGTGTATGCTAGGGCGTCAAATCAGATGGGCAAGAAGGTCCATCATGCCAGTGTTGCTCATGTTTGTTTGTTCAATTGTGTTGTTGTTGAACGGCTTGTCCATTCAGTCACCAATTATAGGGGCCATTGGATCTTTTGCTTACTTCTTTTGTGGTGGTTACCTGATAGCAGAAGTTCTTCAAGGTAAACGCAATTGGGTAACCGCATCAGTCGGAGCCTTCTTCCTTATAGTTCCAGTTACTTTGATCGGATGGTTCTTCACGGCCTTCTATAAGCTTGGTATGGTAGAAGTCTTCGTATCTCTATGTGCAACAGCGCTTCTCGTCTTGCTTGCTAGAAGATTGTTGGGAAGGCACCTAGCTTCTATGAAGCATTCGGAAGGGCAAAAAAACGAAGGTGTACCGCCATTTGTAAGACTTCTTGGAGGGCTCTACATTGTATTAGCAGTTGTGCAAATCCTGTTCTTGCTAGAATCTAGGACAGCAATACCGACAACTGTTTGGGACACAATGAACCCATACGTCATGCCTGTTTTGTTCTTCAGCATTCTAGTGCTGGCGACAATCTTGTTTTCGAAGGAGAAATGGCAAGTTAAGTTGTTGCTAGTCATCGCTCAGTCGATACTAGCGCACATGTTCTTTGTATCAATTTTCGAGAGCGGTTACGGTCTAGACCAGTGGGTGACGTTGGGATCGAGTCGTCGATTATTCGATGAATCTGATTACCCTCGGTTTGTGCTTTTCAGTTTCTACGGGTCTCATCCTACTAGATCTCTTCCTCTGATTTATAGAATCTATAAACCCGTAACTACTGCTTTTCTTCCAGCTCTCGAAACCGCTTTGTCTCGTATGTTTAGTGTTGATGTATACTGGGGTCATTTGTTGCTTGTACCTGTTTTGTGGGGTGTATTCATTCCCTTAATTGCATATCGATTGACTGAGATTGTTACGAAGAGACTGGAGTTAGCTCAGTTGTCCGCCTTGTTGACATTGGCAATTCCGTCTTTGATTCTTTGGGGGGCCGTCTCGGTAGGTAATAGTGTTGGGTTCCTTCTTTTCTTCTTGACAATTCTCCTTTTAGCGGACTACTTATCTTCGGATCGGCGCCTGCTGTGGGCTGTATTGAGCACTTCCGCGACTCTCATGACGCATCTAATGACGGGAGTAATGGCTTTTTCTCTGCTTGTCTCCGCCTACTTGTTCAAAAAGTATCTCGGTACAAAATCTCGAAGGTTGAGAACGTACTTCTTGCCCTGCATTTTTCTCGTCGGTGTTAGTCTTCTACCTTTTGCATTGTATGCTGGACGAGTTGCCTATCCGGCTTTGACCGGTTCTGACTTTTCGTTGAAGCCGCTGCAAGGTTTATCGTCTTTTGATGCGGTCATGATGTTCCTTCTGGGAGCTTATGCTGAGTACTCTGTGAAGGAGGCATTGGTTCATTTTCTCTTACCTCTGCTTGGTTTTTTCGGTTTAATATATGTGAATACTGCTGGAGACAGATCGGTGCCTAACAAGGGATTAAGTCAATTTCTGTTACTTGCTTTCGTTTTCATAATGGTCGATTATCGAATAATCAAGTGTTTCATGGTGAATGTTCCGTTTGGGGAGGAGCGGATATGGGTTTTGAGAGATATGTTATCTGTTCCATTTGCATCCATTCTTTTGTACAAGGCAGCGATAATTCTGTCAAAGTGGGGATCGTGGTCAACGATCACCATGAAGAAATATCTAAGTGTTTTCCAGACTAGCGACTTTGGAAGTAGTGTGTCAAAGGCAGTAGCTGTCATCTGTATCTCTGCGTTGATTACTTCGTCGGTCTATCTTGCGTATCCGCATACTGACCGTCCAGCCGAATATGCTTGGCCGACTGCTTACGAGATTGAAGCCGCAACTTTCATTGACGCTTATGCTAATGAACCCTATGTGGTAATAAGCTATGAACGTTTTAAACTTGCAGGGTATGCAGTTGTTGGGATCACTAATCCGAAAGCGTATTACTCTATGCCATACGATCTTGGATGGACGGATAGACTTTTCCATCAAATTTCTGGCGGCTTTTCGGCAACAGGCATGATTGAAGCCGCTGAAGTTAGCAGCGCATTGATAGGGTATTATGTAACGAGCAAGGTTCGAGTAGATGATGCAGCGGATGCAATCGAGATTCTCTCAGAAAGAGAGGATTTTGAACT
>SMTZ1_10006553_pt1 | contig 11702 bp, 8 predicted proteins | sample DeeMarSWOR136_30_FD_25667 | JGI IMG/M metagenome (IMG submission 25667) | reverse complement strand
AGAGCACCAAGATGGTCTTCCTGAAATAAGCGGCATCACAAATTGGTTGGAGAGGAGCCGCCGGTTCCATTGACCGGCGGCTCTTTTTTTATGTGAGGTCTTAACAAAAACTTGTGCGCTACTTTGGGTATGTCAGGACATAAGATCTGGGATTGCTGGCTGTTTGATTCCGGATCCTCGATCCTTGATCCTGGATGCTTGTTTTTCACCAGCATCTAGCATCCAGGATCTGTCTCTATTAAAAGTACCGTACAATTTGGGCGATGATGTTTTTGTTCCCTGCAAAGACTCCTGCCTCTGCGGACAGGGCCGGGGGAGCAAGAGCCCCTCAGGAACAAATGAGTCGTGAATCATTTGTCGGTTTCGAAGCTCAAATCGTGAAGAATGGCGATAGCAATCTCCTCACCCTAACCGCCCAGTAGGCGGTAAGCAGAAGGCTCCAGTCTCTATTCTCCAGTCTCTGATTTTCTCGAGTCTCGAATCTCGAGTTTCGTTACCAGCTTCGACGTCGTTAACAGAATTCCAACAGACGACATATTATGGACAGCCATCGTATTTGGCGAAAGATCAAACGAACTTCTTGAATAATCCAGGCTATTAACTGCTAAAAAGGGGTTGACCTATCCGGTGGGAAATGGTAAATTGAAATGATATCATCTAGCTTGTTCGGTAAAAAAGACGCACTTAGCGAGGGATTGAACTGGGTATGAAGCGGCTGAATTTAAAGGGCCGATATCTTATGGGATCGCTTTTTTGGGTCCTGGCGAGCATTATCGTCTGCTCAACTCACGCTCAGATTCAAACAGATCTGATGCGTCCTCCCCAGAAATCCAAAATCGGCCCTCGTCTCCGAGCTGCTCTTGATGCGGAAGAGCCGGAAAAGAAGACAAAGGTGTGGATTTTCTTCACAGATAAGGGCATTTTTGACGATGAGACGTACCGGAAGGACCTGGCTGAGCAGCGGAAGAGGCTCGAGCCCAGAGCTCGCGCTCGCAGACTGAAGGTGAGAGATCAAAATAATCTGGTGGACTTCACCGATCTGCCTCTGTTTCAGCCCTATGTTCAAAAAATTCTGGGCATGGGCATCGAGCTGCGGGTCACATCTCGTTGGTTGAACGCTGTCAGCGTCTGTGCTAAACCAGAGCAGGTTTGCCGGTTGGCTGAGCTTCCCTTCGTCTCCTCCCTGCGCCCTGTGGCCGGCGGTCGACGGCGAGAGCCGGAGGCCCATGAAATAGCCCAACCCGAGCCGCTCATCGAGGGACGATTACTCCTGAATTACGGACCCTCTTTTACTCAGCTCAACCTGATCTCCGTGCCGCAGTTTCACCAGTGGCTGGAGGAAAATGGTCATGGTCCTCCAGGGGAGGGCGTTCTGATCTGTCTGCTGGACACGGGTTTCGATCTGGCCCACGAGTCTCTCCAACACATAGATGTGTTGGCCCAATGGGATTTCATCAACGATGACGGCCGGGTGGTCGATGAGGCCTCAGATCCGCTAGGTCAGGACTCTCACGGGACCAGCGTGCTCTCCGCTATCGGGGGGTATCGGCCGGGCCAGCTCATTGGCCCTGCATACGGGGCCTCATATCTTTTGGCCAAGACCGAGGACATCTCCGACGAGCAGCCCATCGAGGAGGACTACTGGGTGGAGGGCATCGAGTGGGCGGATAGCCTGGGGGCTCAGGTGGCCAGCAGCTCTTTGGGTTACCTGTACTGGTACACCTATGCCGACATGGACGGAAACACGGCGGTGACCACCGTGGCCGCCGATCTGGCCGCCTCCAAAGGTATCGTGGTGATGACCGCCGCCGGCAACCAGGCCGATGACCCCTGGCTGTATATCATCGCTCCCGCCGACGGGGATCAGGTTATCGCCGTGGGGGCGGTGGACACAGTCGGCATCCGGGCCGCCTTTAGCTCCCTGGGCCCAACTTACGACGGACGGATCAAGCCCGACGTGATGGCCTGTGGGCGTTACACCTATGTGGCCAATCCAGAAGACACCTCTGGGTATTTTCGGGGTTTCGGCACCTCTCTGTCCACCCCGCAGGTGGCCGGCGTGGCAGCCCTGCTCCTTCAGACCGATTCCACCTTGACGCCAGCACAGGTTGGGGACGCTCTGCGGAGCACCGCCGATCGAGCTCTGCATCCGGATAACTACTACGGCTGGGGCGTGATCAACGCAGAAGCTGCTCGAACGGGCGAGGGACCGCAGCCCATTCCGTTCGTAGCCCTTTACAATTACCCTAATCCCTTCTCGGAGATCACCACCATCGTCTTTGACGCTCCCCAGAGGAGCTTAGTAAAGGTGAGCATCTTCACTGTAGCGGGAGAGCTGGTCTGGGAGCACGAGCTGTTCTGGGATTTGGGGGAAAGGTGTAAGGTGGACTGGGATGGGCGCAATGGGGCCGGGGAGGAAGTGGCCAGCGGGGTGTATCTCTATCAGGTGGTCACAGATGCAGAGGTCAAGCAGGGGAAAATGGTTCTATTGCGCACTCATTAGCTTCATAAGTTCATAGAGAAAGAGCCTTATCGTTTATGGAAAAAATCCCAGGGCGATTTTATCGTTGACATCGTCTTCCCGTGGCATTACTTTGCCTGAGATTCTGGTTTTACACAAGCTGATATTCTGAAGTATCTTATCCCACCACACAAACCCAAGGGGGGTTTCATGGTCAAGAAGTATCAGAACTTCATCAATGGGCGCTGGTGCGATGCCATCGATGGAGAGATCTTCGAGAATCGCAACCCGGCCGATGGGGACGATCTCATCGGCACTTTTCCCAAGTCGAGCAAAAAGGACGTGGACGAGGCGGTCAAGGCCGCCCGGGAGGCATACAGAGAATGGCGGCTGGTGCCCGTTCCCCAGAGGGGTCAGATCATGAAGAAGGTGGGCGATCTCATGGTCGAGCGCAAAGAGGAGGTTGCTCGGGAGATGACCCGCGAGATGGGCAAGGTACTCACGGAGACTTTGGGCGACACCCAGGAGGGGATCGATACCGCGTATTATGCTGCCGGCGAAAGCAGAAGGCTCTTCGCCCCCTCTGCACCCTCAGAACTGCCCAACAAGTTCGCCATGACCACCAGACAGCCCATGGGCGTCGCTGGCATCATCTGCCCGTGGAATTTTCCCATGGCTATTCCTACCTGGAAGATCTTTCCCGCCTTGACCTGCGGCAATGGCGTGGTGTTTAAACCGGCCAGCGACGTGCCGGCCACCGGCACCGCTCTGGTGGAGATCCTTCTGGAGGCGGGAGTGCCGCCCAAGGCCATCAATCTGGTCCATGGCACTGGGTCCTCCGTGGGCACACCCCTGGTGGAGCACCCCGACGTGGACGTGATCTCTTTCACTGGCTCCTCGGTCATCGGCCGAAGGATCGCCGAGGCCTGTGGGAAAGACCTCAAGAGAGTTTCCCTGGAGCTGGGCGGTAAGAACGCCCAGATCGTCATGGACGACGCCAACCTGGAACTGGCCATCGATGGTGCCCTCTGGGGTGCCTTCGGCACCACCGGCCAGCGCTGCACGGCCACCAGCCGGATCATCCTTCAGGAGGGCATCCACGATAAGTTCCTGGAGATGTTCTTGGAACGAACGGACAAACTGAAGCTCGGCTACGGCCTGGAGGAAGGCGTAGATGTGGGCCCGGTGATCAACGAAGGCCAGCGGAAGATTATCCACGATTATGTACAAATTGGCCAAAAAGAGGGCGCCAAAATGCTCTGCGGTGGGGAATATGCCACCGATGGCGACTTGGCCAAGGGATTCTTTTACCAACCAACCATTTTCGTGGACGTTACCCCCAAGATGCGCATCGCCCAAGAGGAAATCTTCGGGCCGGTAGTCTCCGTGATCAGGGTGAAGACCTTCGAGGATGCCATCTCGGTGCTGAACGACACTGCATATGGTCTCTCCTCGTCCATCTACACCCAGGATGTCAACCAGGCCTTCCGAGCCATGCGCGATATAGAGGCGGGCATCACCTACATCAATGGTCCCACCATCGGCGCCGAAGCGCACCTGCCCTTTGGCGGTGTCAAAGACACGGGCAACGGACATCGGGAGGGCGGCTGGACCGTCTACGAGATCTTCAGCGAGTGGAAGACCATCTACGTGGACTTCAGCGGCAAACTGCAGCGAGCTCAGATTGATAATCAATAAAATCGTTTATCGTGGATCGGTAATCGTTGATCGTGAAAACAGGCTACTATTGGACAGTTGTTGCTACGATTACTGGAATACCATTGTTATTACTACCGCCACCGATTGTCGGGTGGGGTGGGGGACGATCATCGATCAACGATTAACGATTATCGAATAACTCTCGCGGGCCAGAGCGTGAAGGAGCGATTCTGCTCTGGTAGGATTGTTCTTTTACGCTCCGCGCCCGTGAGTGCGACCGATGGTCGGCATCCGTGATACGCAATACGAAATACGTATTACGTACTACGTATTGCCTAATGCCATAATGGCTTTTCTCCAAAAAAGTTTCAGGGTCATGCCAGAAATCGAGATCATCGACACGAATTCAGACAATATTGGAGAATTTGGATTCTGCGGCTACAAAAACGTCAAGCAACAGGGGTACAAACGGAAGATAGACTGGCTCAAAAGGCGCTTTGCAGAGGGATTGAAGTTCAAAGTGCTGCACTCCAAGGACGATGGGGCCGTTGGTTTCATCGAATATATCCCGGGCAGGTACGCTTGGAGGGCAGTTGAGGCAGATGGCTTTATGGTCATACACTGTATCGCAATCATGTCTCGCAAATACAAAGGCAAGGGCTATGGATCGCTTCTCGTGGATGAGTGTTTAGGAGATGCAAAGCGCGGAAGGATGAACGGTGCAGCAGTTATCACCCGTAAGGGAACCTGGATGGCCGGTCGGGAATTGTTCTTGAAGAAGGGATTTGAGGTTGCCAATGAAGCCCCTCCCGATTTCGAGCTACTGGTGAGGAGTTTTAAAAATAACGCCCCATCGCCGAAATTCACAGGGGACTGGGCCGAAAGAATGCATCCATTTCGTTCAGGCTTAACGATCATTCGGTCGGATCAATGCCCCTACATCGATAAATCTGTGACAGAAATTAGCGAAACGGCGGTGAGGAACTACGGCGTAAAACCCAAAATTGTTCAGCTCAGCGATTGCCATCAGGCACAGAAGGCACCTTCAGCATTCGCCATCTTCAGTATTTTATACAATGGAGAGCTGCTGACAGATCATCCTATCAGTAACACCAGGTTCACTAATATTATGGAAAAGATTTTCGGTTGAAGGATTAGGATGGATGGGTACGGTCAATCCTCAATCTTCATTGCCTTTTCCACCTGTCAATAAAATAAGAAAGGGACAACGATGACCCACGAGCTCACCATACTCTTCCTTACAGCAGCTTCTATTGCTTTCTTTCACACCTTGCTGGGACCTGACCATTATCTGCCATTTATCGTCATGGCTCGAGCCAGAAAGTGGTCGGCAGCCAAAACGGGCTGGATAACTTTTTTTTGTGGCCTGGGTCACATAGGGAGTTCTGTCTTGCTGGGCATTGCCGGGATCGCTTTAGGTGTTGCCATTACAAAAATAGAAGCGGTGGAGGCTTTTCGAGGTCATCTGGCGGCCTGGTTTCTGATCGCCTTCGGATTGGCATATTTTGTCTGGGGATTTCGCAGGACATTGAGGAATCGGCCACATGCACACCAACATGTCCATAGAGATGGAGAAAGTCACATTCATGAGCATGTTCATGCCAAGGATCATGTCCACCTTCACGAGACAGAAAATACTCCCACCCTCACACCCTGGATTCTCTTCACCATTTTTGTCTTTGGCCCATGCGAGCCGTTGATACCCCTGCTCATGTATCCGGCAGCGAAGAGCAACCTTTTGGGCTTGGTGCTGGTAACGGGCATCTTCGGCGCAGTGACCATTGTGACCATGCTCAGCATTGTGCTTATCACTTCTCTGGGTGTGAATCTTCTCCCTGTGGGACGCTTGGAGCGCTATTCCCATGCTTTGGCCGGGGCAACAATATGCCTGTGTGGATTGGCAATACGGTTTCTCGGATTGTAGCTTAGGATCGCCCACGATTTCGAATAAGTCCGTGTATTGGCCCAGACTCCAAATTGTCCCCGTGAAGCTTTCGCCTCTGGCCCTTGGGAACAGATATGTTGAGGTTCTTTAAGTCGGAAGTCATACTGGCAGCTGTGTTCCTGCTGGTCTCACTGATGATAACTTTTCGTACCAGCAGCACCTCATCAAAGACGAACGATGCACAAATTCTCTTGGCCGGTTTTAGGACAAGTCCGTATCTCGCCGAACAGGAATTCACCTTTTTGTATCAACCGGAGGCGAGGATTCATATAAATGCTCCCTCGGCGGCGACCTTTGATCCATCCAAACGTGTGGGGATTGTTTTGTATGCCCTGCCTAACGGGAATACCATCGAACAAACTGCCGGGAAGCTTATGAGCCCTGGGAATGACTGGCATTTCGACATTCAGCACATCGCCGCCCAGACCAGATTTCTGCGACACCGTGTCGATGACTACAATCTGGTCGTGGCCTATCTGGAAACGGCTCAAAAGAGCTGGCCGGCCTGGAGGAAGAAGCATCCCGACAATGCCTTGCTCATCGCCAGTCTGGCGGATTCACTGAGGCAGATCTTCAGTGAGAATGATCCCTTTCTCATCCTCTGCGGGCACAGCGGGGGAGGAAGCTTCATATTTGGCTATTTGAACGGTGTCGAAACGATACCGGCCGAGGTCGAGAGGATCTCCTTTCTGGATAGCAACTACGGCTATCACGACGAATACGGGGAGAAGATTGCCGAGTGGCTGAAGGCGTCTGTCGACAACCATCTCAGCGTCATCGCATACAATGATAGCGTGGCTCTGTATGAGGGAAAACCGTTCGTCAGCCCCACGGGGGGGACCTGGTACCGGAGCAAAATGATGCTGAGGGATCTCTCCGATCATTTCGCCTTCAGCAGCGAATTCAATGACGATTTTCGCAAGCACGAGGCTCTTGGCGGCCGAGTGCAGATCATCCTGATCCAGAATCCGGAGAGAAAGATCTTTCACACGGTGCTGGTGGAGCGCAACGGGTTCATCCATGGGATGCTCTCGGGAACGGTTCTGGAGGGCCGAGGTTACGACTTCTGGGGCCCCCGCGCTTATACGGAATGGATCCTCGGCGAGATGCCCGGATTCAAGATCCTGAATATCCCGTCCAGGACGGCCGATGCCATCACTGGCTCCGAGTTTATAGAGATGGTTAAGGATGTACCCTTTGAGGAGCGAGAGGGAAAGATCTACCGGGAGATCTCGCAAGGCAACATCCCCGAGTTTCTCAGGAAAACAACGACCATACAGAGCGTTTCTGAAGATGCTGAAGGTGTTCAGCATACGGTAAAATATGAGGTCATGCCGGATTACCTGGCCATTGGCTCTGATGAAGACTTCTGTCGCATCCCCGTGGCGCCGAAGACGGCCCAGAAGATCGCTGATCTGTTCGGAGCCAGTCTGCCGACACGAAAACTAGTCGATGAGATTTATGAGCATGCCGCCCTCAAACTGGAGCCGGTGGCGTATTATCCGGTGGGCGATGCCAACGAGCGGGTGGCACAATTCATCCGGCATAACAGAGATATTGAAACACAACGGAGAAGGCAAGGGGGGACGTTAGGCCAATTGACAGCTGGTATCAAGAAGGATGTGGTCGTCAGCAACAAACTCTCTGATCCCGAGAGAACGCATCATGTCACCATCTACGGATGGCACAAGCTGGACGGGAAAGCCATTCAGCCGTTGACAAACGTGCACATCGACACGTATGTTGACTACAGTCATGGGGTGCGATTCATCAATTCGGAGATCATGGTCGATGGAGTGCCGATGGGGATGGCGGAGGTCTTGGGGGATTCGGTGTTGTATAAGTTGATCAGCGATGAGGATGGAGTGATGGGAAGGGTGGGGTATTAAACAGACTTGACAAACGTTTTTTTGTGAGGTTTGTTATCAGAGATTCTGGTATCTGCGAGGAGGAGGCAATTGGAAAAGACTGGCAAGTAAGGATGCATGGTATTGGAGTCCTAAAAGGATATGATAAGGAATATTGAGGAGGCTGAGATGTTATTGAGCAAATATATGAGGACTGATCTCATACTTTGTGATCTTCGATCCCAGGAAAAAACAGATGTCATTGAGGAGATCTCTGATCTTTTTGCTAAAGCTAGAGTCATCACGGATAAAGAAATTTTTCGAGACACAATACGAAAACGGGAAAAATTAGAATCTACAGCAATTGGGCATGGAATTGCTATTCCTCATGGAAGGTCTAATTCTGTAAAAGAATTAAAAGTTGCCTTTGCACGATCGAAGGATGGAGTGAACTTTCAAGCGCTTGATAAGAAACCTGTTCATATCATTTTTATGATCGCTGCACCAGTGGAGATTCGCAAGGAATATCTCCAAATAGTTGCAAAAATAGCCAGGCTTTCGAAATCCAAGATTATGCTGGAAGCTTTGCAGAAAGCAGAGACTCCAGAGGAGGTCATGGAACTTATTTATGATTTCGATAATATGCTTGTGGAAGAAATAAGAGTAAAACTTAAAGATGGTAGGATAATACATAGAGAGTGATGTGTTCATGAATATGCTTCTCGTCGTTGGATTACTTCTTATTCTTGGGATCATAGGTGCGAAATCTGTTCACAGAACAAAGCTGCCATCAGTTGTTGGCTGGCTGATTACTGGAGCGATTTTAGGTCCCTCTGCTCTCAAGCTACTTACGGCCGAGTCTTTAGATACACTGGGTTTCATATCAGATATCACCCTGGGATTAATTGGTGTTATTATCGGGCTTGAGATCACCGTAGGGACACTGAAAAGACTTGGCAGTGGCATCATTCCCATCATCTTATTCGAATCCTTCGGCGCTTTTGTCCTTGTCTTTGCGGGGATTTACCTCTTAACTCGCAATTTGCCTCTTTCGTTGGTCTTCGGTGCCCTTGCTCCCGCCTCGGCACCGGCAGGGACGGTGGCCGTCTTGAGAGAATATAAGGCCAAGGGTCCCCTCACAAAGGCCATTCTTGTGGTGGTGGGCGCAGATGACGCCCTTGCCATCATCATCTATGTGTTTGCTTCCTCTTTTGGCAAAGTATTGGTGGCTGGAGAGCATCTGTCGATACTGGGATTAGTCGGGAAACCTCTGCTCGAGATTATGATGGCAGCTGGAATTGGAGCCGCCATTGGATGGGCTTTGGGATTCTTCGCGCAAAAGATAACGCTCAATGAAGTCCTTTTGCCCTTGAGCTTAGGAGCGATACTCATCTGTGTGGGATTGTCAAAACTGATGAATTTCTCTCTTATTCTGTCAACCGTTATTTCTGGAACTATCTTAGTGAATGTCTTTCCAAGAGTATCCAGGCGCATTTCTGGAAATCTGGAATCTTTCATTCAGCCGTTCTACATATTCTTCTTTGTTTTAGCCGGGGCTCATCTCGATTTCAAATTGCTCTTGAGCCTTGGAGCCCTGGGGCTCATCTATTTAATCTGCAGAGCAGGGGGATTGATCGGAGGGGCAAGAATGGGAGCCGCTGTTGGCCAGCAGCTTCCTGTCATAAAGAAGTATTTGGGATTGGGGATACTCTCCCAGGCAGGAGTGGCAGTTGGCCTGGCCTATCTGATAGTGAAAGAATTCACCCCTTTGGGAGCATCTGGCAGAGAGATCGCTGCTCTGGTCATCACCACCATAGCGGCCACGACCATTGTGTTTGAGATCATCGGACCGATATGCACAAAATACGCCATCATGAAGGCTGGTGAAATATGGAAAAAGTGATGTATCTTGTGGCCATCGTTCTCCATGATGTGGAGCATCTCGAGGATATCCTCTCCAGCCTAGTGGAGCTTGGGGTTGAGGATGCGGTTACCGTCGATGCAGAGCCTATGAAAAAAGCCCTGGCTTACAAGGTGCCGATCTTCGCTGGACTGAAGTTTGACCTCAAGGAGGAGCCATTTTCAAAAATCGTCCTGGCTGTGACGGAAAATAAAGATGCCGGGCAACAGTTGGCCGCTTTTCTGAAGGGCATGGGAATCGACGTCTCTGAGCCCGGAGTGGCCAGGATTCTGACCTTGAAGTTGGAGTCCGTTTTCGGAGAGCCGGAGAGCTTGGGTGAGATATGAGGCCGCCTCCCGACCTTTCCCCACCGGGATTTAGAATTCAAGGATCTAAGGGGATTAGGGAAAACTCCCACGCTCCTTGTGGATGTGATCATCCACAGGGGAAAACATAACATCAACGCCTTGGATGATGACATCCAAGGCGTGCTGTAGTGCTGTACAAGCTAGTGAGCGATTAGGAAGGGTGCATGATAACGACGAGGTATTGCACAATCTGAAAATTTGTGTCATATAATGCAAAAATTCCGGAAGTACTATTCAGGATATTTAGCATCTGACTGGTTTTTATATTCACCACAACCATACATAAGGAAAATGGTGGAACTTTACATATTCATATACAAATGATTGTAAAAGGACATCGATCAATTATAATGGCAAACGATATAGAACTAAAGAGATTACCATTAATGTACCTTCATTTATAGGTGCTCAGAGAGCCTTATACTTATTCAATTGTGCAATTTGCTGCTTAGGTGAACCTCCGCTTAGCGAAATACAGATTGTAAAACCTTCTAACAAGAAGGAGTTTAATAAAATATATAGCTATCCTAACCTCGAGGATCCAAGTAAATCTATCTGCACTGAGGGATTGCCTTATGCTTGTATGATTGCCGCAACAGCTAGTCACCGTAGATGTTATAAGAATGCTCTTGCAAGCTTAGGCTTTCTTCGAAACTTCACAGTATGCATATGGTAGATTTGGATCCGCATTTTACCGAGACTGACTTTGGAATCTCTCCTTATTTTATTGTCAATTTTGCATTTTCAATAATTGCATCATACTCTGTAATTGAGGAAATCGGTCTTGAGATTCGAGCTTCGCCAAAAAATCCTAGTAAGATTAGGGGAAAATGGAATCCTGAAGTGAAGATAGATCTGGAGTCTCGTCTTCAGAGAGCCAGGATTGATTTCAAACAAAAGGTTCCATGGGCCCTTAGAGGAAAGCCAACAAAAATTGAAATGGCAAGACAACCCAAAGCAATTAAAAAATGCGAATGGGCATGTGGGCCCTATATAAGAGATATTGAACTTGAGGTTGTAGATGCTATAAATCATGCTAGTTTTCTGAGAAGCAAGATTTCCTCGCACAAGCTAGATTCTAAAATTGCTTCATTGACCTCGTACGATGTTGAAAACGTAAGGCGCCATGCTATAAGGTTATTGTTAGAAAAACTTGGTATCAAAAGGTGGAATATATTTGTACAATTTCCGGAGATTGCTTCGGCGCGTTCGCGCCTCGCAATGACTGGTGTCTTTTCATGTAATACGCATTACGTATCACGTTTTTACCAAGCACCGATTTTTAACAGGATCTTCTGATTCCTCAAAACAACACCCGGCTCTTCTAAGGAGAAAGGCATGAAAGGACCGCGTATCAAGACAAAACTTCCCGGACCCAGATCCCAGCCTATCCTAAAGATGGACAAGGCTTACATCTCACCCTCTTATCCCCGATCCTATCCCATGGTGGTGGCAAAGGGTGAGGGAATGTATCTGGAAGATCCCGACGGGAACCGCTTTT
>SMTZ1_10006552_pt1 | contig 11702 bp, 15 predicted proteins | sample DeeMarSWOR136_30_FD_25667 | JGI IMG/M metagenome (IMG submission 25667) | reverse complement strand
CCAATGTAATGGGAAGGGGGCTAAACATGTTCTTTTCAAAGATGGTCTTTTGTTGACTTTGGCTGTTCATGAATATAATCTCCTTCCATTGATTCAAGGGAGGGTTTTGGTGATGGTAACTTGAAAGGTTAGATTGCAGGTGATGTCACTATTTGGGCTTGAATGCTTCAATTTTTGCGCTCGTGGCGATGTTAAACGCAGCTTCACTGACAATGCGTACATCGGTAAATCCAGCGTCCCGAATTTTTTGAAGATACTCTTCCTTGAGGATAGCACCGCCAAGACAGCCTGTATAAGAAGCCACCTCGTCTCTGGTTTCTTGAGGTAAGGACGCTTCTAAGACAATATCGGAGACTAACATTCGTCCACCTGGGCGAAGTACTCGGAAGGCTTCTTGGAATACCTTGCCTTTGTCTGGGGCTAGATTGATGACACAATTACTAATGATAACATCAACGGAGTCGTTCTCTACGGGGAGCTCTTCAATATCACCATATCGGAATTCGACATTTGTTACACCAAGTTTCTCGGCATTCTCTTTCGCCTTACCAATCATGGCGGGTGTCATATCGACACCAATCACATGGCCCGTTTTTCCAACTTGACGAGCGGCCATGAACACGTCTAATCCGGCACCGCTTCCTAAATCCAACACGATTTCGCCTTCTTTGAGGCTTGCAAGAGCTGTGGGGTTACCACATCCGGCAAAAGATTCAGTTACTGATTCGGGAAGATCATCAACCGAATATCCTAGGGTCTTTGCATAATTGCTTCTGGTGCTTGGTCCACAACAAGAGCCTGTGGGCTGGGCTACTTTCGCATAGGTTTTTCGTACTTCTTCTTTGATTTCTTCATCATTCATTTCTGTAATGCGTTTTGTCTCAGTCAATGTGTTCCACCAAAATATATCGGTTGTCCAATATGTTTGTGACTATTAGAAAACGGACACATTTAAATGTATCGGGTGCCCAATAAATATCATGCCAGAACCAACTGAAATTGAGACAGAAGCCGAAGAATGCTGCCCTCCTGACTGTTGTGATATGCGCGGCATGCTCTCCTTCCAGATCCTTTGGGAGCTTGGTAAAAAACCCATGAATGGTCAAGAGCTTGCGGAGCAAATCGGGCTCCGACGAGGGACGGCGCCTTCGCCTGGAACGATTTATCCGGCACTCAAAGAGCTCACCCAAAAGAACTTGATAAGTGGAGAAAAAAAGGGGCGCCAGGTGGTTTATACCCTCACTAAGGAGGGGCGAGTTGGACTCGAAGTGGCCACACGCTATTTCTACAAAGTTTTTCACGAAATCATCGAAACCGCCCAGCCTCCCTAATAACCGCGGTGGCTCAGGGCTTTTTTGATTGCTCGATGTTTGGCGGCTAGTGGGGGTTTGGAAAATATAGGGTGCCCGATACATTTAAATATCGGGTGTCCAATATCTTGTATCGGACACCCAATAAATGGGAGGTCGATAAAATTGGCAAATGATAAGAAATGGATCAAACTTTGTTGTCCCACTGCTCGAATAACAGATGCTGGAAAAGAATTCGCTAAATCCGTTCTACTAAGTCGCAGGTAGAAGAGCACATCCTTAATGCGCACCGAAAAAAGTGATAAACATGACAAAAGCCGAAACTGATCACTCAAAAATAACCACATCTACCTCTTCAATACTTCCTGAAACCGTCAACGATTTCTTTGAAGTTCTAAGCAAACGTCGGAGCATTCGACGGTACAAATCCAACGATATTCCTGATTCTGATTTACAAAAAATCCTTCAAGCAGCCCAGCTCGCTCCCTCCACAAATAATAGTCAATCATGGCGCTTCCTCGTCGTAAAAGATCCTCAGACAATAGCGCTATTAGGTCAACCCCAACAACAGCGATTTATTACAAACGCGAAAGCTATCATCGTGGTACTAGGAGTTAAACAAAGCAGCTGCTGTCCTGGAAACTTAGCTCGCTGGCATTTACAGGACCCTATGATTGCAGCAGATCATCTAGTCCTTGCGGCCACGGCCCTCGGTTATGGGACATGTTGGATTGCGGCCTACGAATCGCGATCCCCTGACTTTATCCAGCAAGTCAAAACGAAGCTCGAAATCCCTGAGAACGCGGACATGGTGGTGTTCGTTGCCCTCGGGGTTCCTGATGAAAATCCCTCAGCTCGACCACGAAAACCCTTAGAGGAAATCGCATTTGATGGAAAATATGGGGTCCCTTGGAAGCCACACCAAACCTGAAAGAATCAATTCCTCCTCCTCTCCTGCGCTGTCCACACCGTAAATGTCCACATGGCGATGCGGACTAACATGTTGAAACTTTTGGGTGGGACTACCCCAGGTTATTCAAGACTTCAAAGATTAACTCTGATAATTGGCTTGTTTTGCGAACCAGTCCTCTACCATTTTTCGTTTCGGGTTAAAAGAGGATAGTGCAATTTCTACCAAACGTCTAGCATAATGGTTTTTCAGCTTCTTTTTTTCTACTTGGTATAGTTGAAATGGCCGTTGTGACTGTTAGTAATGTAGGATTTGAAGGTGGTTGAGCGTTGGCTAACTGTAGGGTGTCTGTTCATGTGTGTCGAACCTGGCAAGATCGATCCGCAATCCAGAATGATCTGGGGGTTATCTATGAGGGGTTAGGGACGAATATTGTCGAGCAGACTGGAATAACGGAGTTGGGCGTATCCGTGCTAGCGTTTCTTCGTGATAACGCCGGGCATGTTGTCGGTGGGGTGGTGGGGGACATCTTTGGTGGCTGGATTTATGTTTCACTTCTATGGGTAGAGAAGCAGTTACGAGGAAAAGGTCATGGAACGCACTTAATGCAGACCATAGAGCGGGAGGCAGTGAACCTTGGGTGTCAGCAAGCCCATTTGGATACCTATAGTTTCGAAGCTCGACCGTTTTATGAGAAACTCGGTTACGAAGTCTTCGCCACACTCGACAACTACCCCTCGGATCACTCTAAATATTTTCTCAAAAAGCGCTTGAAATGAAACCTTACACTGTACATGTTATTAACGAGCATATGGCGGTGCGGATAAGGTGCACAATCATCTTGGTGAATGAACTCGTACAATTCAGGATTTCGAAGAATAAAATGAGACGCGCTCAGATTTTTCCAAAGGGATGTCTTCGTTCTGAGCTCTGTAATGCAGTAGGCTATGCATTTATGATGTACTTTAGGTTAGAATCAAGGCTAGGTGGTGACGTTGCAGGTTGAACTGGTGGCCTATGTTTCAGTGATTGTTGCTTCGGTCGGTTTAGTGGGAGCTGTGATTTACTACATCACTGATCACCGTAATCAAGCCCGGATGCGGAAAACGGATCTAATTATGCGCTTATATGCTACGTTCATGTCAAAAGAATTCCAAGAAGCCGATGTTAACGTCATCATGCTTGATGTCCAAGATCTTGCGGAGTATCAAGACAAATATGGCCCGTATCCCAGTGAACATCCGATGCATATTGCGTTCCGCATGGTAGCTGCTTTTTTCGAAGCTTTAGGAATTCTGTTAAAGAAAAACCTCATTGAAACTGATCTTGCCTATGAAATATTTGTTGTACACCAACGATGGGAGAAACTTTGGCCCATAATCCGGGATTTGCGTACAGAGCTTGATTTTCCCGAATACATGGACAACTTCGAATATCTCTATGATGAAACACAAAAGTATCGACGCCACTTAGCGGTGAACGACTAATCGGCAAGGCATGGCGTGAATGGGCATATGGCGATGCGTATCACAGTATTGAATCATCTCGGTGAAGTTACACAGGTGATTCAGAACTTTGAGGAATGGCTCGTGTCCTATGCTGGTTTGGGGTTCGAGTCAGTTATTAGCTTTCGTGTATTGTGGGCAGGGGCTTTAGTAGTTGCTTCCATGAATTTTAACTGTAATTATCGTAACTAGAGTAAAATTAATATGTTGTAGGTAGGTGGGTAATCTGTGGAGGGAACGAAGTGAAGTCTCGACACTCGGATCTAATGGGTTCATTTCCGAAGGATGTACTTCGGGATACAATATGCTGAATTCATGTTCTTCTCTGACTACAAAAGGGGTTTTGTGTTTCTTGCTTGACACCGAATGATTTATTACAAATAGTTAACATAATTAGGTTAATTTTATTAGAGTATTCGCGTTAACTAAGGAGGCTAAAATAATATTCAGTTCCTTTCACTATCCCACAAAACAACAAGGCCTTATTTGGCTTAGACGACGTCAAAAGGAGAGACCCTCTGAGATTGCTAGGGATCTGGAAGTATCAAGACCTTTTGTCACCATGTCCCAGAAGAGGGCTGAGATTCGCATCAAGGAGCTTCTTCAGCATGCAGCATCAGTCAATCGCGTAAAGATAGAACATCTAAGTTTCAAATATGGTATTGCCAAAGGGTTTTGCCATGCGTATAATGCAGTAACCTACATTTTCTATTCTCCTAAAATCGGTCTTCAAACATGGTATGAACACAAAGGTGATTGTGGCACTTGTGAAATGAAGGACCAATGTCTAAACACTCTTCAAACATTGGCAGAGGAGTGGGAGATTCCTCTTCCAAATGACAAGCCTCCAACAGAACTCGGTGATTATCTGGTTGACATAATTAGAAGGCGACTCAAATGGGAGTAGACAAAGAACCCAATTCAGGCATATGTCCTCTTCCTCCAGATTCAAAGGAAAAATCCAAGCGGACTCTGAGACCTAGGAATATCATCATGGCTGTGGGTTTGATGGCAATTTTGACATCAACGTCTCTAATAGGCTTAATGATGCAAAACTCAATAGTTGTAGTGCCGCCACTCAGTATGGATGATTTTGATCAACAAGATGTTTTCATTTTAAAAATGGATGAGAATTGCCATCTCCTATGGAATTTCACATTCGGTGGTCCTTGGAATGATAGGCCTCGTTCCCTAGTAAAAGTTTCAACGGGGGGCTATTTAATTGCAAGTTTACATATTGAGGATTTTATTCCCCCAGGTAGTTTTGGTTTTGCAAGGTTATGGCTAACGCATATAGATGAAAGTGGCAGAATTGTCTGGCATAAGACTCTTGGTAGAGTAAATCTAGCTTATCCCGTAATTTCCATGATAGAAAGGAAGGGGGGAGGATTTGCCATCTTTTGTTTTAACTCTTCAGCCGACAATAGGAACTATGAAACTTCAATTCGAATTATCAATCAAGGAGGCACACAAGAACGAGTCCTTCCTGTCGAAGGAGCTGGATTATATGGTGACTTCATAGAATGCAGTGATGGAGGTTTCGCTTACGGGAGAATTGGTTATGGAATGCACACATGGACAGTCATTACTCGTATTGATGCCAATGGCAATACCCTCTGGTTAAAAGAATACAAAGATACTTATTTCCAGTCAAGTCATGGAAATGTTATTGGTGACATTAATGGGGGATTTACTTTCACGATAGGAGGGACTCTGTATCGCACAAATAGCCAAGGAGATGTAGTATGGAGCCAATATTATGAACAACTTGAGGGTGATACCACAATAACCCAATGTAGTAATGGAGATTATCTGCTTACGACGAACTCTGACCGTCCCTCTAGTTTGACTCGAATTAATGATGCAGGAGATATCCTCTGGCACTTAGAGCGCTCGTATCTTGATATTTATCAGTGTGAGGAAACTGCAAAAGAAAGGTTCATTCTTCTAGCAAAACTATATTCAAACGGAATCGCATTGGACCATGGTATCATTCTGGAATGTATTGATGCTAATGGCAATCAATTGTGGAATTATACTATTGATTTTGGTCACATTTATTATCCACATATTAGTGGGCAGGAGATAGTAACATCTGACGATGGTGGCTTTGCTTTAGTGGGCTCAGAAAGCCCGTTAATTCTAGCAACAGCCTTGATTAACATTCCAAAAGCTATTTCGATGTTCATTCCCGAAGATCGATCGATATTGATTTTCGCTGCGCTGATTTGTAATGTTGGCTTAATAATAGCGGTTGTTGTCGTAATAGCTGTAAAAAGGCCTTTGTTAACTAAATGATTCCTTACAGAGTTAGAATATAATCGAGATGAAAAGAGGTTAGCACAAACCATGCTAAATTGAGTTGTAGTTGGCATCTTATGGCGAATGAAGCTTGGGCAGGTTACGGGCTATATAGTATCCCACTCCTTAGGGCTCCTCTCTTCCACTACAAAACATTTGGTGTAAAATGAAACACGGAATGGTGAAAAAAACAACTAAGCCCGATTGGTAAACAACGTTTCAGTTCGATGGTGTTTTCGGCATGGTGAGTGGTGATCCTGAAATCCAAAGTTCGCATCTCAAGCAGCCACCTTAACAATTCCGGGATAGTATGGCAAAATAACGAGTTGAAGAGCTCATCAAAGGTGGACGAGAGTGTTGATTTCATGTTTTTCTCCTGACAACAAGGGGGGGTTTGTTTTTCTTGCTTGACACCGAATGATTTATTACAAATAGTTAACATAATTAGGTTAATTCTGTTAGCGTGTTCGCGTTAACTAAGGAGGCGATATGCTGAAAAATACATTAGAGGGTTTTTGCAATGAAACGAATTAGAAGTATGAATACCGCGGCAGCCATTTCTCTCATGATTTCACTAATACTGATGTTTTTACCATTCAAAGATGGTTTGTTGCTGGTTAACATAGGATATCCAGTACAAGGTGGACAGGGATATGCGATTATGGGAACGTTACAAGGTGGGGCGTGTGGCTGCTATTTTTCAGGAGTGGGTGATATAAGCGGTGACGGGATCGACGATTTTGTTATCGGAGCAAGTTTTCACGGGGCGGGAAGAGTTTACTTGTTCCATGGGCGGCTTAACACCGCTTGGACCAATCTTACATTAGCAGATGCACAAGCCTCAATTGTTGGGGAATCAGATGGCGACTGGTTTGGCCGTTGGACAGCCGGACTCGGAGATGTAAACGGTGATGGTTATGCAGATTTTGCCGTATCCGCAATGATGAACGATGAAGCGGGCTCAGAGGCAGGCAAATCCTATCTCTTCTTTGGACGTTCAGAAGACACTTGGACAATTGGCACTTCTGCGACGCAGGCCAATGTAACTATTACCGGTGAAGCTGGAGGAGATCGATCAGGACATGGAATTTACGGTATTGGAGACACAAACGGTGATGGCTATGATGATTTTATCCTCTCTGCATTCTGGAATGACGATGGAGGAATCGATGCGGGACAGCTTTACCTCTTTTATGGGCGACCCCAAAACCAATGGTTAAGCACCTATTCTGCTGCTAATGCCAATGCATCCTGGGTAGGTACAGCAGGTGACGGGCTTTCTCTTGATGCTTCTGGCGTTGGCGATGTCAACAATGATGGATTTAACGACTTTGCCGTTGGTGCCTTTTACAATATTGGTAATGTGCAACGGAAAGTGTATCTCATCTTTGGTTCTGATAACGTGAATTGGTCGATGAACCAACCGATATCACAATCAAACGCCTCACTTGTTGGGGAATTTGACCCATTCCTTGCCAGTATCGCTTTCTCTGTGGATTGGATTTCTGGAGCCGGGGATGTCAATGGCGATGGATTTGACGATGTACTCTTTGGTGTCTATGAAGAAGATGTGGGTGCCCAACAGTCTGGACAAGCCTATCTGTTCTTTGGACGCCCAACTGAAAGGTGGACTCACGATATGGCTTTTTCAACTGCCAATGCATCTTTTGTGGGTCTTTCGGCAAATCATTATTGCGGCTGGTGCGTAGATGGTATAGGTGATGTCAATGGTGATTCTCTTGCAGATATCGCCATTAGTGCTCCGACACGAATAACCTTCCCAGCAAGATCCGATAATACAGGGCATGTCTACCTCTTTTTAGGTAACTCGACAGGTACATGGAAAATGAACACATCCTTGGTTGAAGCTGATTTAACCTATACATCAGAACAAGTTCATTCAGGCTTTGGCTTCCATATACAAGGAATTGGCGATGTCAACAATGATGGATTTAGCGACTTTGCGGTTGGTGCCCCCGATTTTGATGTCACCACTACGAACATAGGGAAGACCTACATAATCTTACCAAATGTGCAAAACGGTGAAAATGGAAATGGTAATGGGGAGGGGCGATTTCCTTGGGAATTGCTCATCATTGCGGGAGTAGTAGCAGTAATCGTGGTAGTGATAATTCTGTTCTACCGACGACGAAGGAAGCCGTAAATACAAGCTCCCCTCCCTCTTTTTTATTCGAATGTTAGCTGTCTTTCTTAACTACTAGTTTTAAAAGACATACGATTTCTGGTTCATCGATATCCTCTAAACTGTTGATCTTGATGTGCCGCTTGGTTTTTCCCGTGCCTTCAAACAGTGCTAGTTCCGTCTCCGTTAGTCCTTTGATGGAAACCCCGAGGTTTACGTGGTCTTTGAGTGCGACGATGTAGAAGATGCCGTTGTAGAAGTTGGGAACCCCCCATTTCATCTCCTCGTTGGTATCAGGAAACGTAGTCATAATGATTTCTCGGAGCTTCAGAAGAATCTCTTTCTGTGGTGATTTTTGTTTTTCAATATATGCGTCAACGGTAGTCATCTGGTTCTCACTTTACCAAGAGACGTTTTATCTGCCTCCACATCTTAATTATGGTTAAGCCATATGTGGCATGAGGGTGTTTTGATGATTGTTGATGCTCATTACCACCTGTTCTGGGATGACTCTGATCCCTTGGACTTTTTAATCGGCGCTGCTCGGGTTGGGGCCCGACGGTTTTCTAAGAACACGCCAGAACCTATGGACGCCAACCAACTCTTACAAATGCAACTCCCGATTTTGGCCGATCAGTCCGGTGATAAGCTGGTTCAACTCATGGATGCTTCCAATATTGATAAAACCCTCCTGCTTCCCCTAGACTATTGGTATTGGACAGAAACCTCCGGCAGGACAGGAGCCTATGATATCATAAAGAAGAACGAAATCTATGCCCAAGCCACAAAGAATCATGAAGGTCGACTCTACTCGTTATTCGGAATCGACCCCCGCCGCAAGAAATGTGTTCCTGCTTTCGAAAAAGCGGTAACGAACTGGGGGATGAAGGGACTCAAACTCCACCCCACCACCCGCTACTATCCTGATGATCCCTTAGTCTATCCACTTTACCAGAAAGCCTTGGACTTACAAGTGCCAGTAGTGATCCACTCGGGAAACCAACCTGCCCCACTAGCCGCGAAATATTCTCAACCCCAATTCGTTGACACCGTCGCGGGGGATTTTCCAGACCTGAAAATTGTTGTTGCTCATATCGGACATGGATGGTGGCGTGAAACCCTAGACTTGGCTTCGATGAAACCCAACATGTATGTCGACTTTTCCGGATGGCAGGGCGTTTACCAAAATGATCCCCTGTATGTGACCAAGGTACTTCGTTCGGCCATTGACACCCTCGGCCCTTGGCGGGTGCTCTTCGGCTCTGATGGAGCCCTACTCAATGTCATTATGCCGCTCCCTGAATGGGTCAACATAATTCAGAACCTCAATTCCGTTGGAGTTGCCAAATTCACAGATGAAGAACTTGCCATCATCTTAGGTAAAGCGGCAACCCACCTCTTTTCATTGTAGAGCTACGGCTTTAGCACCTCTTGCTCAGTAAGAGCCCTCAATTGAATTGGAGAATAGGACAGGAAGGTTCTCTTTTGTAGATCACAGTGAGAATTGCCGCTTCGGTTGGGGATATAACTTGGTCCGCTTTATTATCAGGTGTTCAAAACTATAGGATAATAGCCAACCAAGGCAAAGAATCCAATGAGTTTCAAAGGGTGAGTTTCATGAACAAGAAATGGTTAGGACTGTTAGCAATTCCAATCGTGCTTGGCCTTCTTCTCGCATCTCCTTATATTTTCAGCTTCTTTATCCCTGGTCCGCCGGTTGATGACGGAGTCTCAGGCACAGCCCTGTCTAGCTTCATGGAAGACAAAGCGTCTAATATCTTAGCGGTCCAAATCCTTGGCAATTCGAGTGATATCATCTATCCTGAACTGATGGCCGCGTTATTTATCCCGGATCTCGCAGGGGCATGGAACGTATCTGCCACTTTCCTCAATGACTCGCTGGGACCTGGCAGTCTTACATTCTACGAAGCATCGTTCCTCACCACTCTTACTGAGGTGCAAAACATCAACAACGCCATCTATTCCGGACTAAACGCCACCACACCTTCCGCTGACTCTATCTCTGATCTCCAGTACTCCGTTGGCTTTGGCTTAGACATTCTATACGCGGATGGCACCTGGATTCAACTCTTCACGATACAAAGCCCGACAGGGCATATTGTGTTCCTCAATGGCACCTATACCGGCACACCAAATCCCATTAACCCCTTTGACTGGAACTACATATCTCGTGATGAAAACTGGTTAAACGGGATCCTCCTAGAACCAGGCACGGCCCTCGATGCCCTCATTACGACCATGAACACCGTATTCGTCAATCATCTAGGCTAATTCAATAACTACCTTCCTCATGTACGGTTTGTGTTCTTGCGGTAATTCGATGTCTAGGTCATTCTCCTTTAATTCCTTGTCCTGCAAGGTGTACCTGTTTTGGATGGTGTCAAATTGGAAACCCTAGCTTTTTTAATAAAACAAAAACCAGCTGAAATATGATGAATGGCTCTAAACTAATTTCCATAGCACTGAGATTTAATGAGGCGATTAATGCTCGAGACCTCACCAGACTAGGCGAACTAATGACGGACGACCATACATTTATTGACATTCCAGGCAAAGTCCATGAGGGTCGTGAGCGAATGCTCACGGGCTGGTTCGAGTTCTTCAAGAACTATCCTGACTACCGTAACAACTTCACACACATCACAACACAAGAGCGCCTGGTTATTATGGTCGGCTTCTCAGAATGTTCACACGTATCTCTGGATGGTCCAGCGATTTGGACTGCCAAGATTCGTAACGGAAAAGTTGCGGAGTGGCGCGTCTACGAGGATACACGACAAACACGGAAGACATTGGGAATTGAATAGCTAAAGAAGCTGAGCTACTACAAATTATTTTTCTGGATATTTCGATTTCTGCTTCGATTAAGCCGTCTTTAAAACCCTGTATCTGCATTTCTAAAATCTTATCTAAAAGGCGAACCAATCCAAATACCTGACCACGCTTGTATAGCTGTAGTATTCCCGAATCATAGAAGCCCCGTTGCTTCAGCGCGTGTTTCAGCGAAGGTAAAAGCTCGGGTGCATTTTGGGTCATAAGCACTTCAACCGAATGAGCCTGCCAAATGTCTCTCTTTAAACTTTGACAATCAAAGGGAAAGCGCTACGAAAGCGCTGCGAAACACGAAGATGAATCTAAATCACCTGCTTCCGCAATCTGAGCTCATCACGAATGGGAATATGTGCAAATCCAGGAAACGTCCCTCCCAGCTTCTGGGAAACAACATTCGGGATGACCTCAAACAATTGAAAGCCTACCCGCTGGTAGAAAGCAAGGGCTGGTAGGTTATCATTAGTCGTCACGACAAAGAGCCGCTGTCGCCCTTGTTCTTTTGTAATTTTTTCAACATGGGCAACAAGATCTCTCCCAATCCCGCATCCTTGAAATTGCGGAAGGACCCCTAACGCTATGATGAGTACCCAATCTTTTCTGAATGGCGTGTAGAAGATGAACCCGCCTATTCCGTCATTAGTTTCAGCGATTATGGCGGGGTGTTCAGTCACCTTGAAGTG
>SMTZ1_10006551_pt1 | contig 11702 bp, 11 predicted proteins | sample DeeMarSWOR136_30_FD_25667 | JGI IMG/M metagenome (IMG submission 25667) | reverse complement strand
CAGGAGTTGGATTTATTCTGACTTATCTTTTCCTCAGTGAGATAAGAGATATCAACCGATTTCCTTCTGAGGAGAAGTTGTCCTCCTATTGTGCTCTGGTTCCTTCGGTTAGACAAAGCGGTGGTTTTATCCAAAGAGGTGACCTGGTTAAGACTGGTAATACCCTTCTCCGTTGGGGTTTCATTGAGGCGGCTGGGAGTGCTATCCGGTTTAATCCGGAGCTTAAATATTGGGCAGATAGGATCAAAGCCAAGAAAGGAGCTGGGGTAGCAATCTGTGCGGTAGCCTGAAAGTTGGTGCATATAGTTTATCAAGTTTTGACTCAAAAAAGAGATTATCAACCCAGAAAAATCAGAACCCCTCGGTCCAGCAGATCCGTGAGCAACTTGGTTGCCAAATAAAGGCGAACCGTTAAATGTACTAACGAGGCTCAACCTCGAAGAAAAACTATCTGACTCTGGCTTAAAAGCCAAGCACAAAAAGATAGATGAGCTTGAGCTCAAAATAGTTCTTGACACGGTAGCCTTTCAGAGACAGTTGCTCGATTTATGGTTCGGGGCAAGCTCACCATCCTGAGCCTCTCGAAGGATCGAGCTTTAGAAAGGTGCCCGATCCTCAAGATGCTCCGCATAAATCGGGCAACTACGTTAGTCATGAAAAAATATAATAATGATTTGTTAGTTTAAAGTCAACCATGAATTGGTTTTTATTGACGATACAAAGAAGTTTTGGAACTCTTTTCGCGTTTTTTGATGCAAGCTTTTGCAAAGAATCTTTTTGACAAATTCTTAGGACCGGTGTGAACTTATTACAATTTGTGCAAATTGTGACCAGCAAAGAGAGATATAAGACAAAATCGCGGGTGCAAAGAATAAAATACATCTGGTTCATATTGGTTTGGTGTCCAAATTTTTATCATTTTTCAAATCTACTGTATCTTCTAGATGATCTTAACGACTTCTCCCCAAATAATCAATGGAAATGTGCAATAGGATGCATCTTGTAAATCAAATCCACGCTCACATCAACTTTCAGGCTAACAAAAGCTTGCGTTCACTCAAGAAGGCTTTTAAAGATTAATGTGCAAATTTTCTGTTGCTCAGCTGAAAGCTGCTTAGATAAGTTTCTCCGTTTCAAAAACTTAAGTCCTGGCATGGGACTTGCTTTCTTGTTTTTGGAATGTTTTTATTTTTTCAGTTGACTCAAAGTTTTCACGCTTAAGGAGGTGAAACGAAGTGAAGAAAAAGCTTGGGTCAATCTTGGTATGCATCTTGGCACTTCTGCTGGTAAGCCTTGGAGCCTCCCACGCTGGTGAGGTCCACGTGCAGGAAACCATCCTCAACGATTTCACTTTTCCTATAGATCAGTACACCTATGACCATGTATCCATCATGGATTTTTACTTTGGGAAGCCGCATCCTGACTCAACTTTAGGAGGAATCCATATCGGAACCAATCCCCACTGGCCTGATTCTCTTTTTTGGTCTCATACTCTGCCGTCTCAGCTCCATGTACCGCCATGCCGGATAATCAAGGCCAAATTATGGATCGATGCGAAGGGAGTTAATACCGACCAAAACACAGTGGAAATCCAAGGAACTTACAATTGGGATCCTCTCAGCCATCGCATCTCTGATGACACCTTTTATGACTTGACAGAAGTTGAGCAACCCGGATTTTGGAACCAAGGCGCCCTTAACGTCATTGTTCGTGCGGGTGAAAGCCAAATCCGAATTGATGAAGCCATACTACTTATCGATTATGATCGCGGGCATACAGATATGGAAGAGGATGTATCGTCCCAAATTGAGAGCTTCCAGCTGTCCCAAAACTATCCCAATCCTTTCAATCCACAGACTCAGATCTCCTTTGACCTGCCAAAAACAACAAAAGTCTCTTTAGTCGTTTACAATGCTTTTGGTCAAAAGGTGAGAACATTGCTGGACACCAGCCTTCCTGCTGGCTGGTACATGGTGAGCTGGGATGGTAAGAATGATGAAGGAGGAAGCGCAGCAAGCGGAGTATATTTCTGCCGTCTTATGGCAGGCGATAAGGCTAAGACAAAGAAGATGACCTTGATGAAATAATCAGCACCTCTCCAAATAGATAGGGCGACAGAGGATATAGATATTTGTTTTCGCTAAAGGTGAATGTTATCAACTTTATGCTTTTTCTTGAGCAAGACAAGCATTCACCGCCAAAAATGTAATTTTATGAAAGGCCACCTCCTTGGTTTGAAATCATATTATAATACATGATCTGCGAAACAAAAACCAACAGGAGGTCGAGATTCGAATCTCGAAAAAAACTACTTCGCAAATTTTCTTCGAATCGTAGAAGATCAAGCCTGCTTTTTCAGTAAGTCTTCTATTACTTTCTTTACCTCCTCTTTGGGGGCTTCGTAACCCCAACATTTTGGTATGCTATTAAAAAATATTCCTCGGGATATCTCATATCTCTTGAGGAAACCCACGTCTCCAGCATTGAATTCCCTCAAAACGACTTTATCTTTATATTCCTCACATACCTCCCTTATATTGTTTATCTCCACAATCGAAGTCATACACATGGGATTCCAGATGACATCCACAGCTATCTTATCCGAAAACTTTTGGGGAACGAATTTTGACTTGTGTAATTTAGGCGGCTGAGCATCACCGAAGCTTTTCCATACGATTACCGTGTCTTTGTCTCTCTGAATCTCCTCATAGCCTAACCTTTTGAAAAATGAGGCTGGCATGAACCAAAAGTCATGATCATAGCAGAGAACGGCGATTCCCTTTTTACCCGCTTTTTTAGCTTCCTCCTCTGCCGCCTGCATCAAAGCCTTCCCATATCCGGTGCCGGTTTTTTGTTCATATACTGATTTGTAGTTCAAGGTAAGGCAGGGAACGGTCATCAAATCTTTTCCCGACATTCCCCAGGTATCCAGCTCTATTGGAAGACAATGGACGAAGCCGACGGGCTCTCCTTTATCTGTTGCAACTTGTACTTTGAGTCCCTCCTGCTTCTATCCAAAAGCCATTTTTTTCTTATCTCAGCCGCTTGCAACAAGTCCAGCCGCTTTTCATCTATATGAGTACACAGAGAAACGAAATCCAAAAACCTTTCGTTCAAATCTTTTAATTCCATTTTTCCTCTATTCCGGTTTAGTGACTGCAATAAAAAAAGACTGAGTACGAATTTACTGCAATGAAATCAGATAAAAAAGTGGTGGAGGAGATCAATCAGAAATTTTCCTCCACCACAAATTCAGTTGTTGAAGACTGAGATTGAGACTGAATTAATTGACGTCGGTTGACGATATTTTCAGTTGAAACCCCTCCTATCTCAGTCTCAGTCTTAGATTTTCTGGTATTTCTTTACTCCCTCCTGGTAAAGATTTCCACCGTGGGCATCTTGAACCACGATGGCAGGAAAATCCTTTACTGTGTATTTTCTGATTGCCTCAGCGCCTAACTCCTCCCAGGCGACCAGTTCATTTGCGGTTATGGACTTGGCAATCAAAGCGGCGGCCCCGCCAATTGCGGCAAAATATACACCGGTGTATTTCTTCAAAGCATCCTGAACCCCAGAGCCCATCTCTCCTTTGCCAATCATTCCCTTTGATCCAGCTTCTAACATTCGGGGGGCATACTTGTTCATTCGACCCGAAGTGGTGGGACCGGCCGAGCCGATCACCTTGCCCGGTCTGGCGGGCGATGGCCCTACATAGTAAATCAACTGCCCTTTAATGTCAAAGGGAAGCTTGTCGCCCTTGTCCAGAAGCTCCACCATCTTCTTATGAGCCGCATCCCTTGCCGTGTAGATGTCTCCAGTTATCAACACATTGTCGCCAATTTTCAAATCCTTTGCCACCTCATCTGTGAGAGGGGTATTTATTTTTTTCTGTGCCATTTTTTGTCCTCCAAGTTATTTCAATTCAAACCTATCTGATCTAAAGTAATCGCACTTACCTTATGTGATGTTTCTTAGCGCAGAGCCCCGCAAAAGCGGGATTTCCGCTTCGCTCCAACAAGCTCTCCCACTACACCGTTGCTTACAAGACGACTTCTTTATGTCTTGCCACGTGGCAGTTTATGTTCACCGCTGCTGGGAAGCTGGCAATATGACAGGGATAGGTCTCGATATGCACTGCCAATGCGGTTTGAGTTCCTCCAAAGCCTTGCGGTCCGATCCCTGATTTGTTTACCTTCTCCAGAAGTTCCGCCTCCAAATCTGCATAGAAGGGATTGGGATGTTTGGAACCGATCGGTCTTAGGAGTGCTCTTTTGGCCATCTCAGCACATTTCTCAAAGCTCCCGCCTATCCCCACCCCTACTATGATCGGCGGACAGGGATTGCTTCCCGATCTTTTGACCATGTCGATGACAAAATCCTTAACCCCTTCCACCCCGTCCGCAGGCTTCATCATCTTGACCTCAGACATGTTCTCGCTTCCGCCTCCTTTGGGAGCACAGACGATCTTCAATTTATCCCCCTTGACGATGTCCAGATGAATGACCGCTGGGGTATTATCTTTAGTATTCTTTCTCTCGATGGGATCAGCTAAGATCGATTTTCTCAAGTAACCTTCCTTATAACCTTGCCTGACACCTTCGTTGATGGCTTCAAAAAGGTTGCCATCCTTGATTAAGACCTGGTCTCCCATCTCCACGAAGAGGACCGCAGTGCCGGTATCCTGACACATGGGGAATTCACCCTGCTTTGAAATCTCTACGTTCTCAAGGATTTGTGACAAGGTGGCCTTCCCCACAGGAGACTCCTCCTTTTCATACGCCTTCCGGAGTGCATCCTCCACGTCCTTGCCCAAATTATAATTGGCGTCGATGCACATGTCCTTTACCGCCTTAATTATGTCTTTTGTGGATATTTCACGCATGACTCCTCCTGTTTTGAGTGAATTTGACAAAATCTATTACACCACTAACCAAATTTTCTGTGGCTTGTGCTATCTCTATAATTTTCAGTTTTAACAAACTTGCCGGGGTGGAGACGACCTTGTGTTCAGAGTCCACTATCACCTCAGTCCCCCGGGAAATGACATGTACCGCCCCCAGCTGCTCTATTTGCCTTATCAGCCTAGGGTCCTTTCCCACGGTCAAGGTCAAAGGGGTCTCCAGGATGTCTCTTAAGGCAGAGGCTACAAGCAAGCTGGCAAGTCCGCAAGCTCCGATCGGCTTCTTTCGGCGACAAACCTCCCTTAGAATTCTTCTGATATCCGGATTTAACTTCAAGTATTCTTCATCCCCCAGAGAATCACTAAGGTTCCTAATCACTCCGTTGCCGCCTGGCAAGATCAGAGCATCCACGTCCCTTCCAGAGAGCTCTCCTAACTCCTTTATCTGATCCGAAGCAATGCGCGCGGATTCACTAAGAACATTTCTCTGATCTGACAGAGCCAGCTGCCTCAGATGATCGATCACTTCTTTTTGCAGGATATTGGGAGCAAAGAAGACAGGCCTTTGTCCTTTCTTTTCCAGCTGATAACAAATCAGAACTACCTCCCAGATGTCAGAACCATCGTAAGCTCCACAGCCGCTCAAAATCAGAGCTATGTCGTTCATAGATCCAATATGGTTATTTTTTTCAGAGAACAAGTGGATGTCACCTTAGGCTATCCACCAATTTCCTCATGTATACTCTAAGAGAAACGGCTCATATCATCGCCGTCGCTATCTTGTTTTTTTTCTTCCTTCTGGTATTGAACCTGCTCTATGGCATTTTTCTTTTGCCGATTCTGGAATTGCATATAGATGTTTTGAGCGGTAAATTGAGCACCATACATTGTCCGCTTTGCATTTATCCAGCGCCTCTTAATAACGACGAATATGCCAATAAATATCATCAAGAGAATAAATACGACAAGTAATAAGCTTATAATATCCTCACCAGGCATATCACTACTCTTCAGTGCATTATTGGTAATTGATGATCCGCCGCATTCAGAGAAAAGAAGTACAACCAGGGAAATTGAAGTCTACTGTCCCTCACACACAGCCAGCATCATAGGAATTGGCTTCAACTTTCGTTTCAAAGGGTCCAACATCAAACCGAGGGCTTCCAGGGTGAAGGCACCTAAAAGATTGCTATCGCCAGCTTCACCAAATATAACATCTGCTCCGCCAATCCTCTTGTCATATTTGAAAAGGGCTACTCCCTTTTTTCTCTTTATGGTTTCACCATTTGCCAATCTGAATTCCTCTTCGGTCAGTGGCTTGATCCCCAGCTTTTCTAAAACAGAGGTTGGAACCACAGAATAGATAGCTCCCGAATCAATCAGAAACTCTACGGTTTCCACTACCTCCGGACTGGCAGGGTTGCCAACCTCCACCTTTAAGGTGATGAGTCCCATAATACTCTTCTCCTTTTAGGGGGAAGCACTAAACTATCCTCCTCCAAGCCGTATTTCTCTATTATTTTGGTAAACTGTCGAACGTGATGCAAGAACAGTCATAATATTCCTACCATCAGTAGCAGTGAGAAGTATTTTCCCTTCGGAGAAAGCCAGAGGACCTCGCGCCTGTTGTATACCGAATCCGACTGCATTGAGACAAAAATCAGGAGGTATACCTACAGGGAGCGTTTTTGCGATTTAATAGACGCTTAGTACTTTTTTAGTCTTTCCCTTGGGTTCAAACTTTACCACGCCGTCCACCAAAGCAAAAAGGGTATCGTCCTTGCCTATCCCCACATTCAATCCCGGATGTATTTTGGTGCCCCTTTGCCTGATCAGGATGGTACCGGCTAAAACCGCCTCTCCCCCATATCTTTTCACTCCCAGTCTCTGTCCGTGGGAATCCCTCCCGTTTCTGGAACTCCCTACTCCTTTCTTGTGTGCCATAAGATCCGACCTTCCTTCAACCTCGCTTGAGGATTTTAGTTGTCTTCATTCAAAACTAAACCCAAAGGGTGCGCTTCGGGAAGCCTTCGCAACTTTGGGTTAGTAAAATAGTAAACTCTTCTTGTTTGTGCAAGTGAAATCTTTGTCTAAGTTAAAGATTTTTCTCTGGGAGTTTCACTCTTTTCCGTCCCTCTCACGTTAATGGCAAACGAGAGCTTATCCTCTCCATCCTTCCTGTCCACAGTTACGTCACAATCACCAGCGAATTGTCCTCTTAAGATCTCCTCAGCCAAGGGATCCTCCAAAAACTTCTGGATAGCTCTTTTTAAGGGACGAGCGCCAAAGGTTGGATTGTAACCTTTATCCGCCAAAAACCTCTTTGCCTGCAAAGTCAGATTGAAGGAGATGCCTTTGTCGGCCAATCTCTTCGCCACGTCAGACATGAGGATATCTATTATCTGCAAAATTTCTGGTACCCCCAAAGCATGGAATACGATGATCTGATCAATTCGATTCAAAAATTCCGGATTGAATGTCTTTTTGGTTTCCTCCAAGAGCTTTTGTTTCATCTGCTCATAGGATGATTTCAAATCACCCTTCTGAAAACCTAAAGTCTTTCCTCCTTTAATCTCCCGAGCTCCTAAATTTGATGTCATTATCACCACAGTATTTCTGAAATCGACCCTTCTGCCGAAGCTGTCGGTCAGAGATCCGTCGTCGAACATTTGCAGAAGGATGTTGAAAACATCAGGATGAGCTTTTTCGATCTCATCCAAAAGAACCACCGAATAGGGTTTCCTCCTCACCTTCTCGGTCAATTGTCCACCTTCCTCATATCCCACATAACCTGGAGGAGCACCAATTAACCGAGAAACGGCAAATTTCTCCATATACTCTGACATGTCTATTCGGACCAGAGAGTTTTCATCCTCAAATAAAGATGCAGCTAAAGCTCGCGCCAGTTCGGTCTTCCCTACTCCGGTAGGACCTAAAAAGATAAATGAGCCAATGGGTTTTCGAGGATCCCCCAGACCAGCTCTATTTCGTCGAATGGCTTTGGAGATAGAGGCTATGGCTTCCTCCTGTCCAACAATCCTTTTTTTCAACTCCTCTTCCATCCTTAAAAGCTTCTTGGACTCCTTCTCTTCCAATTTAAACAGAGGAATGCCGGTCATCTTGGAAACCACAACAGCCACCTCTTCTTCACCCAAAGTAACCGTCTCTCGACTCCTTCCTTCTTCCCAATCCCTTTTCATCTGCTCCAGTTCTTCTTTTTTGAATTTCAGCTCATCCCGCAATTGGGCCGCTCTTTCAAACTCTTGATTTTTGACTGCCTTATCTTTCCCCTTTTGAAGCTGGGCTATCTCCTGATCGATTTTGTCAAAAGTCTCTGGGCGGGTACAGGTGGCTAAATGCGCCCGCGAGCCAGCTTCATCTATCACATCGATAGCCTTATCCGGTTGAAATTTGCCGGTAATATATCTGTCCGACAATTTCACCGCCGTATCCATAGCCTCATCGGAAATCTTTATCTTGTGATGTTCCTCGTATCTGCTTTTTAACCCTTTGAGAATCTTTACGGTATCTTCCGTGGAAGGCGGATCGATCATAATTGTCTGGAATCGCCGCTCCAATGCTCCATCTTTCTCAATATATTTCCGGTATTCATTCAATGTGGTGGCGCCGATACACTGAATTTCCCCTCTTGATAGGGAAGGTTTAAATATGTTAGAGGCATCCAAGGATCCTTCTGCACCCCCAGCACCCACGATGGTGTGCAATTCATCGATGAAGAGGATCACATCCTTGGAGTTGGTTATCTCATTCATCACTGCCTTCATCCTCTCCTCAAATTGCCCTCGGTATTTGGTCCCCGCCACCAGAGAAGCCATATCCAAACACACTATCCTTTTGTTCTCCAAGGTCTGGGGAACCTTCCCCGCCACTATCCTCTGAGCTAAACCCTCGGCAATGGCAGTTTTGCCCACACCGGGTTCGCCGATCAACACTGGATTGTTCTTCTTCCTTCGCGAAAGAATCTGAGAAACCCTTTCTATTTCATTATCCCTTCCAATGATGGGATCCAGTTTCCCCTTTCGGGCCAGCTCAGTCAGATCCCGACCGAAGTGATCCAGAGCGGGGGTTTTACTTTTCTTCCTTTTTCTGGCGTAGGAGGATGGTTTCCCGCTTTGAATGTTCTTCAACTCCTCATAAACTTCCTTATAGTCGACATCATACATGGAGAGAACCTGAGCCGCCACCCCCTCCTCATCCCTCAACATAGCCAAAAGGATATGCTCTGTATCGATGTCTTTGGACCTTAAACTCCTGGCCTCCTGGCCGGAGACCTCCAGAAGCTTTTTCGCTCTAGCAGTGAGGGGGAGCTGACCCATGGTCAGCGTACCGCCAGAAGGTTGAACCACATCCTCAACCCCCTGCTTTAGCTCGTTTAAATCTATCCCAATATTTGTCAAAATATCTATGGCTTTTCCCTCGCCCAAGCGCAACAGACCCAACAGGAGATGTTCAGTGCCGATATAATCATGTTTGAGCCTTACTGCCTCATCCCGGGCATACTCTATGACTTTTCGGGCTCTCTCTGTAAACATCTCGTTCATCAAAAAACCTCCGTTCTGTTTTCCTGCAGCTAAAATACGGACGAAAAACATCGTCCGGTCTGAATCAAACTGATCCTCATCCCTCCCCCCACCATACATCCCTTATAAATTACGCAACAAACCCCAAAAAGTCAAAGGTTATTTGTCCGAATTCATCCATAGGATATGGAAAGCCCTTTTCTTTTCATAGAATCGATCACTTTCCCTCAGCTAGTTTTGATCTAATCAACTTCGCCCTTATCCTATCCCTTTCACCCGGCTCCATCCTTTTGTTAAAATACTTTTGAAGATGGGAGGGTTGGGAAAAAGCCAGAATCTCATTTATCTGAGAGAGGGTGACCATTTTCACAATGCCCTCTCCAATCCCCAATCGAATGGCGGAGAGCAGGTTTAAAACCTCCTCTGAGGTTAAAGTCCGGGCGAATTTCAAAATTCCGTAAGCTCGGAAGATCTTGTCCTCAATCTGGTCCTTCGCGTCTTTGAAAAGCCGATTGCGCGCGTTTTCCTCGTATTCGATTATTTGTTGGGTGACCCTTTCCAAGCTTTCCGTAATATCTTCTTCGGAACGACCCAGGGTGGTTTGATTGGAGACTTGAAAGAGAGCCCCCAAGACATCCGAACCCTCTCCATAAAACCCTCTTACCGCCAATCCCAGCTTGCTAATCTGAGAGATCACATTTTCAATCTCTTTGGTCAAGGCCAATCCCGGTAGGTGAATCAAAACCGATGCACGCATTCCGGTCCCCACATTGGTGGGACAGGAGGTGAGATAGCCAAAATTGGAATCAAAAGCAAACTCCAATGACTTTGCCAACTCCTCATCGATCTTAGCCGCTATCTGGTAGGCGGCTCTTATGTTCAGACCTGACTGCAAAGATTGAATTCTTAAGTGATCCTCCTCGTTGATCATGATGCTCACCTGTTCCCCTTCACCGATAAAAAGAGCTGAAGAATCCCTGCATTGTCTAAATTCAAGGCTAATTAAGTGCCTTTCCAACAGGAAACTTCTGTCCAGATCATCCAGTTGGGTGCATTTTACAAACCTGCCTTGACTCAGTGTGGGACTTTTGTCTATAGCGGATTTGATGAAGGATAAGACCTTTTCCCTGCTGTCAGTATCTGCCTCTGAAGGGAAAGGACAATTGGATATGTTTCGAGCCAGCCTGATTCGAGAGGAGAGAACGATCTGTGAAGTGGAATCTTCTCCGGAAAGCCAAATCGCAGGTCTTTTAGCCATGTCCTCAAACATATTTTCATTCCCCCAACTCTATACACAAACCCAAAACCTAAAACTCCCCCCGGTGATGAGTGAACTTAGAATGAGATCCAAAATTACCGGTACACATTTGTCTAATTGCCAAAATCCATTTGTCTTCTTGAAATCGTCTGTTTGAAATTGGGATTTTGCATCATTCCCCCCACGGAAGAGAATTTTTTATCTATTGCCTCTTGGAACATTTATTTCTTATTGCTTAAAGCCTTAATCTGGTCTCTTAATTGAGCTGCCTTTTCGAAATTCTCCTCCTGTATTGCCTTTTTCAATTCCTCCTGTAGCTTTCTTTCCTCCCTTAATGGTTTCATCACGTCACCAGGGGTAAAGGGAACTCCGCCCCGATGCTGAGAAGAGCCGTGAATCTTCCTTAAAAGATCATTAAGCTGGCTTCTGAAGGTGACGTAGCAGTTTCCACAGCCCAAACGTCCGATCTTACTAAAATCGGAAAAACGCATTCCACAGGTGGAGCATTTTTTGTCTGAGACCTTGCTGGGTTTTTCAATCAAGCTTTGATCCAACATACTGGCCAAAAACTCTGCCAAAGGGAAGGGAACCCCCTCAAAGGGGGTATGGAATCTCTTCTTTTCTGCACATTCCCGACACAGGTGCAATTCTACCTTCTCATCATTGACCACCTGCGTTAGGTGAACCGTGGCTTCTTTTTTTCCGCAATTTTGACACAACATAATGACTGAAAACTTAAAATGAAAAGCTAAAAACCGATTTCTTTGTCACTAATTTTTATTTCGTCCTGAGTATCGTGCCGCTTTTCCCTCAATTAAAGTTATAATTCTGTGAGCCCTTTGAGCCAGAAGTTGATTATGAGTGGCTATAATAAAAGTTTGTTCCCTTTTTTGATTAAGCTCACTCATCAGATTATACAATTCCTCTCCGGTGACTTTATCCAGGTTGCCCCAAGGTTCATCCGCTATTACAACCTGTGGATCATTGATCAGGGCGCGAGCCA
>SMTZ1_10016226_pt1 | contig 11704 bp, 10 predicted proteins | sample DeeMarSWOR136_30_FD_25667 | JGI IMG/M metagenome (IMG submission 25667) | reverse complement strand
GAGCCAAAATTAGCACGTCCCTCTCCAGAGGCGATGTGTATCGATGTCTATTCGACTGTCAGGAAGCATGATTATCCGATCGTGGTTCTTTCAGGCTACAAAAAGAAGATGAATCGTTATGCCTTTTTGCTGATTGAATAAAAGCTTTTAGCGTTGGATAACTATAAAATTCATAAAAGTTTAACTCCAGATATATTGAGGGGCTTGATTTATCAAATCCACACGTGTTTGTAGTTCATCAAATCCTTTTCAAATAACCAGCAATAAATTAATATGGAAAAGAGAGACATGTTAGGCATTGGAGAATTTGATGACCATCAGAGAAAAGCTTGAGGAGATTGAAAAACAGACTTTATCGCCCAAAGCTTGCTTAAGTTCCCAGACTAAGGGGAGAGAGCGCTCAGTAGCTCTGCATCAATTAAGGACAGAATTCCAGCGCGACCGAGACAGAATCATCCACTCTAAATCCTTCCGCAGATTAAAGCACAAAACTCAGGTTTTTCTTGCTCCCTTCGGAGACCACTACAGAACCCGGTTGACACACACCTTGGAAGTCTCTCAGATAGCCCGCACCATCACTAAAGCTCTCCGGTTGAACGAGGATTTAACCGAAGCCATTGCTTTAGGCCATGATTTGGGGCATACGCCATTCGGCCACGCAGGGGAGGAGACGCTGGCCAAGCTCCTGCCGGACGGCTTTAGCCATTACGAACAGAGCCTTAGAGTTGTTGAGAAAATTGAGTGGGAAGGGAAAGGATTGAACCTGACGTATGAAGTCAGGGACGGCATTTTCAAGCACTCAAAAGGTCGGGGAGAAATTCTTGACGATGAAAAGAAGAATATGCCCTTAACCCTTGAAGGACAGGTAGCTAGAGTCTCAGATATAATTGCTTACGTCAATCATGATATAGACGATGCGGTGAGGGCTGGCGTGATAAAAGAAAAAGATATCCCTTCACATCTTATCCAAGTTTTAGGCGAATGGCATGCTTCCCGAATCGATAGAATGGTAGAGGATGTGGTCTATGCAAGTTTAAAGGCAGATTTGGAGAAGATTGCTATGAGTGAAGAAATTAAAAAAGCCATTACTGCTCTTCGCGATTTCTTGTACGAAAAAGTTTATTTCAATCCCCGAGCAAGACCTGAAATTGAAAAAGCGCAAAAAATCATCACAGATCTTTATAAATATATTCTTAAAAATCCTGAGGATTATATAAAACCCTATCCTCAGGACGATTCTTTAGAGAAGAGAGCGGGGGATTTTATTGCTGGAATGACCGACCGCTATGCCTTGGGATTGTACGAAAAGATATTCTTCCCGCGTTCTTTGCCCAGCACGTAAAAGTAAAGAAATCATACACTGTCATACGTATAGGGCAGAAAAGCTCCGCTATTTCTAATAAATTCCCAGGTTTTTTTGGCATATTTTTTGCATTAATACCCTGAGATGAGCAAATTGCTCGCTTAATAACCAAGAGATTGTTGTATAATGATTATATAAATCTTAGATTAAGGAAAACATAAGAGGGAAAAATTAAAATGAAAAAATCGCTTCTTTCTTTTTTGGTTTTTATCTTACTCAGCCTTAGCTTTCTTTATGGACTCAATAAACAGCAGAAATCGCTCCAGCCAGAAGAGCATGAAGTCTTAGTTCGGTTGGTTCTTGTTGATGTCATCGCTGTGGATAAAAAAGGAAATTTTGCGACTGATTTAAAAAAAGAGGATTTTGAAATCTATGAAGACGGCAAAAGAATACCTTTAGATTCCTTAGATTTGATCAGTTTGAAAAAGCCAGAATTTGAAGTCCCGGAAATGGAGGAGATGAAAGGAGCAGATCAGGCACGCCGAAAAAAGCGCTTTTTCGTCATTTTTGATTCTATAAACACGATAGAAAGAGTGCTTGATAGAAGTAAGCATCGGATAATAGAGAAGCTCGTTTCTCTGATTAAATTGGGAGAGGAGATTATGATTCTTGAGCTGGATGATAAGAAAGGGATGAAAATCCTCCAAGACTTTACTTCAGATGAGGAACTCATTGCCCAGGCAGTGAATAAAGCTTCTGGAAATATCTGGGTTGAAAAATCAACTGATACGCTGTCTGTACCGGGTATTCTCGCACGCCCTGACCCGGGAAAGCACCAAAGATCCACGAGCGCCTTTACAAGATTTACGGAAATCTCCAGGTATGCTTACCAATTCGAAACACGAATAAGATTTGAAAAGACAATTAACAGCTTACTGACTCTTTTGAACATGATTAAGGATTATCCGGGCAGGAAACCTGTCCTGCTTATCAGCGGAGGCATTCCAGGACTTTCATTCGAGGAGATATATTCAAATAGAGATATGGACATAGCCATTGCCCGCTCTGAAGTAGCAGCATCCCACGTATTAGATCCTTTTAAAGTTCTACAAAAATCTGGCCGCAGAGGAGGGAAGAGTATCATTGACGACCTGATTCATTTTGCTAACAGCTATAATATCACCTTTTACAGCCTTGATCCGGATAATTACTTAAGATATGTCCTTCCTGATATGGCCTTTGATAATTTTCAGAGACAAGTAGACATCGCCGAGATAAAGTTGAATGAATTGACAAATTTAAAATTTTTTGCGCTCGATACGGGGGGCGAAGCCATGCATGGCGCTAATAAATTTGAATATTTCCAGAAAATCATTGATAGAGATTTGACTTATTATTATGAATTGAGCTATTACCCGGAGAGAGATAAAGCTGACGGAAAGTATCATAAAATTAAGGTTAAGGTAAACAGACCAGGAATAAAAATCCGTTTTCGCAAAGGATATTATGATTACTCCGATGAGCAAAGAGAATCGCTTATTTTTGCCTCTGCTGCCTACAATCCTTCCCTGTTTAATCAAATACCATTCAATGCTCGAGTAGTTCCATTCATCCGAGGAAAAAATGAATGTATCCTTTGGATGAATCTCGCGTTGCCGGTGCAAGAATTGATTCTTAGAGATAGCGCTGCTCGTGAAATGAAAATCCTGAAATTAAATATGTGGGTTGAAGACCTAAAAAAAGAAGATACTTTCAGCACTCAAGTCAACATCCCTTTTGTGATCACGCCTTCTTTCCTCGAAAGGTTGAAGAATTCAAAATATTTTGGCTACAACACGCGCTCGCAAAGATTGAAATTAAAAAAAGATAAATACCGCGTGATCTTTGCTCTTTATGATGAAAGCCGCGGTGAGATAGGGACTGTAGAACAAATGTTTGAGGTGCCATCATTGAAAGACGAGAAAGATCCAAGAATCACTAGCGCTGTTTTCGGGCAATTGGTTAAAAGCGCGAAAGGAGGAATCAAGCCTTTTTCGATTTCTCAGGAGGATGGCACTCTTCGAGTCTCACGATTTAAGTTTTATCCTCTAGGATTGAATCAATTTAAACAGAGAGAGGATATCTCCCTATTCCTGCAGGTTTATTCTCCACAGACGAAGGCTGCTTTTAAACCTCGATTTTCTCTTATACAAAACAGCAAAGAGCAAGGAATCTTGCTTTCCGAAGTTGTGGATGAATCTTGGAATAAAAAAGCGGGAGTTTGGAATGTCGTGTTCAAGCTTAATTTTGAAGGCTTCTCTGAGGGAGAGTATGCTCTCAGAATAATATTGGTCGATTCTTCAATGAAACAGGAGATAGAGGAAAATCTTCAAATAAAAATTCTATAAGACTCTACTTTTTTCTTCTTATTTCTCGATTATTTCTTTAAGAAACTTTATAGCTTCTTCATTTTTGGATTGACTAATAAGGAAAACCAAATGTTTTCTCAAATCCACATTCTCTTCTTTTCTAGCTATCTCGATTAGCTTATGAATCGCCTTATCGCTTTTATTCTCTCCGATAGAGAAAATTATTCTCCCCTTGATTTTAACGTCATCAGTCTTAAAGTACATATCCGAAAGTATGCCTAACATCTCATCATCTTTTGCATCTCCCAGCATGAGGATAGCTCTTTCTCTTATTTTTATGTCCTTATCGTTCTTCGCAATATCAATCAATTTATCTCTGGCTTTTTTGTCTTTGAATTGAGAAATGTTTAAGATTAATCGCTCCTTGTGCTTGGGATCGGTCGTGCTGTCATAAAGCTGAATACATATATCAAGCATTTCCTTTTCTTTACTCATTCCGAGCCAGAGGATGGCTCTTTCTCTTGCTTTCATATCCTTATCGTTTTTCGCTATATCGAACAATTTATCCCTAGCTTTTTTATCCTTGCTTTGCCCGATGGCAAGAATCAAGCGTTCTTTGAGCTTTGGATCTGAGGTACTATCGTAAACTTGAATAAGCGTATCAAGGATTCCTGCTTCTTTTCTCATTCCGATCATAAGGATGGCCCTTTCTCGTGCTTTCATGTCTTTGTCGTTTTTAGCAATGTCCATAAGCTTATACAGCGCCTTTTTGTTCTTGTTTTGAGAGATAGAGAGAACTATTCTTTCTTTTAGCGTGCTATCAGTGGTTGCGTCGTAGGCTTTGATAAGAGCATCGAGCGCTTGCTCTTCTTTTCTCGTTCCAAGCCACATGATCGCCCCTTCTCTTACATTTTTATCAGGTTCCTTGGTTGCCAACTCGACCAGTAGTGGAAGGAATTTTGGATGGTCAGACTGGCAGAGAATGAGCAGAGCCCGCTCTCTAAGCTTCGGGTCTGCCTTTCCCCTGACAATTTTTTCAAGAATCGGGAATGCTTCTTCCTCGTCCATGCTCAAGAGAGCATTCAGCGCTACAAGTTTCACTTCTGTTTCCGGGTCGACTTTTTCGACTTTGTCTTTTTCAATTACGACTGTTACATGCCGGGGTTCTACTTCCACTCCCACATCGACAATGACATCGTCAATGTATTCTTTGTACTCAGTTAATCCTTTCTTGTACAACTCTTTTGCTAGGTTAATCCTGAGCATCATGGCATCGTCTGCCCAAGTGCTCTTAGAATATTCATCAATAAGACGATTGAGGTTTTCTATGGCTTGTTGTTGAATTTTGAGCTGAAGGTCAAGGTTTAGATCGAGAGCGAGTTTGTACTTGCTGTAGGCAAGCCAGTAAAGGGAATCATCCAGATAGTCACTTTTTTGATATTTTTCAATGACTTCATTGAGCTTTTCGATCGCTTTTTCCCATTCTTTTGAATAAACATATTGCTTGGCTTTCTCATAGATTTCATAGGCTTTCTCATAGGCTTTTTCATAGGCTTCACGTTCCTTCTCTTTTTGCTGGGCAAAAATGGAAGTGCCGAAGAAGAGCATTAAAACTAGAAAAAGTGAGATAAATTTTATTTTTTTCATTTTTTGTCTCCTTAGATTTTTTGTAAGATTTCCATTTTGAAAAGAATCTCTCGTTCTTGAATAAGCTCCTTGATAAAAGATGGAGTCTGTTTATCTTCTTTTTTAAGGTTTGAAATCTCCTTTAAAACTATATCCACATCATCGAGAAGCTGGGCGAGTGTTGGATCTGTTTTGGCCACAATACTTTTCAAGAGAATGTTCTGGATGAGGAGATTACGGGCTATTTCTCTGTCCATAAGGATGGTTTCTTCACCTTTATCTGATGAGGTGAAGTTGGCAAATTCGACCAGCACTGGTTTAAGCTCCTCAAAGTATTCCTGCAACGTGAACTGGATAGAGCTGGGGGATAAGCCTTGTTCGTCCTGAACTTGCTGCCCCGGGAAAAACAGGAATCTTCCGATTATTGCTCCCAGGACAAAAACGAGGAGAAGTGCCGCAGCCGCATACGCCCAGCTGGGGAAGAAAAAGGAGCTTTTCTGGAGCGATGGCGTTTTGTGGGCGCCGGCGTTTATTTCCTCCCAGCATTTCTCCCAGTTTGCCTCGGGTATTTCCTGTTTGCTTTTATCCAGTGCTTTAAAAACCTTTTTTGTGTAAGCGAAATCTCTGGAACATTCCGGGCATTCATTTATATGGTTCTCTAACTCTGCTTTTTCTTTTTCGTCGAGTTCACCATAAAGGTGGAGAATGATTTTTTCTTCATATTTTTTGCATTTCATATTTATTCTCCAAAATCAGGCCTTTCAGGTGTATTTTCATAGTTGAGACTGCTCGAAATAGTTGCCTTTTCACACTCCCCTCAGAACAATCCAGGTATTCTGCGATTTCTCCTGTGGTTAACTGTTGGTAGTGCTTAAGGATGAAAATAATTCTTTGCTGGCCTGATAGTTTATTTAAAGTTTGATCTATCTTTTCCCGAATTTCTCTCTGAACACTAGTATTTTCGGGATTTGAGTATTTATCGTAAGAAGTTAGGTTCTCAATATTATTCACAATCATGTCTTTCTCTTTTCTAGTTCTATTTCGTCTTAAGTAATCAATGCTGCAGTTGATGCCGATCCGGCAGAGCCAGGGAGAGAAGCTGTTTCCATCTTGAACATTGAACCTGTGCAAGGAACGGTAGGCTTTTATGAATGTTTCCTGGAGTATGTCCTCGGCATCTTCAGCATTTTTTGTATAATGATAAGCCATGGAAAAGATTCTTTTCTTATTTTCTTCAAATAAGAGTCTCATAGCTTCTCTGTTTCCTTCTTGGGCCTGTTTTATTACAGCTTCCTCTTTCATATTATTCATGTGTAAAGGCGCATTTTTTCTCTTTTATATATCAAAACGCAAATAATTGCATTTTCGTTGACCAAAAAAACAACAAAAAAGGGCAAAAAAGGGGATAGGCTACTTTTTTAAAGACTAATGAATCAAGCCCATAAGGCAGACTGAAGGTGGAATCATAACTTATTTTTCTCATCTCTGCTTTACGCTTTACGCCTAACAGTATTTGTCTTATGATTAGGAGGGAGATTTCGCAATGAAAATTATAAGCGATTCCATAAGCTTTTCCACACGCGGATTTTCTGACATGAAGAATCTAACAGGGGAAGTTTCTAAGAAGCTTTCTGAGAAAGGACTCCAAAACGGAATCCTCAACCTGTTTGTTCCAGGATCAACCGGCGGTTTGACGACAATCGAGTTTGAACCCGGCCTCGTAGAAGACTTTTCTGAGTTCATGGAAAAAGTAATTCCCAGCAATGTCACCTATCATCATGATGCAAAGTGGGGAGACGGAAACGGCTTTTCTCATGTCCGGGCCGCACTGGTCGGTGCATCTCTTAATGTCCCGTTTTCCAATGGCGCGCTTAATCTTGGAACATGGCAGCAGATTGTGTTTCTCGATTTTGATAACCGTTCCCGCTCCCGCATGGTCCTCCTTCAGTTTATTGGAGAGTGATAAAACCGAGAAGAGCAGGTAAGATGTTTATAACTCACAGTTATATTTTTTAAATAATTTTAAATTTTTATAACTCAGAGTTATAATTTTAATCTGTTTGGTACATCGAGAGAGTGAAATGCTCCATCCTCAGGTGAGCATATGCGGCAATATATGACCATATTAAGCTAACTTAAAAATGGCTGACATCAAAGATAAGCTGGAACGACTGAAAAAAGAAAGAGAGGCTCGGAAAGAGATCCAAAAAGCCGAGGATCTATCCGTCAAGGATAAACTAGAACACCTTATAAGCCTCACCCGCCAAGAGAAACCTCCAGAACCCAAAACCCCGCCCTTCGAGCCTCTTAAAAAGGAACCCCTTCAGTTTTTCGAAAACCCGTATCCTCTGGACGTTAGATACGGAAAAGTTACCATATCTTCGGGTTTGGAGATAAAAGGGGACATTCTCACCTGTCTAAGCAAGGAAAGCGCATTCGAAAACCTTGACCTCTCCACAGCCCTCTTCATCGATCTGGAAACAACGGGTCTATCCGGGGGAACAGGGGTAATCGCTTTTCTCGTAGGTCTAGGTTTCTACAGAGATGATAAATTCTACGTAGCCCAGTTTTTCCTCGGAGAGCTTGCTGAAGAAGAAAAAATGATCCAGGAGCTGGGGCAGTTTTTTTCTCAGATGAACTTTCAATCCGTAGTCACATTTAACGGAAAAGGCTTCGACATGCCCCTGCTCGAGACACGGTTCATCCTCCACAAACAGCCCTTCATCCTCAGTGAACTTCCCCATCTTGATTTTCTGTATTCGGCCCGAAGCCTCTGGAGGCACAAGCACGAAAGCTGCCGGCTTTACCATCTTGCCCGTGAGGTCGTCGAGGCAGACCGTTCTGAAGATATCCCTTCAGCCGAGATTCCCTGGAGATATTTCGAATATCTAAACACAGGGAATTTTGAGCTGATTGAGCCTATCCTCTACCATAATCAGGAAGATATTCTTTCTCTTTTAGGGGTAATAATTGTTGGCTCTTTCATCTTTTCTGAAGAGAAAGAAGAGAAACTTACAGATGCCATGGACCTCTTCGGGGCAGGGAGAGTGATGGAAAATATAGGAGAAGCCGAGAAATCTGTTCATTTCTTCAAGCGAGCTCTTGAGAAGGGATTATCGGATGAGTTATCGCTCACGGCCAAGAAAAAAATTTCTTATTTTTTCAAGAGAAATCAAGAGTGGAAACGTGCTGTTTCATTATGGAAAGAGATGACATCTTCAAATACACAATCTAAAGACCAGCTTTTCTCTTTTAGAGAACTTGCCATGTATCTCGAACACAGAAAGAAAAAGTATGAGGAAGCAAGAAAAATAGCAGAAGAAGGGTATGTTCTTTCTCTTGACTTTTCCTCTTATTACGAGAAAGATTTCGCTCACAGACGGGAAAGGCTGAAGCGCAAAATCCAAAGACAAAAAGAAAAGAAATAATAAGCTTGTAGGGGTTTGATTTATCAAACCCGCCTTATTAGATTATGCTAAATTTATAGTAGGGGCTTGATTCATCAAGCCCGCACTTTTTTGATAGTAAATATGGAACTTAAGGCATTCCAGGATTATCTGAGTTCTCAAGGGCTTAAATTTACCCGGCCCAGACGTCTAATCTTTAGGGAAATATTTTCTTCTAAAAAGGTTCACCCTAATGCCTATGAAATCCACAGAAGGCTAAAAAGCCAAGGCCAAAAAGTATCTCTAGCCACTATTTACCGGACGTTAAGTCTTTTGGTAAAGTGCGGCCTGGTGAGTGAGATAGATTTTGGAGAGAATCACAGCCATTATGAGCCTGAGGTTGTTAAGGCAGCCCACGGGCATTTAGTCTGCCTTTCTTGCGGTGATGTTAAAGAATTTTCCCATGAGAGAATACAAACAATACTAAACAAGATAGGAAAAGAAAGTCACTTCGTGACGGATAAATTTTCGATCCAGGTTTTTGGTTACTGCGAAAACTGCCAGAAAAAATAAAATTCTTTTTTTTCTACTCATCACCTTACTTAAAATTGTTTTGACTTCCCCTTAAACTTCATATATTTATAAATACTTAAAGGGAAGAGGTGCTCCAATGAAAGCAATGATCTTGAAAAGATTTGCACCTATTGACCAGAATCCCCTAGAGCTTTTTGACCTTCCCATACCAGAACCAGACTCTGAGGGGATCCTTCTTCGCGTCAAAGTCTGCGGTGTCTGCCATACAGACCTTCATACCATAGAAGGGGAGCTCCCCGAGGTCAAACTTCCTGTAATCCCCGGCCATCAGGTTGTAGGAGTTGTGGAAAAGCTTGGCCAAAACACTTCTCGCTTTAAAGAAGGGGACAGACTCGGTGTTGCCTGGCTTTATTCTGCCTGCGGCGAGTGTGCGTTCTGCCAGCGGGAAAATGAGAACCTTTGTGAAGCTGCCCGCTTCACTGGCTACCATGTAAACGGCGGCTATGCTGAGTACATAATCATCCCCGAGAAATTTGCCTATCCCATTCCAGATATATTCTCTGATGAGGAAGCTGCACCTCTCCTCTGTGCTGGAATTATAGGCTTCAGAGCATTGCGCTTGAGCGAGATAAAGCCGGGCCAGCGTCTGGGCCTCTACGGGTTTGGGGCTTCTGCTCATGTAGCTATCCAGGTGGCTGTCCACTGGGGCTGTGAAGTCTATGTCTTTTCTAGGAGCGAAGAACACCGTAAACTGGCCAGCAAACTCGGCGCTGTCTGGACGGGAACATCCAAAGACGAGCCTCAAACAAAAATGGACAGCTCCGTCATCTTTGCTCCTGCTGGCGAGCTGGTTCTTGATGCATTAAGAGTTCTCGATAAAGGAGGTACTTTAGCCCTGGCAGGGATTTACATGACGCCAATTCCTGAGATGGATTATGTGAAATATCTCTACCACGAAAGGACTGTTCGCAGCGTGGCCAACGCTACAAGGAAAGACGGGGAAGAGCTCCTAAGGATTGCGGCAGAAATCCCTATCCAAACAACCACCCAGGTCTTCCCATTAGAAGATGCGAATAAAACCCTTCAGCTCCTAAAAGAGGGTAAAATCAGCGGCGCCGCTATCCTCAAAATTTCCGACTAAACCATTTAAATATAGGGGCTTGCTTCATCAAATCCACCTTATCTTCTGTAGGGGCTTGATTTATCAAGCCCACCTTATGGATTCAATAACATTAATTCTTTTAAAAAAACCTTAAAATCTGGCATAATAGAAAAAACATTTCCCCAGTGCGCCCGTAGCTCAGCTGGATAGAGCGTCTGACTACGAATCAGAAGGTCGTAGGTTCGAATCCTGCCGGGCGTACCACCTTAATTATCAGCTATTTATATTATAAATCTGCAAGTTAGAGTATTATTTCATTCCCTTATATTTTTTCTAAATTTAGCCATTTTTTCTATAGATGTTGAAGTTTAGTTAAAAGATTCTGTAGATTTCTAAACAAGAAATCCACCGAGAGTGTTATACTACAGCGAGGCCTATTGCTCCAAATTTGTGCTTGACATCATTGCAATCATGAAGGGATAATCCTCCTTCGGGGTTAGAAAAGCGTCGAGCCTTCTTTCAAAGCTCTGCAACTTTCAATAGCATAACTGTAATGAATGAACATCGGGTTGTTGTAACCGGATTAGGAGCTGTAACTCCTATTGGTATAGGGGTTGAAGAGTTCTGGGAAGGATTGAAAGCCGGACGAAATGGTATATCAAGAATTACTCACTTCGACCCGTCTGATTTTCGTTCCCAGATGGCGGCAGAAGTTAAGAATTTTAATCCAGAAGAATGGATTGACGAAAAATCTGTTGATAGAATGGATAGGTTCATCCATTTTGCAATGGCTTCTTCCGCCATGGCGATCAAAGATGCCGGGCTAGATACATTTAAATTTGATGGAAACAGGGCTGGGGTCATAATAGGTTCTGGTATCGGTGGAGCAAACACGCTGGAGAGCGAGTATTCTAAGCTTCAGGAGAAAGGGCCAAAGTCTTTAGGGCCCTTTTCTGTGTCCAAAGTCCTCATAAACATGGCGGCATGCATGGTCTCCGTTGCCTTTGGTTTAAGAGGGCCTCTATCTGCCCCTTCTGTGGCTTGTTCTACGGGGGCAAATGCCATCGGCGATGCCTTTCGGATTCTCCAGAGGGGAGATGCCGACATCATGTTGGCAGGAGGTTCAGAGGCCAGCGTTAGTCCTTTGCCTTTTGCTGGCTTTTGCGCGACGCGGTCGATGTCGAGCAGGAATGATTGTGTGGAAAAGGCAAGCAGGCCTTTTGACAAGAACCGTGACGGTTTTGTGATGGGAGAAGGGGCTGGCGTTGTTGTCTGAGAAAGGCTTGAACACGCACTCGGCCGGAGCGCCAGCACCTATGCCGAACTTGTTGGCTATGGTAATGCTGCTGACGCCTATCATTTTACAGCTCCAGAGCCTGGAGGAGATGGAATGATCAGGGTTATG
>SMTZ1_10006548_pt1 | contig 11704 bp, 11 predicted proteins | sample DeeMarSWOR136_30_FD_25667 | JGI IMG/M metagenome (IMG submission 25667) | reverse complement strand
CCACGCCGCCGATATCAACATCTTCCGGTAGCTGCCTCCTGATTTCACGCAGTCCCTGCTGTACCGCCTCAATCGGCTTGCCTTGGGTCAGCAGATAAACGTGGCTGACAAGCTCATCGCTCTCATTCAGTAGAGCCAGCTTGGTGGTCACAGAACCGACATCAACTCCGAGGTAGGTTTTCAAATTCTCTCCCTAGACGGTAACTCTCTGTTTGTTATTACGTGACCGGCGCTTCCTCTCCAGCAGGTCAACGAAGGCTTCCAGTCTGGTGAGCACACCAGCCTTGGCTATCTGCTCATCACAGAGTATCGTCAGCACTGGTATATTCTCCTTGGTTGAGGGCATTATATTTTCGGCGATAATCTCCGGCATACAGGTAAAGGGTGCCAGATGAACAAGCCCATCATACTCCTTGGCGTGAAGCACCTTCTCCCCGACAGATTCCCAGCCGTCGCCACCGATGTCACGTTTCAGATACGGGCGGGCTGCTTTTTGAATCCGGCTTTTCTCATTTATGCCGAAGGGATTAAGGAAAAAGGTAAACTTGGTCCACCCCGATATAAAGGTTGCCCGTCTCACCTCCACACCCAGCTTGCCCAGTTCGCGCTCGATATCGAAGCTAGAGAACGGCTCCAGTAAGACGTAGAACTCGCCGGTAACCCCGACAATAAGTGGGTTGGCTTGCTGGTTTATGGGTACCTGATTCAATTGCTCGTAGTAGTCCGCCCTCACCCTTTTCAGAGTATCATAATCGTCGGCATTGTCAATAGCGTTGATTGCCCTCGTGTATATCTGGTTGACTGTACCCTGTACCAGTTCTACGGGGCGAATCTTCTGTACCGTACGCTCTATTTGGTCGATGGTGTTCAGCTTGGCCATCCCGAAGCGGAAGGCAGACAGAATACGCCGCCAGGGTGAGTCGTTTGATATACGTTTAATAATGTCGAGTATGCCGAGGAACTTGCGGTCCGAGACGCCCAGCTGGATTACTTCGATATCGTATCCTAAATTTTGGAGTATCTGCTCCTGGACACGTGTATAATATCCCAGGCGGCAAATTCCATAGCCTCCAGGCACGAGCAGCGTATTTGCCCCCATTTCCGCGGACTCAATCATGTTGCCGAGCGTCATCTTGAAGGGGATGCACAGCCCTTCGGGGGAGTAGCGTGAGCCAAGGGAGAGCGTGCGCTGGTTGTTAACCGGCGGTATGACATAGTCGACTCCCAGCTGCTCAAACACAGCCCGGCACGGGACGTAGAGGTTGCCCATGTGTGGTAAACTCACACGCATACTGTCTCGCCTCTCTGCTTGCGGCGATAAATCATGTCCATGAACGCCTCCAAACGGGTAATGATGCCCGTCTCGGAGGTGTGCTCCTCCAGGGTCAGGCACATGAAGGGGGTGGTCTTCTGTCTGGTGGCCTGGCGGTGGACCATGTCCATCATCAGTGAGTCCGGTCCACAGCCAAATGCCATAATACCGATAATACCGTCGACACCACCTTCCAGATAGTGTCCGCCGGCACCGACAACCTCTTCCTCGTATGTCCAGTAGGCTTTGCCCACCAGTTTGTTCACCGCGGCTTCGGTTACGTGGCCGGGGAGCATTTCGGGGGTCACCACCGCAACATCATACTGCTGCAGGCGTTGAATCAGCTGGTAGTTAATGTGCTCATCGTAGAGCAGATAGGCATGCCCGATAAGGCCAATGGTGGCCTGAGGTAAGTCAGTGTAGTCAAGTGCCGATTCGGGTGCTTGTGTTGTACTGGTTATATTATCTATCGCCTGTGGCGGCGTCAGCCCGTGGCGACACATCAGCTCACGATATTCCAGATAAGCCTGCCAGGCGACATTAGCTGCCTCCCTGACCTTGAGAGGATTCCAGGAAAAGTGACGTCCCAGTCTGTATATATCCCTATAGAGTCGGCCTTTGCCCTGATTGATGTCAATCTCTATCTCCAGTATCGGCGGTGCTTCGCGAACGACCGCCCTGGTCATGTCCGGCAGCCCGAGAAACTTGGAGCAGTTGTAGGACTTCCTCTTGAGGCTGCGGACAACCGGAATGAAGATGCAGTCGCAGTTGCCCACCAGCGAGATAACGTGGCCTGTGAAGACCTTTACCGGCAGGCAGGTATCCGCTACCACGCGGGCAGCACCTTCGGCGAGTGTTTTTCGGGTGGTTGGCGCTGAAACGACTACCTCCACCCCCAGATGCTCGAAGAAGGTCTTCCACATGGGGTAGTACTGGTAGTAGAGAAGTGCCCGGGGTATGCCTACCGTGGTCATGTTCCTCCTTTGAACTCTTCCTTGATTTCAGCCAGAGTATCCGGACTGCTCAGTAAATCGACGGCCGTCATTGCCAGTGCCTTTGCAGCGTCGCAGAGACCGTCAATGGCTGCCTCGGAGGTAACGGCAGCGGCGAATTCAGGAGAGTGCAGCAGTGTCCCTCTGGGCGCGACGGCTACATTGGCGTGTATGGCAGGCACTATCTGGCTGACGTTACCCATATCAGTACTGCCAAAGTTGCTGCCACCGGTCATTTCTACAGAGCGCCCTACTGCCTGCATATTATCGATATATAGCCGGGCGAGTACCGTGTTGTTACGCATCGGGGCATAGCGTGACGCGTCCCATTTGTACTGCAGCCTGGCACCGGTGGCGGTGGCAGCCCCCTTGAAGCAGTCGAGGACCTTGTGTTTTACCTCCTCAAGGTAGTCATCCTCCGCGGCACGGACGATGAATTCACCGGCACTGTGGTCGGGGACGACATTGGAGGCCTGCCCGCCGTCGGTGATAATACCATGGACGCGGGCACTACTCCTGATGTGCTGGCGTAGCGAGTTGATGGCGTTGAAGGACTGTATCATGGCTTCGAGGGCATTGATACCCATCTCAGGTCGGGCGGCGGCATGAGCTGCCTGGCCGAAGAACTCGATATACAGGTTCTGGCAGGCAAGAGCACCGGTGGTGGCGGTGTTGCTGGTCCCGGAGTGTACCATCATGGCAACATCTAGGTCATTAAAGGCCCCTCTTTTTGCCATGATTGCTTTGCCGGCGTATAGCTCCTCAGCTGGTGTGCCAATAACCGTGATAGAGCCCGGGTACTGGTCGACGGCCAACTTGGCGGCCACCGCCGCACCGACGGATATGGTACCGCTGATATTGTGACCGCAGGCATGACCAACGCCAGGCAGGGCATCGTACTCGGCAATAAAGGCAACTGTCGGTCGGCCCTTGCCATAGCTTGCCCGAAAAGCGGTGGGCAGTCGGCAGATGCCCCGTTTCACGGAAAAGCCGTTTTCCTCAAGGAATTCAGTAAGCCAGGCCGATGCCTTGACTTCCTGGAATCCCGGTTCCGGATTATCGTGGATATTCCTGGCAAGCTCGCTGAGCCGGTGGCGGTTCCTGTCTACCTGACTGCTTATGGAGATTTTTATCTTTTCGGCGTCCAAACTCTCCCTCGCCTTCACGATGATGTCAGGCTGAGTGTGATTGACATAATACTGTCAACCCACGTTTGATAGTAAGAGTGCTCTGGTTATCAGGGTTATTATAGCTCAGTGCAAATGCTTTTTCTAGCAGTGGATGAATGCATGAGAACGTCAGGTATCACTACTTATATGAGTAAGTACAACGACTTGCATATCAGCCCTGATTATGGTATACTTCATAGTTAACAAGTGGGTCTCGTCCCACTTGTTTTTCTTGGTGGAAAAATTAAACGGAGGCGTAGCTGAAAATGAAGAGCGAGTTCCTGCTCGCTATAACGCAGCTCTCGGCCGAGAAAAGGCTTCCCAGGGAAGTTATTCTTTCTGCGGTAGAATCGGCTTTGGCCTCGGCCTACCGGAAGGACAATTTTGCCCCTAACCAGAACATCGAGGTCAAGATAAATCCGGACACAGGAGCAGTCGAGGTATGGGCTGAAAAGATTGCCGTGGAGAAGCCGACTGATGACCGACGTGAGATATCGCTGAAAGACGCTCGGCGTATCAATCCAGACGTGCAGCTAGATGAGCCGGTGATGGTTGAGGCTACTCCGGCCAATGCTAGCAGAATCGCTGCTCAAACAACCAAGCAGGTCATTTTACAGCGCCTCCACGAGGCTGAGCACAGTGCTATCTTTGAGGAATACGCCGGCAAAGAAGGCGATATCGTAAACGGTGTTGTGCAGCGGGTTGAACCCAGGCAGGTGCTGATTGACCTGGGTCGGGCGGAGGCAATACTTCCTGCAGCTGAACAGATGCCCAATGAGCGCTATCGGATTGGCCAGCGACTAAAGGTCATCCTTCTCGAGGTGGTCCGTACTAACAAGGGCCCGAGAGTAATCGTATCCCGTTCCCATCCCGACCTGATTCGTCGTCTCTTTGAGATAGAGGTTCCGGAAGTCTTCAATGGCGCTGTGGAAATCAAGTCGGTTGCCAGAGAAGCGGGATACCGAAGCAAGGTAGCCGTGGCGGCCCGCCAGGAGGGCATTGACCCGGTGGGCTGTTGCGTCGGTCTGCGCGGTATCAGGATACAGAATATCGTCAATGAGCTAAATGGCGAGAAGATAGATGTCGTCCTGTGGAATCCGGATGTTGCTGCCTTTATTGCAAGTGCTCTGAGCCCTGCCCAGATATTAAAGGTAGAATTAGATGAGGACGAGGGCGTCGCTATTGTGGTGGTTCCCGACAAGCAGCTTTCGCTGGCAATTGGTAAGGAGGGACAGAACGCCAGGTTATCCGCGAAGCTGGCCGGTTGGCGAATTGACATTAAGTCTGCCTCCATATATGAGGAAGAGCAGGCAGAGCGTGAGAAGGAGAAAGCAGAACGAGCGTTGGCCGGTGAGGAAGCAGAGGAAGTAGCCGGTGAGGAAGCGGAAGAAAAAGTTGAGGAGGTAGTCGAGGAGGAGGTAATAGAGGTCCTGCCGAGAATTGAGGTCGGGGTGCAGCCCGAGGCTGAAGAAGAGGAAGCGGTTACCGAGAAGCTTCCCGCCGAAATACCGGTCGAGGTAGAACCCCTGGAACTGGAGACCGTTGAGGAGCCCGAAAAGGAACCGGTTGCTGAGGAAATCGAGGAATACGTTCCGACTGTGCCATTTGAGATGCCGGCTTTTCCTGAGACTTCTGAGCTACGATTTGCCGAGGATATTGCCGGATTCGGTCCCAAACAGTCCAAGAAGAAGAGGAAGAAGAAGGGTGGCCAGGGTAAAGAAATTGATAGTGAAGGCGTCCGGCTGAAGAGAGTGCGTCGACAAGAGGTATCAACCGATGACGAAGACGAGTTCTGATAATCCCCGTGTTCGCACTAAGCACATGCCGCAGAGGACATGCCTGGCCTGCCGTCAGGTGAAACCCAAGCGTGAGTTGGTGCGTCTGGTACGGGTGGCCGATGGTGGTATAGAGATAGACCCCGGCGGGAAAAAGGCAGGTCGTGGTGCCTACCTGTGTGGACGACCTGAGTGCTGGGAGATTGGACTGAAGGGCGGTCGACTGGAGCATGCTTTGAAGACTAAGCTCACCGGGCCTGACCGCCAGCAACTCGGTGAATACGTGAAAGGTATGCTGCAAGGAGTCAGTTAGTGGTCAGTTCTGGGAAACAGCCTGAGGTTAAGCCTGCAGACGGGCGGGCTGGTGACGGCGCGTCATCACCAAAGGCGCGTGTCGTTGAGATTGACTCTACGGTAAGTGTCAAGCAATTAGCCGAGCTCCTGCAGGCCAGCCCGGTCGATACAATCAAGCATTTGATGCGACGGGGTGTGATGGCTAATGTCAACCAGTTTATTGACTACGATATTGCCGCCGTAATAGCCGTGGATTATGGCTATCAACCGCGATTGAAACCGGAAGCAGGTAAGAAAGGGAGTCGCATCACTGAAGCCAGGAAGAAGCGACAGTTGCGACAGGCCGGCGAGCAGGGCGGCCTTCAGACACGTCCGCCGGTTGTTACCATCATGGGGCATGTCAATCATGGCAAGACGCGGTTACTTGATGCTATCAGACAGACTAATATTATGGAACAGGAAGCCGGCGGAATCACCCAGCATATCGGTGCCTATCAGGTGGAGATAAAAGGAGAGAAGATTACGTTTCTGGATACACCTGGCCATGAGGCCTTTACCGCAATGCGGGCGCGGGGTGCACAGGTAACTGATATTACGATACTGGTGGTTGCTGCCGATGACGGTGTCATGCCTCAGACACTGGAGGCGATTGACCACGCCAGGGCAGCCGGGGTGCCGATTATGGTTGCTATCAACAAGATTGATAAAGCGGATGCTAACCCGGACCTGGTGAAACAGCAGTTGGCGGATGCCGGTCTCCTTATTGAAGAATGGGGTGGCGATACCGTCTGTGTGGAGATATCAGCGAGAGAAAAGATAGGTATTGATAACCTCCTGGAGAACCTCATGGTCGTTGCCGAGGTGGAAGACCTTAAAGCAGACCCGTCACGACCGGCCGAAGGGGTGGCTATCGAAGCAGAGATGGATAAGACACAGGGGCCACTGTGCACCGTCCTGGTCCACTCCGGTACTCTCAAAGTGGGTGATGTTGTGGTCGTCGGTGAGACCTCGGGACGTCTGAAGGCCATGTTCAATGATGCCGGTAAGCGGGTACGGCGTGCCGGCCCTTCTGACCCGGTGGTGCTGCTTGGCATGAACAGTGTACCTCAGGTGGGTGACCTGATGACGGCCGTCTCCAACGAACGCGAAGCACAAGCCCTGATTGACAGGCACAGAGACGAGATGGAACGGGAGAGGACTGTTTCTAAGGGGATAAGCCTGAGCAACGTTTTTGACCAGGTGAGTGCTGGTCAGGTAAAGGAACTTAATATCATTCTCAAGGTTGATGTGCAGGGTAGCATCGAACCGATAAAGACGTCCCTAGAACAGATACCACAGGAGGGGGTAAAGGTTGCGGTCATACACAGTGGTGCTGGTAACATCACCGAGAGCGATGTGATGCTAGCTATCGCTTCTAAGGGGCTTATTATTGGCTTTAGCACAGGTTCAGAACCAGGAGCGCGGCGGATGGCTGAAGTCGAGGGCATCAGTATTCGCTACTACGATGTTATATATAATCTGATTGATGACGTCAATAAGGTGCTTCAGGGTATGCTCGAGCCGACCATGGTAGAGGTCGTTGAGGGCCGGGCAGAGGTCAGAGAGGTGTTTCCGTCGGGCAAACGGGCCAAGGTGGCCGGTGTCTACGTGAATGAAGGAAAAGTCACCCGGGGTAGTTCTGTACGGGTTCTACGTCGGGGAGAGCAGATACATGAGTCCGTTGTCAACAGTTTACGACGTTTCAAGGACGATGTCAGGGAGGTTGCCACTGGCTTCGAGTGTGGTGTCGGCGTGCAGGGCTTTAATGACTTTGAGGTGGGTGATATCCTGGAGTTCTTCCGGATCGAAGAAGCCGCCTAGGAGGAAGTCATGTCACATCATATCGAGAGGGTTAACAGCCTTATACGTCATGAGATAAGTGAGCTACTTCAGCGTCAGGTGAAAGACCCGAGACTGGGCAATTTTATTACAATAACCGCCGTCGATACTTCCTCCGATATGAGACACGCCAAGGTCTATGTTAGCCGGCTGGAGGGACAGGAAGAAAAAAAGGAGACGCTGGGAGTGCTAGCTTCGGCTGCAGGCTTCTTCCGCAAGGAACTGGCGACGCGCCTCAAACTGCGGCGTGTTCCCGAGTTGGATTTCCAGTGGGACGATTCTATTGAGCGTGGGGACCACCTCTTGCGGCTGATTGACAAAGTTAGCTCAGAGCATGAACCGTAGCTGTTAAGCCCGTTTTACATAAAAAGACTGTTCAGGAAGAACAGAGCTCATGAAATTCTCACCATTGTTAGGGAAGATACCGGATTACCCTTTCCGCAAAGTAGGCAGGATTTCCCGGGAAGTCGAACAGAGAGACGGTATCAATGTCATCAATGCCAGAATCGGGATTCCTGATAGGGAGGCACCAAGGGCTGTCAAGGAAGCCATGTCCAGGTTCATCCTCGCTGATAATTCTACCCTCGGCTATCCCTGCGATAGCCACCCCGAAAGGGGCATACCGGAACTGATTGAAGCCATCATTGAAGACTATCATCGGAAATATTCTGTCAAGCTGCGACCTGAAAGCATTGTCGTTACTGGCTGGAATAAAGAAGTCCTGTACAACATGGTTAGGCTATTTGAGCAGGGGATGGTATACATACCTGACCCTGTATACCCCGTCTACGAACCTGCGTCTGTGTTGACCAATCACAACGTAAAAAGGGTCAGGGCTTCAGCAGCAACCGGATGGCTCCCTGAGTTCAGGTTTAACGAGGGTACTTCGGGTCGGTCTGAGAGACCTGTGGCGTTCTATTTATGCGACCCTAATAACCCGACCGGTAGCGTAGCCGACCGCGATTTCTACCTGTCTTTGCTGGAGGAGATGAAGTCTGCGGATGTCACCGGTATTTTCGATAAAGCCTATAAAGACTACGTGTTCGATAATGTCACCAGACCGGTATCCATAACTCAAGTTCCGGGATTGATTGATCGTGGTTTTGAAATAGTGTCTTTTTCCAAGCATTTCAATTTTGTGGGAATAGGTTTGGGTTGGATTGTCAGTAGTGAAGAAAACATTAACCGGTGGCTAAAGCTGTCCAGCCAGTACAGCCAGGGCGTGGAATGGTACAAGCAGAAAGCAGGTGTCGAAGCGCTGACAAACCCGGCCGTCAAGGCGGAAATGCAGGAATACTTTAAAGAGCTTAAAGAGAGAAGAGACGTTTTCACCGAAGGCCTGCTTGGTCTCGGACTAAGAGTCGAAATTCCCAAAGCTACGCCTTATCTCTGGATTCAGGTTCCCGAAGGCTACAGTGACGAGGATTTCGCGCTAAATACGTTGATAGATAAAGCACATGTCGCCTTTATGCCCGGTTCCTATTTCGGGGAGAACGGGCGAGGTTATATGAGAGCCACCCTGTTTCTTTCGAAAGCCGAAATCGCAGAAGCCCTTGACCGCATACAAAAAGTGAAATCCTGGTGATATTAGCGCGAAAATGCCAGGTATATGACGGAGCCGGCTTTGGACGGTGTACTGAACATCAATAAGCCCCGTGGTAAGACCTCCTTTGATATTGTTGCTATTGTGCGGCGATTGTCTGGCGGACGGCGGGTCGGGCATGCCGGCGCACTTGACCCTGAGGCTACCGGTGTCCTGCTGGTCTGCCTTGGCAAAGCAACCCGGATTGTTGAGTTCCTGATGGATACCACCAAGACCTACCGTGCCGGGGTTGAACTTGGCATTACCACGGATACCTATGATGCTGCCGGTAAGATTACCCAACGGGGCGACATCTCCGGGATAGACCGGCAGCGCATAGAGGCAGCCTTCAGTTCCTTTCGGGGCCGAATCATGCAAGTCCCGCCCATGTACAGTGCCGTGAAGCATAACGGCCGGCCTCTCTATGAGTTGGCCCGGGCCGGTAAAACTGTAGAGAGAGAGGGTCGTCCTATCGAGATTCACAGCCTGGAATTGCTGGAATGGCAGGCGCCGGTGGTAACTATTGAGGTTGTTTGTGGAAAGGGTACCTATATTCGTTCACTGGCACATGACCTCGGGCAGGTTCTTGGCTGTGGGGCGATGTTGCGGAATCTTACTCGTCTACGTTGCGGTCTCTTCAGCATTGAGGACTCGGTGTCTTTGCCAGAGCTGGAAGACGCCTTTAGTCACGGACGCTGGCAGAAATACCTTTATTCAATCGATAGCGTGCTTTCCCACTGGAAGGCCGTGACTGTGGGTGACGAGACGGCACGGGCTATCAGGAACGGCCAGTCGGTGGAATTGGACGGTGAGGCGGATAATGATGATAAGGTATCCTCAACACTGTCCTCCGACAGCCGTTGCCTTGCCCATACCAGTGACGGCAGTCTGCTGGCACTGATGCATTTTAAGCCGGAACTGGGGCGGTGGCAGCCGGACAAGGTTTTCCAGTAGTCTGTTTCTGTTTTCCTCCTGTAGCAGTAACAAGGCTTGACAGTGCAGCTACGATGTGATAGTTATATAGGTTGTTGTTTCCCGAATGAGGGTCCCCCGCTACGAACTGTCACGACACCAGTTTGCGTTTTCCTTGGAGTGTGGATAACGGGGGTGGAAACTGCCTGAAGAAGGAAGGACGAGTAGCCAAGACATCACGGAGTCGCCCCGGCGGCGCCGGATGCGGAGGCGAGGTCCGGGTTACTGATGAAGATAGCACTGGTTGCTCCTTATGATTTCGCTCATCCGGGCGGGGTAACCAATCACATCTCCGCTCTTGACCGCGAGTATACCCAGTTAGGCTACGATGTAAGGATTATCTCTCCCGCGTCCAGACCCGTTACGGATTTCGGTGACAGGTTCATCCCTATCGGCAGACCTTTTCCTATTCCTAGTAGCGAGTCGATAATTCGCGTGCCTATCTCGCTGCACCTCGCCCCTGCTATCAAAAAGGTAGTCGCCAGGGAAAAGTTCGACCTTGTTCACCTTCATGAGCCCTTCATGCCAATGCTATGTAGTGCCGTACTCAGGTTCTCAGATGCGGTTAATGTGGGGACCTTTCACGCCGCTGAAGGAAGGCCGGGCTATAACTGGGGAAGACCCATCAGTACCTGGATGATTCGCCAGCGGCTGCATAAGCTCCACGGTAAGATTGTCGTGTCACAGGCAGCCCTGGCATACCATAGCCGGTATATTCCAGGACCTTTTGAGATAATTCCTAACGGTGTTGATATAGAGCGTTTTTCTGATGATGTGGCCCCGTTTGAAGAGTACCTCGATGGTAAAAAGAATATCCTATTCGTAAGTCGACTTGAGTTTCGCAAGGGTCTGAACTATCTGCTTAACGCGTTTCTGCTGGTGAAGCGTGAGATGCCTGATGTGCGATTGCTCGTGGTCGGTCGCGGAACTAGATTGCGTCGGAGATACGAGCGGTGGGTCAGTAAGGTCGGCCTGGAGGATGTCGTGTTTGTTGGCTTTGCGTCTTATCAGGACTTACCTCGGTATTATAAAACAGCCGACATTTTTTCTGTTCCGGCGACGGGCCGTGAAAGCCAGGGGCTCATTCTGCTTGAGGCAATGGCGATGGGTAAGCCTGTTGTAGCCACCAGCATACCGGGTTATGCCGGCGTGATAAACCATGGCGAAGATGGTCTACTGGTGCCGCCACGCAACTATCACGAACTGGCCCAAGCTCTACTGACGCTGTTAAACAACGAAAAACTTTGCCAACAGATGGGGGCTAAGGGACAGGCTAAATCAAAGGATTACGATTGGAAGGTGGTTAGTCGCCGGTTGTTGGATTTCTATCAGAGGACAATCGACCAGGTTCGAGGAAGTAGCAGCTAATGACAACCTTAGATGGAGTCCGCAAGAGCCTGGCCTTCTATATTACCCAGCCGGTAGTAAATCTGCTGGCCAGGACCGGAATAACACCCAACATGGTAACCTGGTTCGGATTTCTCATCGCCGTTGGCGCTGGGGTGCTGGCTGGTATCGGACACCCGTTCGTCGCCGGATTTGTTGTGCTGGCCGGTGGTTTTTTTGATATTATTGACGGGGCACTGGCACGCAGCACGGGCCGTACCACCCGTTTCGGTGCCATTCTGGACTCTACCCTTGACCGTGCCGGTGAGGCTGTAGTCTTTATCGGTATTCTCGTCTATTATACGCGCGAACAGCCATCCACGGCAGGGGTGGTGGTGGTCGGG
>SMTZ1_10006544_pt1 | contig 11705 bp, 14 predicted proteins | sample DeeMarSWOR136_30_FD_25667 | JGI IMG/M metagenome (IMG submission 25667) | reverse complement strand
AGAACAGAAGCCGCATCTTTGTGCGTAGGAAGTTCCCCATCACCAGAATAGCTCAGAATCGGATCCAGGAAGGGACCTTTGAGGTCGACGCTTTTCGAAGTATCGTATTCAGCGATCGCTTTCTTAAGCAATTCCTTGTAAGACACTTTCTTGGTACCCATGACGTAATTCCTCCTTAATTTGTCTAGAAATACCTTCAAATCAGTAATATGTTCTTTGATAGAACCAATCTGGACGACAGAAACAAACTAGAAATTTACCCCAGAAAGACCACCAAATCCAGCCAAATTATCTTTCGTCGCATCTGTTTTAGTAGAGCTAGAAACTCTGGTTCCAGAGATAAATTTGTAGAGTCCAAAGTTTACCTTAAAGTCTAAAGAAACATTCGCCTTCCCACTCCTATTCTTTCCAATCTTCACATGAACAACTTCTTCATCAACAGGATCCCTCGACAAAAGAATAACGCAATCAGCATGCTCAGCTTTTTTAATAGACTCTGCCACTTGGTCTAAACCAAGTTCCGAAGGAGAATATATTCGATAAGCTGACCTTCCTAACTGAGTAGCTGTAATAACTGGTATGTTATATTCAACCGCAATATTCTTTAACGATAGCGCTATATCACTTAGTTCAATTCTATACAAATCATACCTTGGTCTATCACTTCTTAACAAGTCAAGATAATCTACATAAACTGCCTGAATACTTTCTCGACTATACTCGCTAATTACATCATCAATTACCATCATTACATCAACTGGACTAATAGAATTCCCAGGAAAATAACGCATTACTACAGTACTATTTGTTTTCTTTAGTTCCTTTAGAATTCTATCTTTAATATTAACTCCTCCTTGAATCTCAGTTAAAACTTGAGGAATCGTCTTTCCAAACAACGGCATATACGTTCTTAAAAACGCTTCTTCAATTGTATTTTCAAGGGTTATATAAATATACACTTTGGTCAGGTCACTTTTTGGCTCCGCGCCATCTATCTTTAATGCTCGAGGAATCGTAGCTGAATTTGCTATGAAATTATTCAATAGAGTTGACTTCCCAGCGCCAGTTCCTCCTGCAACTATATATAGTCGAGAAGCTTCAAATCCTCCATTAAAGACATCATTATCAAAAATCCTATAGCCTGTTGGGATTGTATTCTTACTCGCATACTTTGTCTGGATTAAGTTCAAAATATATTTAAGATCGTCTCTAGCCAAATCTATAGATGAGGATGACTCTATTGCTATTGCTCTGTTACTCTCCATTAAGTTCGAATAAAGTTGTTTAACTACTGTTTCATAATCCCCAACTATATCATCAACTGAATCAAAATTTCCATCCTTAACCATATCAAGAAAAGAACTAATTTGGTCATAATTAGTAAGAAGATAATTCATCTTCCGCCTAATCCGAATTTGCTTAACGTTGTCAGCTATTATCTCATCAGTAACATGTCTACTTTTCGAGGTCTCTAAAAAATCTTTCAAGGACTTATACTTCTCACCAAAAGTTACGCTATCAATAACGTTCTCATCGCTTTTCCCATCTAGTTTAAATTTACATACCTTAGATAAACAATCAACTTTATTCTTTACCGTTAAAGGAATATCTATCGTTTCTCTTTTCTGACAAAAGTCAAGGATTTCTAAAATATCTCTATACAGCGTTTTATCTTTCCTAACCTTGGACTTCTCATTGAAGATAACTAAGAAGCAACTATTTAGAAAAGCTTCAGTTAGCACCAAGATCCCCCTTTTTTACCGCAAAAGCCTCCATAATCTCCCTATCAATATCCATAGCCATTTGTTCAACAGCCCTATCAGCTATTTCAGTATCTACATCTGGCAATGGTACAAACTCTGATACATCAATCTCTCTAACATAAACACCTGGTCTAATAAATGCTGATCGTGGTCGTTTTCCAACTACATTCTCAACCCAGTCTAACCTACCTTCTCCTCTACATTTCTTACAACGCTTAGGCATTATACCAGGTTCACTACTTGAGTAATCAAACTTTTCTCCTGGTCCTACAAAACCACTACCCCCACATCTATCGCAAAGGACCTCTCCTAAACTTTCATCAATTTTGGGAAAACCCTTTGACTTCCCTCTATCGCTCTTCACCAGGAACCTCCTTAGATACCATTAATGTCTCCATAATCTCTCTATCAATATCCGCGGACATTTGTTCAGCTATCCGCTTTATTATTTCACCATCTATACTAGTTCTTATCTCTGGAATTTCTGAAAGCCCAAAACAATTAAACCTAGCGCTTAGTCTGTGTGGTCGTTTCCCAACTATTCTCTCAATCCAGTCTAGTTTACCCGTCCCTCGACACTTTTTACAACTTGCAGTTACACCCGGTTGCATAGTTGAATATTCAACCATTTCGCCATGCTTCCATCCTCGTCCACCGCACTCATCGCAAAGGACTTCTCCTAAATCTTCATTAATCTCAGGGTACCATCTCTTTGCTTCCATTAGTACTCTCCTGAACCACTAAATTTGTGAATCTTATTTACTATATCTTCCTCGTCCACTATTCCCCGTTCTACGAGTATCTCAGCTAAACTAGTAATCATAACCTCAAATCGTTTTCCTCTCGCTTTTTCTCTAAAAGCTCGTCCCAGTTGTGGCGGCTCAGTACCTACGACATTCTCAACCCAACCAAGCTTTCCTTTACCATGACATTTACTACAAATAACTTCGCCAGGTTTTAGTTTCATATTGTTAATACCTGTCCCCTATCAGTTAGTTCTGAAAACTCGTCTTTTCCTAAAAACTTAGATACAATATACTTACAATAATCTTCATCTAAATTTGTTAACATATCTAAAGATTTAGGAACACAATGGGCTTTGGCTTTCTGTTTCATTGTTATTCTGCCACCATTAATATTTCTTGTTATCCCTTCAACTTTCATATTGTACTCAGCTATATTCCCATCTTCATAAAGTGGGTAGATTTCTTCTGCTTGTTCTTTAAGAAGTCTTTCAGCTACCATGTATAAATCTAGCAAATAAAACATCGAGTAAACTTTCACATCTTCCCAAAACGTTCCCGATACCTCGCTATAAATCTCCGTCATTGAAATTTGTTTCATCCCATACTTATTACTCATCCGCTTTATTGCATCTCTATAAGCATCAATTACTTTCCTATCTCCTTCAAACCGTTTATACAAATGAGTACTTCTTAAATCAATTTTCTTGAACATTCCGTTTTCTAAAACATGCATGAAACGACCAATCATCAATCCTTTAAATAAACCAGATGAGTCATAAGTGATATTCAAATCTACACCATGAACCTTTGAGACATGTTTCTTAAAAGTTTCATAGAAAAAGATATCTCGAAAATTAGCGCCACCCAATATATGAAAATTCAAGAACTTCCTTCCATGCTCAATAGCTTGCTTCAATAAAGGGATTAGCGGAATTACATAGATAATACAAGGAATTGAAACATCTGAAGCCATATTCGCAATAATACCACCGGTCCCATGATAATCAAACTGCTCAAACATCTCTTCATCTTTCAAAATTCTACTATATACCTCCCACAACTGTGGGGTTCTGAAATGGTGAATATAGATAATCCGTTTTCTTAACTCTTCAGGAAGATTTTTAGCACGAGAATATGAATCTAAATTCAAAGTATAAACATCTTCAAAATTCTTAAATACTTTACAACCAGGGCCAGGTGGGATATCTAGAATAAAAGCTTTATCATAAACACCTGCGTACTCTTGCAAGTACTCATAGTAAAGATTAAGCAAGAGATTTGTTTCTCTCTTATCTAAAACTCCAATACTAATTTGAAATCCACCTGAATCTACAAAAAATTCAGAACTCTCAAAAAAGCCAGTTTCTCGACATTTTCTTAAGAGTCTTGCTTCTCGTCGCTTATGATCTTTTGGATTCTTTATCCCGCCAAAATTTTGTCCAAACGAATGTAAAAACTTATTACATGTTTCGCCAAGAAAAAGAGAAACATCTGATCTCGTAAAATTATCTCTATACTCACCCTTCGTATTAAGTATGAAATTATTTACAATAGTTGCTAGAGTTTCAAAACCAGCGCAGATATAGCTAGAAGCCATTATATCACCTCTATCTTCTGAAGAAATTCTTTTGCCTTTTGTTTCAACTCTTCGAAAGTAGTTCCAGGATAATTATCGATTGTATAGTCATAACTATAGTTCTCAACATTTCTATCAGCATGATTTGAGAACTGCTCAGGGTCAGTTCGTCTTATTAGAACAGTAATAGCATGAAAGGTCTCTTTCGCTTTCTGAATTTCTTCTGGCTCTCTAATATCTAAAAACACTAACGTTTCTTGCATTAGAGATATACTCTCAACTTGCTCTACCATATAATGTAATGGACCATCGTTAAATGCCGTCGATAAATCCTTCAAGTCAGATAAGAACTTTCTAGATCTATCGTCTTTTACTCCATCCCAACCAAGTAGAGCAGCAGCTTCTTTTATCTGATCAACAGAAGAAATGTTATCTACATAAATGTTATGGAGTAAAAGAATATCACGACAAAATTGAACAAAAGTATCTTTTCCAGACTCGCCCGCTCCATTAAGAACTATAACTTTCTTCATCTTACTTCTCCTCTTTTGTTTTTGTTACGTCGTACGATAGAAATATCAAAAAAAGGAATAGAATCTAACCTCTTGATATAATATAGAATCTGTTGTCTAAGCATTCTTCTAATAAAGGTCTCACCTCTGTTAACCAATTAAGTCGGCCATGTTGACAGCCAGGTCTAGTTAAAATTATCCTTTTCCACTGAGGATTAGCATCTGCTAACTCTATAAGTTGCTTTATCGAAGTTTCAATTAACGCTAGATCTGACTTCTCCCAGTAATCATATTTTGTTGGAACTGAAATAATATCGATAGTTTTACTAAACCTTTTAAGATTAACTAACCGCTTGCTTATAATCTGGGTAATATGTCTGTTTTCTAAAATTGCTTTTCCAAGATCATAATCTAGATCTACAAACTTTTCGTTCATATCTTTGGCACAACCCGCTCCCATCACAGCTCTTTTATTTCTTTTTACAACTCTATTTGTAGTAACACAAACTGCGTCTGCAAACTCTAGAATCCTCGCACTACAAATATCGCCAGCTATCTCTATCATTTCTCCGCCTCTGGCTTTTCTGCACTACCTTCTGTTCTCTTAGCCTCTTCTTCAAGTTTCTGAGCAAGCACACTTGTTTTCATTTCTGTCTTACATTCAAGACAAACTAATACTGGCATTGTTCCAAACTCTTCTTTTCCTGTAGGTGAAATCAAAGGCGAAATCTTTCTAATGTGAAACGCTTGTTGCCATAAAATTCCACCACAATTCCTACATTTCACTACAGGCAACTCTTCTATGTTAACATCAATTTTACCTAGTGGTTTTCCAGGTGGTGCTCCTCCAGGCGGTCCTTTACCTATTATTGGTCCCTTCCCGTCCATTTTCTTCCTCCAAAAAATGTTTTATTCGTTCTAGCCCTCTAAAGTCTTTTACAGAGATTTCTTTAAAGCCAAATAACCACTCTAACGTCTTTAAGTGGTCAGGTCTTACTTGACCAAGGACTTTAACAACCTGTTTATTAACAGAAAAAACGACTCTACCACAAGTCTTACAAACCATTAACTTTACTTTAATACTATCTTCATTAAGTTTCGTTATTACAAATTCATGAATATCAAGCCATTCAATCCCTTGGCAATTATTACAAAATAACTGTACAAACCAATCATAAGAAGCTCGTTCCTCATCTGGAGGTTCAAGGGTATGGTAGGTTCTAACACTAGGGCCCGTTCTTGGGGGCATCTTCTAAATCCTTCCCATTTTTGAAGTCCTCTCTCAAGTCCTGTACTAACTTAAGAGCATCTATAGCTTCTGGTTTAATCTGACCAACTTTCTTAACAATCTTGTAATTTTCTGTTACAACAACCGCTCCACAATTCTTACAAATTAAAAGCTTCCTATTCTTAGCTTCGGGCGAACCATTAACAATATGCCATCCTGGAATTTCTTCTACTGTAACCCACTCAATCTCTCCACAGTCACAGAAAACTTTCATAAACCAACTATAAGGTTCATGTTGACACGCATTCGTGCATGTCCCATCTGCGACATACGCACTAGAAAACTGGTGTCCACTATACCCACTCACTCCTACAATACCTCTAGAAGTACTAAACCCTATAATCGTTCCACTCTTCGTTGGCTTAAATCTCATCCATTAGGACCCCATAGACTTCGTTCTCTATTAGTACTCGATACATTCTATTATTCAAAAGAAATGTTTGTCCGCCAAACTCTGCGAATAATACAATATCTCCTACTTTAACATCGGTAACTTCCTTACCTACCGAAACTACTCGCCCATGAGATTGTGGTACTTTCTTAAATCCTTCTGGTATTATAATTCCAGCTTCCGTTACTTGCTCTTCTGCTAATACTTCAACAACAACTTTATCTTTTACACCTTGGAGAAGTTTTGATGTACCCACTTCAATTCCTCCTTTCTTTCCACCATTTGTTTAAACCCTTTTGACATTTTCTAAGCATTCGCCAGCAACCAAGTTTATAACCAAGATACAAACCTAATATAAAAGAAGAAATTACCTTAATCTGGGGCAGCATTTCTATAAGTATCTTCGTAGCATCAAAAGTTTCTAGAACCTTTACAACTTCTTCCACTTTTCACCTCTATAGATACTTATGAGCAAACCAAATGTAAGCGATAGTAATCATCGGCCAAAAGAAATACCAAAACGGTGACGACATTATAACAGTTTGACCTTCCATTTTCTTCCTCCTACTCTTTCTTTTCCTTTGTTGAAGCTCTTAAAATTCTCCTTTGTTGTTCTCTTCTTTTTCTTCTCCGAGTATCACTAGGTTTCTCGTAAAACATTCGTCGTCGACATTCTTGAATTATTCCACTTTTCGAAACTTTCTTCTTAAATCTTCTAATCAATGCTCCACCATCTTCTCCCTGTCTCAACGTAACAGAAATTCCAAGAAATTCTGTATGGTCAGTTTCTTGTATCAATTTTCCCTCCATCATACAAAATCATGCATTATGTGAAGCCTTGAAGAGAAGTTAAACTTAAATTTTTCTGCCATATCCAAAACAAAAGGAGTATTAGAAATAAGCTGCTCTCTTGTAGATCCTTCTGGCATTAAATATACTTTATTATTTACATTTAACGTATGGAGAAACCTAAAGTATTCCTCAACGTAATCTCTCAACTCACAAACAACTTTTATGTAAACACGTGGATCTAGAATCACTTCTTTTGTTAAATGAACGTTCTCATTAAAATCATCGCCAGAAAAAATCTTTGGAGAATAAATAAACTTAACACTATCTCTTACAACAAGTGGTAATAATTTCACAAGCTGATAACCATTAGTCTCAACGTTCGCAATTGGATACGAAAGCATTTTTAACATAGAAACTGTTTGAGAAAAATTATCATTTACAACAGAAGCTGTTGGTTCTCCTCCAGTTATAAGAACGCCACATTTATCTCTGTCGACAATATCTTGAATATTTTGAAGTGTATATTCTGCTTCGCAAATTATTCTCATTTTAACTTGAGTATCACAAAAGGGACATGCTCGTCCTTCATTTGTTCTATTACATCTTTTAAACCTAAGAATTAGCATAGATCGTCCAGAATCAGGCCCTTCCCCTTGAAAGGAAGTAAATACTTCTATTAATTTGACTTTCTCCTTCATATAAATCCCCTTCCTTCACTAAATTTTTGTTCTAAAATGTAAGAATTTTTTCTTTCACAGACGTTAGTGGTTCAAGTAATCGTAAAACCCTATCATCCCATGCAAACTTCACCATGCTTCTCACGTCGGGAATATAATAGTCGGGGAGCTTACTTTCTTCAGTTGGAACACATATCACTTCTAATTTCCTTCCTTTCTTCAAAAATTTCTCATCATATTTTTGAACAACTTCTTTCGGTGCTTTTTCTAAATTAATTCCTTGAATCTTAAATAAGTAGCCTCTTCCTCCAGGTTGAAATGCTACATATTCAAGTTCGTTCCAATTTAACATAGCCACTACTCCTTGTGGAACTTTCTTATAGTCTTTAACTTTCTTCGTAAAAGACACTGGTCTAGCTACTACTTTATCTCTTTCTGAAACTAATTTTGTAATCTCCTTTTCTTTATTCTTTACAAATTGAAAAATTCTACTTAAAGAAATAGTTTCAGATTTAAGAACCAAGTTCAGCAATTCGTTCAAACATTCTTTAGTATAATTGGGAAAGTCAGATCTTTTCGTTTCTATTCCCATCGAAATAATTTCATCTGTGGAGCGACCTTCCTGTGAAATAACATTAATAGCATAACTTTTCTTAGCTAGAAACAAACCTCTGCTAATAATAAGTTCATTTTTCAAATCCAACTTATTTCGCTCTAGAGGAACGTTATGTAAAGACACTAATTTAGTAACTACTTCTCCATTTAAAAATTTCTGGATCTTATCACACCTTTCCATGATCTCTAGAACTAACTCATTTCTTTCTTTGTTTCTATCAAGACCAAAATCTCTAAACGTAGCAAAAAGAGAGTCTGTATCTCCTGTTATAATATACTTAGTCGCTGGAATATGGTCGCCATACATTTCTTGAATAGTTAACCCTTTCGGTTCCACATATGGAATCTTGCTTTTTAAACTTTCAATATAATTATCTCCAGCAAGAATAACAGTTTTAATAGCTTCCTGACCAGAAAGAGTTATACTCCTAGCACAATCACGGGCAAAGAATCTATAAGCACTATTTCCTAAAACCCCATACATAGCATTCGCTAAAACCTTCATAACAAGCTGTCTTATGTTATACATTTCTTTCTCTTTATCTTGTCCAGATTCTTTAGCCTTGAACATCAAATCCTTGAAATCTCTTCTAGTAGTAAGTAAGAAATCTATTATCTCACCATAAAAAGATATTTCTTGATTATGAGGTTTAAAGAAACAACCACTTACAGTACATACCAATTTAGATTCTTCTACTTTTTTAATCAACTGCTCTTTAGTTACTTCAACTTCTTGCGCTTTAAACAACGGATCGACTATTATACTAACTTTCTCAGGCAACTTGTCTTTATCATAAATGAAAAAATAACCATTCTCAGTATCTTTAAACTTCATTGCAAACGTATTGACACCGATATTATATGTTAGAACTAAATTTGGATACAATGAAGAAAAATCAAAATCAACTATAAGATCATGAATCCCAGCAGTTGGCTCTTTCACAAAAGCCCCTTCAAACTTAACTGACTCTTCATGTATTCCTGCGTTTTTTGAAGCAAATCCTCTTCTTTTCAAGAACGAAACGATTAAGGAATCTAATTGACCCATTGTACTTTGAGCACCCCTAAAACACGAATTACATATTTTTCTTAGTTCGTTCTGTAAAGCAATATGTTTTACAGTCTTCTCTAAGTCAACTAATAAACTAACGTCGCCTTTATTATACTTGATCGCTTCATTTACATCCTTTTCAAAAAGAGGCGAAAACTCTTCTCCACCATGTTCTTTACCTCTCCCAACCTCCGCCATAGCAATTGTATCTAACTTATAATTCTCCTTCTTTGTAAACGTAAACCGCCTATAAAGAGTAAGTTGATCCAAAACAACTACTCCTACTATGTCAGCATAACCGCGAGCTATATCCATATTAATCTCATTAAACTTCGATAACATAGTCGACATTATCCCAAGTTTCTTACATCTATTAACTATATAGGGTATATCAAAACCTACACAATTCCAACCAGTTAGGATATCAGGATCTAATCGTCTAAAGTCTTTAATAAAAGCATTCAACATCTCTCGTTCACTTTTACAAACAAAAATGTTGTTTTGCTGCTCTATATCTGGAGCTTTCTGGTCTTGCAAAAGAACCTTATTATCAACAACATATGTTATATCTTCGCCGTGATAAGAATATGTCAACATACATATTGGATATTTAGCTTCTTCCGCATTTGGAAACTCCTTCGTTTTAGAATAACTTTCGATATCAAGAAACATCACATTAAGATCATCCTCAGGCGCTTCTCCTTGATTCTGGATAAAGTAGTCCATTGCATGTTTTACTGTTAACTTAACATCCCCTTCATATGTCGTATCAGGATCTAAGTTCATTCTCTGTTTATAAGGAACTTTAATCTGATATAAATCATCGAACTTAACTACTTTTCTCGACTCAACACCTTCTGGACATTGATAACAGTAGAAATCGTCAGGAAATTTATAGAAAGCTTTCTTATTTGCCTTATCTCGAAAGATGTAAAGAACTTCATTTGATTTCTCTAAAAACTGAACATCGATTAATCTATACTCATCAAGATAAAACTTACTTGGAATTTTGTAATGAAAAATTCCCTTTTTCTTCAACGAAGATTCGTCCACCTTCAAAGTTGGTTTTAAATCAGCTCCTAATATCTCAGCAGCTTTCTTAATATCATCTTCAAATTTGCCTTTATAACTTTGATTCCTATTTACAAAAGATGGATGGACTGTTAAAAGAACATCAAAATCTTTCCACTTAAACATCTGTCCTCTCAAGTTAGTTATTCCCCCTTCAGCAATACCAAAAGCTTTCATAGGAGCAGCCCCCATTAAAACAATTAGTTTCGGCTTACATACTTCGATCATCTTAAAGCAGTTTTCTCTACATCTCCTAATTATGTCATCAGTTGGATTACCAGTAGTTCCATCTTTATTTATTGTCATACATAAAACACAATTCGTCAAAAGCCATTTGAATGAGCTCTTGATAAACCTATTAAAGGGAATTCGAAAAACCTGACCAGCTTTTCCAATAAGAGGAGTCTCTCTTTTTGTTTCTTCTTTTCCTGGATTCTCAGATACAAATACTACTTCTATATCATATGGACTTATACTATTAGTTTCTAAGATACATGAAGGCGCATCTAACAAAGAGCAAGTTGAACAATCTGCGAAAGAGCCCTTAATAGAAAACATTAATTTTCTCCTCTGTTGTTTGTTCCGGAAGGAAAGAAAAAGAACTAAAAACTAGTTCAAGGTAAACGTTCTTTACTATATATATTAATAAATGAAAGAGGAAAGGGAATTTGTTTTTTTTCATCTGGATCTACACCCACTTCACGCCTGATTTTTTTTCAGGTAACTTTTCTAAAGAAAGGAGGTGAATCCATTAATTCAGTGACGATAAGAGTTACATTTCTCTCCAAATTGGATGGTAGGAGGACCTACTATGGACCAGAAGACTTTAGAGTCATCGGCTCGCATGCTTAGAGTCGATCCAAGCAATTTTGACGAAATCAACGTGCTAAGTAGTTACCAAGAGTTACTTAAATCGAAGAAGGTCAAAAAGAAAGAAGAGTTGACCCTCTCGAAAAATAATTTACTGCTTTACCTCATTGAGCAGCAGTTAGAAACCAAGAAAAAGTTCGACCTGAAAGTTCCCTTTCCAAATGTTTGTAAAACATGTAGAGGAAGAGGTTTCAATATTGCTTATGAGGTAGAGAGTTTAAGTCTCCCTTGCAAGTCTTGCGACGGGACAGGAATTATGACAAGACCTTGCTCCATGTGCGACGGAACAGGAAAGTATTTCATCCATAAGCCCCAGCAAAATGGGACTGAATTCCAGTACGAAAAAAGTTGCC